>ERZ773062.1314-NODE-1314-length-10624-cov-127.251490_pt1 | contig 10624 bp, 8 predicted proteins | sample MGYA00580626_ERZ773062 | MGnify/ENA primary metagenome ERZ773062 (study PRJEB29015, sample SAMEA2738003) | human oral metagenome | biome: human oral; feature: human-associated habitat; material: dental | place: China | collected 2058 ...
TTGGTTTTAGTTTTATCAGCCTTTCAGTTACGCACCCAGTTATTGGATATCTGGCGGGACAAGAAAAATTATCTGCCTTTTTTAGCCTATGCTATTCTAGGTATTTTTTCTGTGCAGTTTTTCTTTTATCTCTGTGTTGAGTATTCGAATGCGACGACGGCGACCATTTTGCAATTTATCAGTCCAGTTTTTATCTTGTTTTATAATCGAATTGTATACCAGAAGAAGGCTTCTATCACAGCCATTCTCTATGTTTTGATTGCCATGTTAGGTGTTTTTTTGATGGCCACAAAAGGGGATTTATCCAAGCTATCAATGACACCTCTGGCTTTGGTGACAGGGCTACTCAGTGCTGTAGGGGTCATGTTCAACGTTATCCTGCCTCAACGTTTTGCACGTGACTATGGTTTTGTGCCAACCGTTGGTTGGGGGATGTTGCTAGCAGGTGTTTTTAGCAATTTTCTTTATCCTATTCATCAGATTACCTTCCAACTTGATGTGACGAGCCTTTTGATTTGTTTTACTATTGCTGTGTTTGGAACGGCTTTTGCTTTTTTCCTTTCGATGAAGGCTGTGCTACTCGTCTCACCTTTAGTTGTATCAGTTGTGAGTGCCAGCGAACCTTTATCTTCCGCATTGTTAAGTGTACTATTTCTAGGTATGGTTTTGGATGGTTTTCTAGCTTTGGCTATGATTTTGATTATCGTCCCAATGGTTTTCTTGTCAATCGAGGAAACGAAGGAAAGGTAAAATGTTCTGTTCGAGTGCTTAAGGCTTCAAATTTGAAGCCTTTTTTGGTAGAATAGGTATCATTATAACGAACCAGGAGGCGCCTATGACTGCTACAAAAATGAACGCTCAAGAGATTATCCAATTTATCGCCAATGCTGAAAAGAAAACCAGTGTCAAAGTAACCTTTGAGGGACAACTCGCAACTGCTGTACCTAGCTCTGTTGTCAAACTAGGGAATGTTCTATTTGGAGACTGGAAGGACGTCGCTCCGCTTCTCGATGGTTTAGTAGAAAATCAAGACTATGTTGTTGAGCAAGATGCTCGTAATTCTGCAGTTCCTTTGCTAGATAAACGTGCTATCAACGCTCGTATCGAGCCAGGTGCTATTATCCGTGACCAAGTGGAAATCGGTGACAATGCTGTTATCATGATGGGAGCTGTTATCAATATCGGTGCTGAAATTGGTGCTGGAACCATGATTGACATGGGTGCCATCCTTGGTGGCCGCGCTATTGTTGGAAAAAACAGCCACGTTGGTGCAGGTGCAGTTTTGGCGGGTGTGATTGAGCCAGCTAGCGCAGATCCAGTCCGTGTCGGAGACAATGTTCTTATCGGTGCTAATGCAGTGGTTATCGAAGGAGTCCAAATCGGCAGTGGTTCAGTTGTTGCAGCAGGAGCTATCGTTACCCAAGATGTCCCAGAAAACGTAGTGGTAGCAGGTGTTCCGGCTCGTATCATTAAAGAGATCGATGCCCAAACCCAACAAAAAACAGCGCTAGAGGATGCGCTTCGTACCTTGTAATTACAAAAGTAAAAAAGAGGCGGAACCCTTTTTCCAGCCTCTTTCTGCTATATAGGAGGACAGATAGATGTTAGATTTGATTCAGACTAGACGAAATTTGCACCAGATTCCAGAGATTGGCTTGGAGGAATTCAAGACTCAGGCTTATTTGCTGGATGTGATTGAGAAATTGACTGTGGGCAAGGATTTTGTCCAAGTTCGTACTTGGCGGACAGGTATTTTGGTTTATTTGCAGGGAAGTCAGCCGGAGCGGACCATTGGTTGGCGGACAGATATTGATGGTCTGCCTATCGTTGAACAAACAGGTCTACCTTTTGCTTCTCAACATCAAGGTCGTATGCATGCTTGTGGCCATGATTTTCATATGACCATTGCCTTAGGCTGTCTCGAACGCGCCCTTGAGGAGCAACCCAAGAATAATTTGCTCTTCCTATTTCAGCCTGCTGAAGAAAATGAAGCCGGTGGTATGCTCATGTATGAGGATGGTGCTTTTGGGGACTGGTTGCCAGACCAATTTTATGGCCTCCATGTTCGTCCAGATCTGAAAGTCGGCCAGATTGCGACCAATACCCACACGCTTTTTGCTGGGACTTGCGAAGTTAAGATTCGTTTCAAAGGAAAAGGCGGGCACGCAGCCTTCCCGCATGAGGCCAATGATGCCTTGGTGGCTGCTAGTTACTTTGTGACCCAAGTACAGTCAGTTGTCAGCCGCAATGTCAATCCAATCGAGGGGGCGGTGGTGACCTTTGGCCTTTTCCAAGCTGGAACAACCAACAATGTCATCACAGACACAGCTTTTTTACATGGAACCATTCGGGCCTTGACACAGGACATGAGTCTCTTGGTACAAAAAAGAGTCAAAACAGTTGCAGAGGGAGTTGCGGCAGCCTTTGGTATGGAAGTCGAAGTGGAACTCAAACAAGGGGGCTACCTGCCTGTTGAGAACAATCCAGGCTTGGCGCGTGAACTAATGACATTCTTTGAAGAGAAAGACGGGATTGAGTTGATTGATATCGAGCCGGCTATGACAGGTGAAGACTTTGGTTATCTCCTTTCGAAGGTAGATGGAGTTATGTTTTGGCTGGGTATCAATAGTCCCTACGCCCTTCATCACCCTCAGATGAGCCCTAAGGAAGAGGCCTTAGCCATTGGGGTGGAAGCAGTATCTAGTTTTCTGAAAAAGAAGGCAGCAGAGTAGAGGAATCGTTGATGAAAGTAGAACTACGCAAGCAAGTCTTGCACGAAATGAAGGCTTTATCTCAGGAGCAAAAACAGGCTATGGATCAAGTTTTAACTGAGCGTTTCATACAACACCCCTTTTACCAAGAAGCCAAGACCATCGCAACCTATCTCTCTTTCCCTCATGAATTTCAAACTCAGGAACTAATCAAGCAGGCGCTGAAGGACGGCAAAAAGGTTTTGATACCTAAAACCTATCCCAAGGGGCTCATGGAGTTTGTGGTCTACGATCCGCAGCAGTTGGCAAAAACGTCCTTTGGTTTACTGGAACCGCAAGGAGACTTGGAAGTGGTGGAACCGTCTCAGATTGATTTAATTCATGTTCCGGGCTTGGCTTTTACAAGAGAGGGGTATCGGATTGGATATGGTGGAGGCTACTACGACCGCTATCTGGAGAATTTTGCTGGGGATACCATGAGCACAATCTATCCTTGTCAAATTCAGGAGTTTAACTTGGAAGACCATGATATTCCCGTTCAGGAGGTGCTAATCTATGAAGGAAATCTTTGATAAACGCTATCCTGTGACTAGTTTCTTCCTCCTAGTAACCGCATTGGTCTTTCTCTTGATGTTGGTTCTTACAGGTTTAAATTTTGAACGAGCAGATACCTTGCTTCAGTTTGGAGCCATGTATGGACCGATCATTCGCCTGTTCCCTGAGCAGATTTGGCGCCTTTTTTCGGCTATATTTGTGCATATCGGATGGGAGCATTTCATTGTCAATATGATTTCGCTCTACTTTCTTGGACGACAGGTGGAGGAGATTTTCGGTTCTAAGCAGTTCTTCTTTCTCTATCTATTATCTGGAATGATGGGCAATCTCTTTGTTTTTGCTTTTACACCGAAAGTTGTCGCTGCTGGGGCATCCACTTCCCTATACGGGCTATTTGCTGCGATTATCGTCTTGCGTTACGCAACTCGCAACCCCTATATCCAGCAGTTGGGGCAATCCTATCTGACACTTTTCGTGATAAATATCATTGGAAGTGTTCTGATTCCAGGAATCAGCCTAGCTGGGCATATCGGAGGTGCAGTAGGCGGTGCCTTTCTAGCAGTCATCTTCCCAGTCAAATGGGAGAGGAGGATGTACAGTACTAGCCAGCGAATCGGAGCAACTGTACTTTTTATCGCACTAGCCGTTTTCCTATGCTATAAGGGAATGAGCTATGTGTAGAGGGAATAGTTAAATGAGCACCGATTCGGTTGCTAATAAGTCATCTTCAAAGATGGCTTTTTTATTGCAAGCTTCAACAAAAACAAAGCTCTTATTGAAGAGCTTTGTTTTTCTTCTATTTCCCCTCAGCTAACTCTTTCCCAAGTTGAATGAGGTAGTCTTTCAAGTCGTCTTTGACTTGTGGGTGTTTAAGAGCGTAGTCGATGGAGGTTTTCATAAAGCCAAACTTATCTCCGACATCGTAACGAGCTCCCTTGAATTCACGAGCAAATACACGTTGTGTTTTATTGAGGGTGTCAATCGCATCCGTCAACTGGATTTCATTTCCAGCACCTGGAGCTTGGTTTTCGAGGATTTGGAAAATTTCAGGTGTGAGGAGGTAGCGTCCGATGATAGCAAGGTCGCTAGGAGCATCCTCTGGGGCTGGTTTTTCAACGAAGGTTTCAACGCTGTAAAGACCATCTTTTCCTTCGCCTTGTGGATCAATAACTCCATAGGCAGATACTTCATCGTGAGGGACTGGCATGACAGCGATAGTAGACGCGTGGGTACGTTCATAGTCATCCATGAGTTGTTTGGTGAGCGGAACAGCCTTTTCATTAGTGATATCCATCAAGTCATCCCCAAGCATCACGACAAAAGGTTCATTTCCGACGAAAGCTTTGGCTTGCAAAACAGCATCTCCGAGACCACGTGGATGAGTTTGGCGGATAAAATGCAGACGCATGCCAGTTGTTTCATCAACTAGCTTCAAAAGATCTGTTTTCCCTTTTTCTTTGAGGTTGTATTCCAATTCGAAGTTTGAGTCGAAGTGGTCCTCAATGGAACGTTTTGACTTACCTGTAACAACCAAGATATCTTCGATTCCAGATTTGAGGGCTTCTTCAACGATAAATTGGATGGTTGGTTTGTCTACGATTGGCAACATTTCCTTGGCCAAGGCCTTAGTTGCAGGGAGGAAACGAGTTCCCAATCCAGCGGCAGGGATGACTGCTTTTCTGACTTTTTGTTTCATAATGTTCCTTTCTATAAGGGTCTAAGACCATTCGTTTTCTGCTTTAAATTCGTTGTTCATGATGTCAGTGATTGCTTCTTTGATATTGACACCTTCATAGATAACTCGGTAAATGGCTTGTGTGATTGGCATGTAGACACCCAATTCCTGAGCCAGTTCGTAAGCTGCTCGAGTCGTTGAAATTCCTTCAATGACCATGCCCATGTTGGCTTCGATGTCTGCGAGAGATTCTCCACGACCGAGAGCGTCACCTGCCCTCCAGTTACGAGAGTGGACAGATGTCCCAGTTACGATCAAATCCCCAACTCCAGAAAGACCGCTATAAGTCAGAGGATTAGCTCCAAGAGCGACACCTAGACGGGTGATTTCTGCCAAGCCACGGGCGATGATGGCTGCCTTGGCATTGTCGCCAAACCCTAGGCCATGTAATGCACCTGCACCAACTGCGATGATGTTTTTAAGAGCACCAGCGGTTTCAACTCCGATAACATCCGTATTGGTATAGAGACGGAAGTAGTGATTGCTAAAGAGATTTTGGACGTACTGGGCAGTTTCGAGGTCTTTAGAGGCTGCAGTGATCAAGGTAATATCCCGCACAATGGTTTCCTCGGCGTGGCTAGGTCCTGAAACAACGACGATGTCACTACGGAGGTCAGCTGGAATTTCCTCTTCCAGAATGGTTGATAGGCGTTTGTGACTATCTGGTTCCAATCCTTTGGAGGCATGCATGATGACAACCTTGTGATCGAGTACCTTTGCTACTTGTTGGGCAACCAGTCTCGTTACTTTTGTTGGGACAACAAATAAAACAGCGTCTACATTTTTCAATGTTTCTCCCAAATCATGGTAGGCCTTGATGTTTTCGTCGAGTAGGATGTCTTTAAAGTAGCGTTTGTTTGTATGTTGGCTATTGATTTCATCGATCTGGTCGGGAATATTTCCCCAAATCCGAACCTCGTGTCCATTGTCGTTTAGAACCTGCGAAAGGGCAGTTCCCCAAGAACCAGGACCCAAGACAGCGATGGTTTGTTTCTTCATCTTCTCCTCCTTTTAAGAGTTCTTCTTTTCATTTTACCATAAAAAGCCTTTTCATGCATTACTTGCGAGTGAAAGCGCACTATTTTATAATAAGAAAACGCCTTTGACAAGATTCCTCTTTTTTGCTAGAATAGCATCAACATGAAAGAATGAGAGGAGCTGGCGAATTTCGTCACTCCCTTTTGTCTATCTGATTAGGAGGAAGTATGCTGATTGAAAAAATTAAAGCCTATAAATGGCAAGCCTTGGCATCCTTTGTTATGACAGGCTTGATGGTTGCGAGCTCGCTCTTGCAACCTCGCTATTTGCAGGAGGTTTTAGATGCTCTACTGGCTGGTCAACATGAGGCTATTTATAGTATTGGGGCATGGTTGATAGGAGTAGCCCTCGTGGGTCTGGTTGCAGGTGGTGTCAATGTTATTCTTGCAGCCTATATCGCTCAGGGAGTATCTTCGGATCTTCGGGAAGATGCTTTTCGTAAGATCCAAACCTTTTCTTATGCCAACATTGAGCGGTTTAATGCTGGGAATCTGGTTGTTCGCATGACCAATGATATCAACCAAATTCAGAACATGGTGATGATGGTTTTCCAAATCCTTTTCCGTCTTCCTTTGCTTTTTATTGGTTCCTTTATCTTAGCGGTTCACACCCTGCCTTCACTTTGGTGGGTAATTGTCCTTATGGTAGTGCTGATTTTTGCGCTTACAGGTATCATGATGGGGATGATGGGGCCGCGCTTCGCCAAGTTTCAAACTCTTCTTGAACGAATTAATGCCATCGCCAAGGAAAATCTACGTGGTGTGCGTGTGGTCAAATCCTTTGTGCAGGAAAAAGAGCAATTTGACAAGTTTACTGAGGTCTCAGATGAGCTTCTGGGACAAAATATTTATATTGGCTATGCCTTTTCAGTAGTGGAACCTTTTATGATGCTCATTGGGTACGGAGCGGTTTTCCTATCCATCTGGTTGGTTGCGGGAATGGCTCAGTCGGATCCGTCAGTCGTTGGTTCTATTGCTTCCTTTGTCAACTATCTCAGTCAGATTATCTTTACAATCGTCATGGTTGGATTTTTAGGGAATTCTGTCAGTCGGGCTATGATTTCGATGATGCGTATCCGTGAGGTTCTAGATACCGAGCCAGCGATGACTTTTAAGGATCTTCCAGATGAGGATCTAGAAGGAAGTCTCTCTTTTGAAAATGTGACCTTCACTTATCCTACCGATGAAGAGCCCATGCTTAAGAATGTAAGCTTTGAAGTTGCACCAGGTCAGATGGTCGGTGTGGTGGGGGCGACTGGGGCAGGTAAGTCCACCCTTGCCCAGCTAATTCCACGACTTTTTGATCCACAGGAGGGTTCCATCAAGATTGGTGGCAAGGACATTCGAGATGTCAGCGAGGGAACCTTGCGTAAAACGGTCTCCATCGTCCTGCAAAGAGCCATTCTCTTTAGTGGGACCATTGCAGATAATCTCCGTCAAGGAAAAGGCAATGCCAGCGTGTCCGAACTTGAACGTGCGGCGCGGATTGCCCAAGCCAGTGAATTTATCGGGCGCATGGAAAACAAATTTGAGAGTCAGGTTGAAGAACGGGGCACCAACTTTTCTGGTGGACAAAAACAACGGATGTCGATTGCCCGAGGGATTGTCAGCAATCCCCGTATCCTGATTTTTGACGATTCGACTTCAGCCTTGGATGCCAAGTCAGAGAGACTCGTTCAGGAGGCTTTGAACAAAGACCTGAAAGGGACAACAACGATTATCATCGCTCAAAAAATCAGCTCAGTCGTCCATGCGGACAAGATTTTGGTCTTGGACCAAGGGCGCTTGATTGGAGAAGGACGGCATGCAGACTTGGTAGCTAACAATGCCATCTACCGCGAAATCTACGAAACACAGAAGGGAAAGGAGGAATAAAATGAAAACTGTTCGATTTTTCTGGAATTATTTTAAAGTTTACAAGCTCTCCTTTGTCATTGTGATTCTGATGGTTGCGATTGCGACGATTGCCCAAGCCCTCTTTCCTGTTTTTTCAGGTCAAGCAGTGACGGAGCTCGCTAATCTGGTTCTAGCTTATCAAAACGGGACTTCCGAACTAGCCTGGCAAAGTTTGTCAGCTCTGATGCTGAATCTAGCGCTGGTTGTGCTGGTTTTGGTAGTGTCCAGTTTGATTTATATGGCCTTGATGACTCGTGTGATTGCCGAGTCGACAAATGAGATGCGTAAGGGTCTTTTTGGCAAACTTTCACGTTTGACGGTTTCTTTCTTTGACCGCCACCAGGATGGTGACATCCTCTCTCGCTTCACTAGTGACTTAGACAATATCCTTCAAGCCTTCAATGAAAGTCTAGTTCAGGTTATGAGCAATATTGCTCTTTACATCGGTTTAATTTTTGTCATGTTTTCAAGAAATGTGACACTAGCCCTGATAACAGTAGCCAGCACCCCAGTGGCCTTTCTCATGTTGGTCTTCATCGTGAAAATGGCCCGCAAGTACACCAATCTCCAGCAAAAAGAGGTTGGGAAACTCAACGCCTACATGGACGAGAGTATTTCTGGACAGAAAGCTGTTATCGTACAAGGAATTCAAGACGACATCGTAGCAGGCTTTGTGGAGCGAAATGAGCGCGTGCGCAAGGCAACCTTCAAAGGAAGAATGTTCTCAGGCATCCTCTTTCCTGTTATGAATGGGATGAGCTTGGTCAATACGGCCATCGTTATTTTTGCAGGTTCTGCGGTCTTGCTGAACGATCCAAGTATCGAAACAACGACAGCCCTAGGTTTGATTGTCATGTTTACCCAATTTTCTCAGCAGTACTACCAGCCGATTATTCAGGTGGCTGCTAGCTGGGGAAGTCTCCAGTTGGCCTTTACGGGAGCCGATCGTATCCAAGAAATGTTCGATGCAGAAGAAGAGATTCGCCCGCAAAATGCACCAGCCTTCACGGAATTGCGAGAAGGTGTTGAAATCAGTCATATTGATTTCTCTTATGTGCCAGACAAGCCGATTTTAAAAGATGTCAGCATTTCAGCTCCTAAGGGGCAGATGATAGCAGTTGTCGGTCCGACTGGTTCAGGGAAAACGACCATCATGAACCTCATCAATCGTTTCTACGATGTGGATGCAGGTAGCATTTCCTTTGATGGCAAAGACATCCGTGATTACGACTTGGATAGTCTGCGGAGTAAGGTCGGGATTGTCTTGCAGGATTCGGTCTTGTTTAGCGGAACGATTCGGGACAATATCCGCTTCGGTGTGCCAGATGCTAGCCAGGAAATGGTCGAAGCAGCTGCTAAGGCAACTCATATTCATGACTATATCGAAAGCTTGCCTGATAAGTATGATACCCTTATTGATGATGAGCAAAACATCTTCTCAACTGGTCAGAAACAATTGATTTCCATTGCTCGAACCTTGATGACAGATCCTCAAGTCCTAATCTTAGACGAAGCGACTTCCAATGTGGATACCGTAACAGAAAGCAAGATTCAGCATGCTATGGAGGCAGTAGTAGCAGGTCGAACCAGTTTCGTCATTGCCCATCGTCTCAAGACCATCCTCAATGCCGATCAGATTATTGTCCTCAAAGATGGAGAGGTCATTGAACGTGGAAATCATCACGAGTTGCTCAAACTCGGCGGCTTCTACTCAGAACTGTATCACAACCAATTTGTCTTCGAATAAAAAAGAAGTTGTCCTTATTGGGCAGCTTTTTCTTGTCCATAAAAAATACTTATCACGGTCTTTAAAAAAACATATTAGACAGGAAAGGGTTGGAGTGATAAGATAAGACTGTCGCAAGAAAATCGAAAGGAGACACATCATGGCTAGAACGGTTGTAGGGGTTGCTGCAAATCTATGTCCTGTAGATGCAGAAGGGAAAAACATTCACTCATCTGTATCCTGTAAATTTGCAGAGAGCATTCGTCAAGTCGGAGGTCTCCCTTTAGTGATTCCTGTAGGAGATGAGTCTATTGTTCGCGATTATGTGGAAATGATCGACAAACTCATCTTGACAGGTGGGCAAAATGTCCATCCTCAGTTTTATGGAGAGAAAAAGACCATTGAGAGCGACGATTACAATCTAGTCCGTGATGAATTTGAATTGGCACTCTTGAGAGAAGCACTTCATCAGAATAAGCCCATTTTGGCAATCTGCCGTGGGGTTCAGCTGGTCAATGTTGCTTTTGGTGGCACTCTTCACCAAGAAATTGAAGGTCACTGGCAAGGTTTGCCTTTTGGAACCTCTCATTCTATTGAGACAGTAGAAGGAAGCGTGGTGGCTAAGTTGTTCGGAAAAGAAAGTCAGGTCAACTCAGTCCATCGTCAAAGTATTAAAGATCTGGCGCCTAATTTCCGTGTGACAGCGGTGGACCCTCGAGATCAGACAGTGGAAGCGATTGAGTCTATCGACGAGCATCGCATTATCGGTTTACAGTGGCACCCAGAGTTTCTGGTCAATGAAGAAGACGGTAATTTAGAATTATTTGAGTATTTATTAAATGAATTGTAACGGTTAGAGACTCTAGCCGTTTTTATTCGTTCTTTCAGATTTTTTGTATTTTAGCATTATTACGCAAACGTTTGAATTCTGATAAAAATTGGGCAAATTCAATAAAAAAGCTTG
>ERZ773062.1318-NODE-1318-length-10598-cov-17.715451_pt1 | contig 10598 bp, 2 predicted proteins | sample MGYA00580626_ERZ773062 | MGnify/ENA primary metagenome ERZ773062 (study PRJEB29015, sample SAMEA2738003) | human oral metagenome | biome: human oral; feature: human-associated habitat; material: dental | place: China | collected 2058 ...
TTTAACACCAAATTTATGGTTGCTTTTTGTCTTTTCTCTATTCTGTTGCTAATGTTCTTGTCTCATTGACATCGACTATATTAACATCTTTTTCAAACTTTGTCAACAAAAATTTTTAAATTTTTTTTATTTTTTTATTTCTAATTCATTTTATACTCATTTTAAAGGATTATTTTATTAGGTTTTATTAAAAGAAAAGCTGTCATAAACTAATGATAAAAATCATCAATTTATAACAGCCATCTTCTTTTTGCTTTTTTAGATTAAATTATATTAGAATATAACTCTAAGTCCAAGTCCACCTCTAATATTGCTTCCTTTTGTATCATAACCGACATTAGCTGTTACTCCAATTCTTTGGTTATCTACTCCGATATTAAGATCTGTTTTAACATTTCCTTTTCTATCTTCTTTTTCACCTCTAATATTGAACCAATCAGCAGATGTTCCTGCTACTCTAGCTTTATTTTTAGGATCTCCTATTTTTCCTAATTCATTTTCATAAGCCACAGCTACTGCTGCCTTTAATGATTTAGATCCAAAGAAAGCTCTATAAGATAATTCTGTTCCTACTTCAGGTTTTATAGAAATATAATCATTTGATTTAACTTCTAATTTTACTTCTCCTGTTTTTTCTTTTATCTTAGCCATTCTTCCATATTCTAATCTTAATGCTCCATAAGGTTTTAATACAAATCCTTCTGTTAGTCTAAATTCCTTACTCAATTCATTTTTAACTCCAATTCCATAAGAATAGTATCTAGATTTTGCATTGAATATTTCGCTTACAACTAAGAATCTTCTATGCATTTTATTATGTCCTACAAATATATCTCCAGCTATTGTCCAATTTAAGCTATTATTTTCATCAAATGGAACTGATTTAAACATTCCAAATTTTCCTAATAACATTTCTTCTTTTGAATTTCCTATATCATCAAATTTATATTTGTTATGAACTATACCTGCATACCAACCAAGAGATTCTCCAAGTCTTACAGTTTCATCTTCATGAACATATGCAACTCCTTGAGCATTATATTTATAATCTATAATACCAGCAGTATCAGTTTTGTATTCTCCATTTGTTCCAAATACTTTAACTTTATTAGCATCTTTTGTTGGATTAGACCATTCATTTCTTAAATAAGAGAATTCTTTATTTAAGAAGTTTCCTGTTTCATAAATTCTTTGTTGCACATTAGCATATTGGTGTCCCATCATTTCGTCATATGCTTGTGCTAAAAGAATTTCTTCATTATTTCCTATACTATTCAATAGATTGAACACACGTTTTTCTCTAGAATCAAGAGCATTCATATCATATCTTTGTTCCAATCCATCTGCAAAGTTCCAAGCATTATGTGTAGTCTTTACAAATGCTGTATAAGGGATTTTAGTCATAGCCACACCTTTGATTTGACCATAGTTGTCTATAACAGGTGTTGCCATCCAAGTTAATGAACCAGCTATTGATGTTAACTTAAAGTTTCTTCCTTGAATTTGTTGTAAGAAAGGAGCTATTACATCATCTTTTACAAACCATTCTTTTCTGTTTGTAAGTTCAGAATATTCAGTTCCTACTATTAATTGGCTGTTAATAGGAGGTGTTGCCCCATTGATATCTATTGGTTTTGTTCTTCCCAATGTATCTACATAGAATCCAACATCAGACATTCCAAGGTTTGAAGTAGCTGAACCTATAATTTTTTCAATTAATTCTACTTCAGCATCAGAAACAGTTACTCCATTTCTAGTAAATATAGGTTTTCCATTTTGGATAGTTATACTTACTCCTTCATATGACTTATTAACTCCACCTGCTGCTACTAATTCTTGTCCTCTTGGATCAGATTTTAATTTAGAGTTAACCTCAGCTTCTAAAGCTGCAAGATCTGCTGCACTTATATCTTTATAGCTAACACCGTAAGTTCCTCTACCTCTTACATTTATTCTGAAGTTTCCATAGTTTTTAATAACTGAGTTTCTAACTACAACTCCAAAACTTTCATCGGCATCTATATCAATGTTACCATAATTTTCTAAAGTTGAACCATTCATTACAGCAACTCCAACAAGTCCTACAACATTATTATTAACCTTTTGAACTCCGTTAACAATTTTTCCTGCATAGGCATCTGCTGTTCTTATATCTCCATTATTTACAAATGTAGCACCTTGATCAACATATACTCCTACCATACTTTGTATTTTATTAGTGTCTGTTGCTCTGCCTCCATCTAAAATTATTTTACTATTGTTTTCAACTTTAGTTCCTGCACCTTTTCCATACATACCTATAGATTTGTCACCATATATTCTTATTTCATTGTCATTTATGATGTGACCACCATTGTCTGCAGCCATTCCTATTCCATAAGTAATTTTTGTAGCATCTGTATATGTTTTTCCAGTTACTGGATCTATAGAATCAGTTTCTCCTACTAAAATTCTACCTTTATTTGTTGCTTTTCCTCCTGGTGCATATATTCCTATACTTCCTTTAGAGTTAGATAGATCTATAGTAGCATTGTTTGTTAGATATCCTTGATTTCCTGCAGTTCCTTTAATATAGAAAGCTATGACACGATCAGAGTTAGAAGAAATATCTCTTCCATTTGTAAGCTCAGCTTTTCCATTAGAATACAAGAATACACTGTCAGCCCCTAAACTAACTGCCCCTGTATTTGTACTTGTATATTTATTTGTTGTTGCAGGACTTTCATTTTCAAGGATAAATCCAAATGATTTAGCTCCAACTGTTATCTTAGAAGCATTATCAGTTATATTTGCTCCATTTAATCCATAAACTCCAACAGGTTCACTATCTTTAACAGTACTTGTATGAGGAGCTACATTAATTTCTCCTTTTAGAAGAACTGTTCCTTTTTCTTTGTATATTCCTATTGCTTCATCTTTTACATTAATCTTAGCTGGAGTATCTACTTCAACACCTGAATTTGTTGCTGAGAAGATACCTATAGATTTTTCTCCAACATCTATTGCACCAGAGTTATGTTTTATAGTTGATGTTCCATCTTTAGTATAGATTCCAACTGTTTTTTCTGCTGGAACTGAAGATGTTGTATCAGCTACATCTATATCAGCTGTATTTACAAATGTTTGACCTCCTTTTAAGAATACTCCTAAAGTCTTTTTACCAGATATAGTTAATTTTCCATTATTAGTAACAGTCTTAGCATTACTTGCATCAGAGTATATTCCTATTGAACTATCTCCACTTAAAGTAATTTTACTATTATTAGTTAAGTCAGATTCTACTGCTAATAATCCTTTAGCACCTTCTTTTGTACTTTCTATATCAGTTACATTTGAAGTGAAAGTAGCATTTTTCATGAAGATACCATTAGAGTTTTCTCCAACTATTATCTTTTTAACTCCATTTAATACTGATGTACCTTCAACATATAGTCCTGCAAATGGATCACTTGTTGCAGCCTTATCAGGAACAGTTATATCTATATCAGCCCCTGCCCCATTCATATTTGCAGTACTATTTTTCAAGAATAATATAGTATTTTGATGAGCAGTTAGATCTCCATAGTGAGAAGTGAAAATGCTCTTTTCAAAATATCCTAGGATACCTTTATTACTATAGTTAACTGTACCTTTTGCTGTTACTGTACTATTTTTTCCATAAAAAGCTATACCTTTTTCTCCTACTGTAATATCAGGTGTTCCAGTATCTCCTTGAGTTAAATTAGTATTTTCTGCATAGATTCCAACTGCTGGTGCTCCTGTTAAAGTATCACCTACTGTAATATTTCCATCATTTTTTACAGTATTTCTAACTGTGTCAGATTGTCCTCTAGTATAAATTCCAACTGAACCATTACCTAAAGTAATATTTGATTTATTATCCATAGTTAATGATTTAAAGTTATTTGGATTACCATTATATGTATTAGCTTCTGCTATTTCTGCTGTAGTTCCTGTAGTAGGAACATCAACTTTTCCATTTATTGCATAGATACCAACATTGTTTGTTGCACCTGTAGCAGATTGAATAGTTCCTCCAGCTGCAGTATTTAATTTTTCAGCATTTACTAAATACATTCCTGTTGAACCTTTTTTTAGAATTATTTTAGAATTTGCTGTTGTAGCTACTTTTACTGTATTAGTTACACCTGTTAATGAATCTGTATCTGCTCTATACACTCCATAGATTCCTGTTGATGATTCTCCTAATTTTATAGTTCCATTATTTTTAACTCTAGCTGACTCAGCATAGATAGCTGTAGATTTTATAGAATCTTTAAAATCTATAGTTCCATAGTTTGTTACTTCATAATTAGCTTCTTTCCAACCACCTGTTGCTAATATATTTGCTGGTGCTGTTGGATTTTTAACTCCTTGAGCCATAAGACCTATATTTTCTTCTTGTACATGAGGAGCATCTGATACAGCAGTTACTGTTTTTCCAGTATCTAAATATGTTTCTCCATTAATTACATGAGTTAATACCATCTTAGGTTTTAACCTCTTATCTGTTGTTACTTTAGCTTGACCTTCTTTAAGTCTAATTTCTTCAGCAGCATTACCATTGTTATTAAATGTCCAAGTACCTACATCAACTACAGCTCCTTTTTCACCATAGACTCCTATACCTGATTTTGATAAATTAACAGTTGCTGTTCCACCTTTAAATGTAGAATCTTTAGTAACATAAGCTATTAATCCTCCTGCTGAGTTAATAGTTGGTGAAACTAATTCAGTTTCTCCATTTACATAGAATCCTGTTGACCCTTCTCCAAGATCCATTTGTGTTCCCTCATATTTTATATAACTCTTGTTAGCTCCTGGTGCACTGAAAATACCAACTGCTTTTTTACCTGTTGCTATATTTGATTTGATAATATATTCATTTCCTGTTCCAGCTGTTCCTTGAGCATCACTATAGATTCCTATTGCAGAAGCTATAATATCATTATTATTATTTACTACTGTGTTACCTACAGTTATTGTCTTAACATAGTCAGATATTTTTGTTTTTCCTTTTAGATATAGACCTACAATTCCATTTCCATTATCATTTCCACCTTTTGTGAAATTAAGTAATGGAGCAGTAGATTTTAATTCTGCCACACTTCCTGTAGTACCTTCTAAGTATACTCCAACTCCACGACCAGAAACAGTTCCTACATCAGTACCTTCTATAGAAGTATTTGCATCTTTTATATAATAAGCAATATTACTTCCAGATGTTCCTAAATTAATATTAGCTGTACTAGCATTAGTTATTTTTCCACCATCAGAAATATATGCTGCTATAGATTTTTTTACAACATCTGCCATTGTTATTGTTCCAACATCAGAAATTGTAGATTTTGGTGCATAGATTCCTATTGATCCTTCACCAGCTTTTAATTTTATTGTTCCTGTATTTGATGCTAATAAATTAGCTATTTTATCAGCAGGAGTTGTTTTTGTTGAATTATTAACTAGATAAATTCCTGCTGAGCCACCTTTTTCTAATTCTATAGTTCCTGCATTTGTAACAGTGAATGGAGCTACTGTAGCTAATTTTGATACTACTCCATACATTCCTACTGAACCTGTTTCTTTCACTTTAATATTAGAACCTGTAGATGATTCAAGTTTAGCAACATCCTTTCCATACATTCCTATAGCATTTATATTTTCCATTGTAATGGTACCTATATTAATACCTTCACTTCCAGTATCTTGGGCATATATACCTATACCTTTATCTGATCTATTTGAAACTACAGTTCCATCATTTTGAGCTGTAGAACCACTAACAGCTGCTAAGGCAACTTGCGTATTTGTTGTTAAAGTCTTTCCACTAGCAACATTTACATTAGAAGCATTCGCAGCTAATAAAGCCATAGTAGAAGGATTTGTATTTCCTTTAGTTATAGTATAGTCCGCATCTAATAGAGCTTTTGCTCCATTATTCGCATAAACTAAACTAGAATTTGCTCCCATATCTTCAATAATAGTTACTTTTTTAGTTCCATCATTAAAGAATGGTTTTAGATTAGTTGTTGCACTTCCATCTAAATATGCAAAAGTTGAATTTTTACCTATTTTTATATTTAAAGTTCCAAGATTTTTAAAAGTATCATTAAATTTAGCTTTATCTTCTGAATATATTCCAATAGAATTTTTTCCTACAAAAACATTAGAATTATCTTTAAAGTTTACTGTTGCTTTTCCATCTGAAAATACTCCGATATTTCCTGGTGTTCCTGGATCAGTAGTAGTTCCTGCAGGTGAATCTACTTCTATTGTTCCATAATGTTCAAATTTCATTCCTGGATTTTTAACAACAACAGCATGAGCTAAATTACCTTTTGTTTTAATAGTTCCTGTATTAGTAAATGTACCTTTTACTCCATAAAAACCTATACTTCCATTATAATTTGTTGGATTTAATATAGTGTTCTTATCTCCTGTAACCTCTATAGTTCCAGCATTGGTACCCGCTCCATCTAACATTGCATAACCTATAGATTGCGTTCCTTTTGCAATTATTTTAGCAGCACTATTTATATTAATTTCTCCATTTACTGCATTAGAAAGAGCTCCAAAGTTCTCTTTTCCTTCTACATTTACTGTTCCAGTACCTACTAAAGTTATACTTCCAGTCTTACTATTTCTAAGTCCAAAACTCTTTGTAGATTTATCTCCTAAATTTATTATTCCACTTACTTCAACTGTATTCGTACCTATTTGTTTTCCAGTGAATCTTGTTTTAGTCACAGTTTTTCCATCAGCATCTTTTGTGATATAAGTTTCTGTGTCTGTTGAAACATTGACTATACCATGATCATCTTTAGACGCTGTCTTTACTTTAAGACTTCCATCAGCTTCATATTCTTGGTCCCCATTATCTTTATAAGCAAAAGTACTAGCTGCAACAGGTCTAGTTTTCTCTTCTGTATATACTCCAACAGCTCCGTCTACTTTACCAGAAACTCCTCCAGCTTTATCTCCAAAAGTTCCTAAAGTTCCTTTACCTATATTTATTGTTCCACCAACTTCAACAGATTGTATTGAATTTAAAATTCCAACTCCTATTGAATTATCACTATCTATATTTATTTTCCCAGTATTTTTAACAAGACTTTTATAGTCTTCTTGAGCTCTACTAGCTATTTGTCCACCTTCAGATGTGGTTACTCCATAATTATTGTAATTTTTAGAATCGGCTAAATCTGTAGATTTTTCTTTTGAGTCTTCATATTTCTTTAAATTTTTATTTTTTACTGTTAATATTCCAAAACTTCCAGCTCCATTTAATGTAATAGTTCCTTTATCAATATTTTCCCCAGTCATCATATTTAGACCTTTTTTATCAGATGTATTAGTTTGTGCATATGGGTCTTCAGGACGTAATTGAATAGCAACACTATTTTCAGCTCCTAAAGTAACTGTTCCTTCATTTATCATTTGGGTTCTTGTGTTATTAGAAGAGGTATCAAAATTATTAAAACCAAAAGCTACTTGGTTCTCTATATTTGCTCCTCCTTCACCAATTATAGTTCCTTTATTAGTTACTTTTATATTAGCTACTTTATCAATTGTATCAAAACCAGGATTTACTGATTGCCCAGCTCCTTCACTATATGAAGTATGTGTTCCTTGAACGTCTAGTCCTACTGTTTTTGACTTTTGTAATCTTATTGTTCCACCATTTTCTCCATATATAAAAGGTTTAATAGTATTAGTTGGAGTCCCTTCTCCATATCTATAATCAATTCCTTCATCTATCATAAAAGCTCTAGTTTTTTCACCAGTTACTGTTATATCATTATTTATAGTATTTAACCCTGATATTTTACCCCAAGTTGAGATAAAATCATTTCCTGTTACTGTAATAGGACCTGTAAGATTATATGTTTTATTAGCTGTATTTTGATGGAAATTTCTTGCAGGAGTTCCACTTAATCCCCCTGCTTTTATTATAAAATCTACTGGTTTTACTTCAGGTGTATCTATAGTTATAGCTCCAACTTTATTTACTGTTAATACTTTTATCACTGGATCATTATTTATAGTAGGAGCTTGTGCTATTTCTAAATTAGGTTGTTTTGGTAAATCCACCTTTGGTGCCTCAGTTGGTTTATTTACATTTGGTTTTACAACTGGTGCAGACAATGTAGCTGGAGGTGTAACTGAAACAGGTATATCCAACTTGTCTTTTTTCACTTCTTTAGGTGAAACTCTTGCCAATATTTCCACTTCATTAAGAGGTTCTCTAATCTTTCTAAGATCAACAAGTCCCCATTCTCTTCCACCATTTGTTGATGCATCTATTGAAAGATCTCTTTTTAAGTTTGCACCACCTAGTAAGCCATTTGTTATTTGCCAAGTATTTGTATTTTCATTTCCAGGTGTTATAGGACCACCATTAACAGTTTTTCCAGCAAGTACATCTAAGGCATTTCTTTCTTCCCAATTTCCTCTTCTATAAATGCTGTTATAAACATATTTAGGCGGTTTGTCTCCTCTTCCCTTATACATTCCACTCATGCTATTATAAACATAATTTATTCCAAATTGCCATGATGACCAAGGAGATTTTACTACTTGATTCCCTTGTTCCATTAATTGAATTAATTCCAATCTTAGTGATTCTATAGATTTTACATTTTCTGCCCTTGCATCCCTTATTTTTCCTTGTAAACCTTCTACGGAATCTTTTATCCCTTCTCTTGTTGCTACTGTTTCAACAGGATTATTTACATTTATTTTTGTACTTGTATTTACTTCTTCTGAAAATGCATTTAATCCCATCATTAAAAATAGAATTACTAATCCTATTGAATATTTTACACTCTTGTATCTCTTTGCAATAGAACGTAAATCTTTTTCAATTTTTTGAAAATTCTTATTCAAACTCTCTCCTCCTATCAATTTTTTTTAACTTTACATAGACGAATTATATCTTTTTATTATAATTTTGTCAATATTTTGAATGTTTTTTTGTTTTAAAACTAATATAATAAATGGTGTTGATAGAAGAAATTTCTATCAATGCCATTTTTTATAATAAAAAAGAGAATTTTTAAGTTTTTAATTCTCAAAGATTCTCTTAATTATTTCAGGTCATAGTCTAAACTTTTTTATCAACACTATTTGACAAATGACCACTATTTTATTTTTACTTCTTGCCCATTTTTATAAGTTGCTTGTTCTACAACTTTTCCTTTTTCATTGTATCTTTTAACAAGACCATCTACTAGACCATTTTTATATGGTATCTCTATCTCTAACTTTCCAACTTCTGAGTATCCTTTCATTATCCCTTGTTCTTTGTCATCTTTAAAAATTACTTGACTAAGTATTGTCCCACTTGGATAATATCTTTTAGAAAGTCCTTCTTTTTTATTATTAACATAATTTGTTTCATACTCTAATTTTCCATTTTCATAGTATTGTTTTACTATACCAGTAACAATGTCATTTTGATATGGTATTTCTGACATTAATTTTCCTTCTCCTGAATAATGTCTTTCAACACCATTTCTTAAATCATTTTTATTAGTTACTTCAAATTCTAACTGCCCATTTGGATAATAAGTTCTTACTGCACCTTCCATAAGACCATTTACATAGTTTTCTTCTTTTTTTACAGTTCCATTTTCATAATATATATAAGTTTTTCCATTTAATTTTCCATTTGCAACTTCTAAAGTTGCTTCTATTTTTCCACTCGGATATTTCTTTTCCAATATCCCTGTAAGTGGAGTTTGTTGTCCTTTAATATATATTTTCTCGTCTCTTACTTCCATATTTTCAATGGCAATTCTTTCTTCTGAAAATCCTACAACAGAAATTAATAAAAACAAACATGCTAATAATTTTTTCATAGTTTTCCTCCTATTTTCTTATTTCTCCATTATATTTATCTTTGATCAATTCTAAAATAGTAGTCATAGCTTTGTCTATATCTTCATCTGTCAGAGTTCTATTTTTATCTCTTAAAACTATACTCATAGCAACAGATTTTTTATCCTTATCAATTTTATCTCCTGAATATACATCAAAGATATCTATTTTTTCAATAAGGTTAACTTTCTTTTTAATTTCTTTTACCATTTCACCAACTAAGATAGACTTATCTAAAGTTATAGCTAAATCTCTTAATACTTCTGGATATTTACTTATTGTTTCATAATTTACTTTTATCTTAATGTATTTTAGTAAACTTGTTAGATTAAGTTCCGCAAAAAATACTTTTTCTCTTTTTATTCCAAAGTAATTTACTAAGTTAGGGTGAAGTTCCCCAAAGACTCCTATAACTTCTTCTCCAATTTTTAATTCAGCACTTGCTCCTGGATGGAAGTTTTTGTTATTAGTCAATCTAGTTAAAGAATATTTTGTAACATTTAATCTTTCTAGTAAGAATTCTAAATATCCTTTTAAATCATAGAAGCTATAGTCTGATTTTGATTGATTCCATAGATTTTTTTCTTCTCTACCCGATAGAATTAAAGCTATTTTTAAATCTTCAATAGCAAGACCATTTTGTCCTTCTCCTAGTTTTTTAAATGTTTTACTTATTTCAAATAGTTTCAAATCTGTTTGATTTCTATTTATATTATCTC
>ERZ773062.1319-NODE-1319-length-10596-cov-47.140214_pt1 | contig 10596 bp, 10 predicted proteins | sample MGYA00580626_ERZ773062 | MGnify/ENA primary metagenome ERZ773062 (study PRJEB29015, sample SAMEA2738003) | human oral metagenome | biome: human oral; feature: human-associated habitat; material: dental | place: China | collected 2058 ...
GCCGCCCGCCGTCGTGGAGACCGACCCGCGCACGTGGCTGTCGCTCGCGTGCGGCCTTCTCACGTGGGACGAGGCCGTGGCTGCCTCCCGCGTCAGTGCGTCGGGGGAGCGTACGGACCTGGGGCCCCTCCTGCCGGTCGTGTGAACGCAGGGGAGGGGCGTCGGTCTGCGGGGCTCAGGCCTCGAGCTGGGGCACGCCGAAGCGCGCCTCGAGCTTAGGGGCAAGCCACTTCTGCGAGCCCTTGTACGCGTAGCGCTGGGCGACGGCCGCGATGGCGGCGGAGGTGGCCGCGAAGAGGACCAGCGAAGCGATGGTGACGTCGTCGGAGTCTTCGGCGGGAATGGGGCGTCCGGTGGCGACCTTCCAGCCGGCTTCGAAGACCTTGGAGGCGGCGAAGGCCGCTCCGGCGATGACGGCGGTAGTGGCGAGCTTTTCGATGGTGGCTGAATCCATGGTTGCCTCCTGGTGTGGGGGTGGTTGTCCCTGTGCGCGTGCACACGCTTCCATGATGCCCCACGCGGCGCTCTTGCGCGAGGCCCACAGGTACCCTGTCTTATGCTTGGACGGTAGTGTTCCCGGCTGAAGGATTCCTTATGGCTCGCGCCCGCTCTGTTTTTGCGTTGTCTGCCCTCCTTGTTGCGGCGACGACGGTGGCGGCTTGTACGCCGTCCGTGTCCTCGAGTGCGCCTCGGGATCCGTTTGCGTCGCCGATCGTTCCTGGCCAGAGCGCGCGCGCCTCGTCGAGCACGGCGGGGCATGGGACGATCGACGCTCCGACTCCTCGTAGTGGCTCGGGCACGCTGACCGTCGCCCTGGTGGGTGGCGCGCAGCTGCCGATGGAGACCGTGCAGGAGTTCACGAAGGCGACGGGCTTCACGGTTGCGACGGTGCCGGTGGATGGTGTGGATGCGCTGTCGAAGGCGGGCGTGGACGTGGTGCTCGGCCTGGATGGAGCGGACGCCCTGCAGGCGACTGCGGCGGGCACGATCGCCGCTTCGGCGCCTCAGGATACTGCGACGCTTGCCGGCACGGTCGTGGAAGGTGCCGCTGCGGCGATCGCCTACGGCCGCGACGACGTGTGCGTCATCGCCGACAAGTCGTGGATGAGTGCGAACGGTCGCCCGCTGCCGACTTCGTTCGGCGATCTGACCTCGCCGCGTATCCGCGCGCTGCTGACGGTCCCGGACCCGGCCTCGTCGTCGGTGGGCCGCGCCTTCGTGCAGGAGGCAGCCGCGCAGACAGGCGAGGGACTGGGTTCTTTCGCGCAGTCCCTTAACCCGCGTGTGGATTCCTCCCTGGGTGGTGCCATCGCCGTGTGGACGGCCGGTGCGCACGTGTCCGAGGGCTACCTGTCCGAGGTCGTGGGTGCCTCCGCGGGTTCTTCCGGCGCGTATCCGCTGATCGTGGCCCCGCGTTCGCTGGCGGCCGCTGCAGCGACGAATACGGGCGCCGATTCCTACGGCACTGCGATCTCCTCGACGTGTATCGCTCGCATCATGTACGCGGCCCCTACGTCCTCGCCCGCGTCGGACGGCGCAGAATCCCTGATCGCGTGGCTGCAGGGTGAAACCGCGCAGCGCTCCCTGGCCACGACGGGTGTCGTCTACCCGATCGATGGTGTGCTCGCCGCCGACACGAAGGCCGGCTGGCTGATGGGCATCACCGGCGACCCGATCGTCGCCGACGAGACCGTCGGTTCCCTCGACGCGATGAGCGCATGGCTGGCCACGTGGACCTCGGCGCTGGCCTCCCCGGCGCCGGCCGCGCCGAGTACTCCCGATCCCGTGACGGATCCGGGCACGCAGGACGTCGAACCGGAGCCGGCTCCCGCGGATAACCCCGCGGCCGACACGGGATATGAGGATTCGAGCGACGATGAGGAGTAATCCCCGCCGGACGCATTCCTTTGGAGTCAGCCTCGCAGCATTGCGGGGCTGACTTTGCATTCCTCTCCGATGCGCATGGGGGCGATGAGGCCGGCTTCACGCAGCTTGAGGAGGCGCGGTACGGTGCGCTCGACGACCTTCCACGGGTCGATCGTGTTGAGGTAGATGCGCGTGCCACCCTCGAAACCCGCGAGTGTCGATATGCGCCACTTGAGCAGGATTCGCCAGCGCATGGGCGTGGACACGGTGGGCGGGCGGTGGTACCACTCCTCGTTGGCGGGCACCTCCACGCCCGTCGCGGCGTGTGCGGCGTGCAGGATATCGGAGATCCCCCGCATGGCCTCGGGGCTGACCTCCCACGGGTTTTTCGGCTCGTTCAGGGGCCAGATTGCGATGCCGGGGAAGCGATGCCCGAAGCCAGCCAAGGCGACGGCGTGCTCGTTCTGGGCGATGAGGAGCTTGCGCGTGGCTGCGACCGTGAAGATCTGGTCGTAGATGTCGGGCTGGGCGCGCAGGCGCTCCAGCTCGGCCTCGGTCTGTACGGACATGTCGTCGATCGCGACGAGCTGCTTGTGCAGGTGGTCGAAGGACGCGCCCGCGGGGCGCAGCCAGTTCTGGAATGTCGCTACGTAGCGGACCGCGGGATCCAGGTCGTACAGGTCGCGCATCGAGCGGGCTGTGTAGGCGGTGTACTGCTCATGTTCGTCGGGGGTGAGGGTGCCGGACCCGGCCAGCTGGTGGGCCTCGGTGGCGCCGTCGATGAAGTGGCGCCTGCCGATGATCAGGTCGTGCCCGCCGGAGAAAAAGCCGTTGGCGGATTGTAGGCGCGCGGTCTCGCTGGTGGCCGCGAACTCGCCTTCGCTCATGCCCGAGGCCAACATGCGCGAGCGGACGACGTTCATGACGTGCTCGTAGCCCGCGTCCGAGGCCAGGTAGTGGGCCATGCGGCGACGGTCGTCCTCGGAGGGGACGTGCCCGTGGTTGAGATGCCAGTAGTTGTAGGAGACGATCTCGAACAGGTTAGGAATACGTCGGAATTCTGCGACCGTGTCGCCGAGCTGATCGGCGCCGAGGGCGTCCAGCTGCTCCCAGGAGCCGTCCTCGTGGCGCACCAGGCGCGACTTTTCGGGCGGGGTTTCGAGGTATCGGCCGGAACAGAACGCGCAGTGGTGTCCGTCGGCCTCGTGGTTGATGGGGTTGTGATCCGTGTGCGGTGCGGTGAGGGGCCGGTTGCCGCGGCCCGGAACGGTCCACACCTCTGTGCCCGTGAGGAGGTTCTGCTGTTTAACGGTACCGTCGGCCAGTCGAACGATGGCGCGGTCGGCGCGCGTGAGCTTGGAAGCCATACCTGTATCCTACCCGTCCTCAGAGTCGGTCCATGGTGGCCGGATGTGACCCCATGCGACCGGACTCGCCCGCGTCGAGAGCGTCGATGCGTGCGGTCTGTTCGGGATCCAGCGAGAAGGAGAACACGTCGAAGTTGGCGGCCATGCGCTCACGACTCAGGGTCTTGGGGAAGACGACGTGGCCGCGATCCAGTGCCCAACGCAGCGCGACCTGCGTCGGTCCCACGCCGAGCTCAGCGCCGATCTCGACGAGCGTCGGGTCGGTGACCGCGCGTCCGCGCGCCAAGGGGGACCATGCCTCGAACACCATGCCGAGCCCCTGTGCGTAGGCGCGCAGGTCGGCGTTGGGGAAGAAGGGGTGGGATTCAACTTGGAGGACGTGCGGGGCGACCGTCGCGACCTCGCGGACTGCCTCGACGTGCTCGCGCTCGTAGTTCGACAGGCCGATCGCGCGTGCGCCGCCTGCGTTGAAGGCGTCCTCGAGGGCGGGCCAGGGCAGGGCGACGTCGCCTCCGTAGAGCGTGGGCAGCGGCCAATGCACGAGGAGGAGGTCCACGTAGTCGGTGCGCAGGTCCTCGAGGGTGCGCCGGATGGATGCGGCTGCCCGATCGGGCTCGTGGTTGGAGTTGTCGACCTTCGTCGTGATGAACAGGTCCTCGCGTGCGATGCCCGATGCCTCGAGCGCCGCCCCGACTTCGGCCTCGTTGCCGTACATCTGAGCGGTGTCGATATGACGGTACCCGACATCGAGGGCGCGGCTCACCGCGTCGTACGTGTCCTCGGGCGCGACCTTGTAGGTGCCGAAACCGAGCACGGGGATGGGTGATCCCGTCGGGAGCATAAAGGTTGGAATCGGGGACGAGGCCGGGGCGTTCTCGGCGGGAAGCGGGGTGTTCATCGGTGAATCCTCCTAGTCGTTCCCAGTGTAACCTCCCGCACGCGCTGCGGTCGCCGTCGTCTTCGATATGAGCGGGCTGGAGTGCGAGGCACTGCGCTCATACGCCGACGGACTCCTGGCTGATCCCGAGCATCCGTTCGTTGAGCTGCTGCGCGGCCAGGGCCTCGTCGTTGGTGATACTTCCGTCCCGCACCGAGCCGCTCTCCTTCAGGCGTTCTCGCAGGCAACGAAGGTGCTGACCGCCTGGGTCGTCGATGCGGCGGAGTATCCGAGCCTGGAAGGCGAGAGCTGGCGATTGCTCGCCACCAGCGAGGAGGTCTGCGAGGTACGGGCCGGTGTTGAATTCACTGACCTGCACCCCGACGAAATGCCCCTGCTGGCGAGCGCAGATGGTGAGTTCTGGGCGGTTACTGCGCCTTCATCGCGGGGGTGCTCTGGGAAGATATCGAGGATGTTCTCTATGAGTAGTCCAACTCCTGAACCGCAGATCTCACAGTCTGAGAACGTCGGGTGACAAATTATTTCTGTCCTGGCGGTCAGTCGGTCTGTTTGCGGCGTTATCCTGGTTGTGGACGCTCGCGGTCCTCTCTTGTGAGGGGTCTGACCGTGTGAGTAGAGAAGCGCTGAAATGTCGCTGAAAAACCCTTGAATGGCATCTGCAATGTGGTTGACAATTAAATTCGTATAACGGTCAATATCTATGATATAGCGCGAAAATTCGGGGACTCCTGTTTAATCAGGCGGTAGGCTTTATGTTAGGTAACCCTCCGTCAATTCCCCGCTCTCAGTGCAAAATTCGCGTACGATAGATACTGTTCAACCACGATCGTCTACACGTCCAGACAACGAACGGAGAGTTATGTCGGTTCGCAATGCCCTGCTGGCGCTTGTTGCGCAGCAGCCCGCCGGGGTCTACCGCCTGAAGCAGATGTTCGAGGAGCAGACGTGCGGAGCATGGCCGCTGAATATCGGCCAGGTCTACCAGACGATGCAGCGCCTTGAGCGCGACGGCCAGGTTGTGTCTCACGCCGAGACCAACGCCGGCCGTGATTCCGAGGTCTTTGAGCTGACCGATGCCGGTCGCGATGTCCTCAACGCCTGGTGGTCCACCCCCGTTCCTCGCGAACACCCTGAACGCGATGAGCTCGTCATGAAGCTCGCCGTGGCCGCCGCCGACCCCACGGTCGACGTCGAGGCCATGATCCAGACCCAGCGTCGCTCGACCCTGGGCTCCCTGCGTGATGTCACCCGCCTGAAGGCATCGGCCGATGAGGGCGAGCTCGCGTGGAAGCTCATCCTGGAGCGTCACATCTTCGACCTTGAGGCCGAGCTCAACTGGCTCGATCACATCGAGTCCGGTGCTGTTTCCGAGGCCGCTCGTCGCGCTGCCTTCGCTGCCGCGAAGGGCCGCTCGATGAACTGGGCTCAGGTAGAAGCTGGCATTTCGGAGCATGCCGGGGTGCGATGAGCCAGCCTGTGCCGCTACCGATCAGGATGGCGGGTGTCGGACATGAATTCGGCGCCGACGGCGTCCGAGTGAGAGCGCTCGACGGGATCGACCTTGAGGTCGCCCCCGGCGAGCTTCTCGCTGTTATGGGCCCTTCTGGATCCGGCAAGTCGACCCTGCTGTCGATCGCTGGCGGACTGGAGCGTCCGACGCGCGGAAGTGTCTTCATCAACGGCGTCGATATGGCAACGATGGATGCGGCTCACCGTGCTGAGGTGCGTCGCCGTTCCATCGGTTACGTCTTCCAGGACTACAACCTGATCCCGTCCCTGTCGGCCCTCGAAAACGTTGAGATGCCGCTGCAGCTGGACGGCGTCAGCCCGTCGAAGGTGCGCGAGGCCGCCATGGCTGCCCTCGAAGAGGTCGGCGTCGCCGAGCTTGCGGATCGCTTCCCCGAGCGTCTTTCGGGTGGTCAGCGTCAGCGCATCGCCATCGCCCGAGGCCTCGTGGGTAGCCGCTCGGTCATTCTTGCGGATGAGCCGACGGGTGCGCTGGACTCGCGCACCAGTGACCAGATCATGTTGGTGTTGCGTGACCATATTGATGCGGGTGCAGCCGGTATCCTCGTTACTCATGAGGCCCGAATGGCCGCATGGGCGGATCGCACAGTCTTCCTCCGCGACGGTCGCATCGTCGACCGCTCGCGCGGAGACTCACTGAGGGATCTGCTGGCTGACACTGCACCAAGGATCTGATGAGTCGACTCAACACACGAATGAGGCGATGGGGAGTAGTACTCCGCATCGCCTCTCGTGATGCGCGCCAAAGCCTGGGGCGCACGCTGACGGCGGTTTTTCTCATCTCTCTGCCGATCATTATCGCGATCGGCTCGATCACGTTCTGGGACGTGACGACCTCTCAGCGCTACCAGGCAGCGTCGTGGCTCGGCCACCGTTCCGACGTTCAGGCGGTCACTTTGCGCCGCTCGTCGACAGCCATCGAGCAAGACATCACCGCTGACTTCCTGTCGAAAACGGCCTCTGATGAGGAAGTGACGGTCACTCAGAGCACCCTCACCAACTGGGTACCGGCTGGGGACCAACTGATCGCCGTCGACACCCTCTACCAGCTCCACCTCACGACGCAGGACGGAACAGGGTACACGGTTGACTCAGGCACCCAGACGGCAACGCTGGATGCCCCACGCGTGAATGCGAGTGGAAAGAGCGGTGCGCTCGCTGCGAACCATGCCGTCATTTCGGATGACGTCGCGCGGGCACTCAAGGCCGAGGTGGGCGATACGCTCACGCTGTCGCTGACTGTCGCCAAGGATCGCACCACTCAGGACCTCACGGGAAGCATCGTCATTGACGAGATCATTCCCGGTACGAATCGGGCGATCATCGGTGAGGGCACGCTCGAGATTGACCGTCTTGCGGTGGCAGGACGCACGCAGACGGCGTGGTTTGTCACCGGCGCGACTCCGGTGACCTGGGATAATGTCCGCCAGATCAACCAGTCGGGATTCTCTGTCGTGTCGCGACAGGTACTTGCCGATCCGCCGGACGCTTCGACTCTGCCTGCCCAGTTCGCTCAGTACGAGGTCGACCAAAACAATCGGGCTACTAATCCCTGGCAGTACCTTCTGCTGGTCGCAAGCATCCTCATCATCCTCACCGAGATGATCCTGCTCATCTCGCCGCTCTACACCGTCGCACAGCGATCGGTCATGCGCACGGCAGCCATGATCGTCGCAAACGGCGGCGACCAGTCCGACGGTCGTCGCCTGACGATCGCCCATGGCCTCGTCATCGGCCTGTATTCGGGGCTTGTCTCCGTCGCGCTGTCCGCGTGCGGCATGGTGGGTATCGGTATCTGGTCGGGCCTCGGCATCGGCATCGTGCCGTGGTGGCCGCTGGCCCTGTCGGTGCTCCTGCCGATCCTGCTGTCCCTCATGGCGTCCGTGTCGCCGGCGCACACCTCGTCGCACATCAACACGTCCGCGGTCATCGGCGGGCGCGTGTGGGAGCCCTCCCGCCTCGTGCGTCGTCGCATGATCTACCCCCTGGCGCTGCTGGCCGGACTCCCGCTGCTGGGTATCGCCGCCTGGCGCGGGTGGGTGCTCGCCCTCGTCGTTGGTGTCGGTCTGCTCGAGGCCGGCCTCATCGGGTCGATCCCCTACATCTTCACCCGCTGGCGAGTGCCCAATCGTCGCGCGTCGATGAGCATGCGCCTGGCGCTTCGCGACGCCGTGCGTAACGGCCACCGCACGTTCCCCGCCATGGCCTCGATCCTGACGACCGTGTTCGTCGCCTGCGGCCTGCTCATCACCCTGTCCTCGTCGAACGAGGCCGGCTGGAACTCGCGCCCGCATGCCGGACAGCGTGGGCAGGTCTTCCTCTCGACGGTCGATAAGACTGACTCGGTGACGCGCACCCGTCACCTGCTTCAGTCGGCCCAGCAGGTCGTCGATGCGGAGCGAACGGTCACCTCGAGCGCCATCATGAACGGCATGGCGTGGAACAGCGGCCCGGGCGGCCCGGAGACCATGGTCGAGGCCGTGAACCCCATCGACAAGTCGACGCTCACGATGCGCAACGACATGGGAACGATGGCGGAGATCGACGTCGCCTACATCGTCGATGACGGCACCTACCTGCGCGAGGCCGGCTACCTGAACGAGGACGACATGGTCCGAGCGATCGCAACCCTGAACGCCGGGGGCGTCCTCGTGCCCGACCCGAAGCTGATTAACGGCGCCGGCCAGGCCGACCTACGCAGCCTCGACATGTCGGCGATTGCTGCCGCCAAGGCCGCCGGTGCCTCCGATGATGACCTGCCGGACGCTCTCGTGCAAAGGACGATGACCTTCCCGGCCTCGCCCCTCACGCGTATCAACGTCATGGTCCTATCCCCGCAGGCCTCCGAGGCCCTCGGCCTGCGCGCCGTGCCGCTCGGTGAGCTCCTCACCGTCGAGAAGCCGGTGAATCCGGTGGACGCGCCCACCTTCCAGACGACGATTGCACGCCAGGTCCCCGGTGCCTCCGCCCAGGTGATCGCCCCGACGATGCGGTCGCTGGTTCTGCCGTACGTTGCCGCCCTGATTGCTGTCGTCGCGGCTGCGGCAACGGTTGCCCTCGTGGTGGCACTGTCTTCCTCGGATATGCGCCCGGACCTCGACACCCTCGATGCGATCGGTGCTGTTCCCTCGATGCGCCGCCACGTCACCACGTGGCAGGGTGTGGTGCTTGCGCTCAACGCGATTCCGACGGCTGTGCTCTCCGGCCTCGTTGTGGGCGTGCTGGCCGTCATCACCTTCGCGAATTCGGGGATATTCCCGACGCTGACGACGACGCTGCGCCCCATCGTTCCTTGGGGAGCCCTGCTGGGCATGCTGATCGGCATGCCGATCCTGTGCGCCCTCGTTGCAATTGTCTTGACGCCCCGCCACCAGAAGCGCATCCGCCGCATCAACTAGGCGGTTGCGATGAGTGAGATCCCCGAAGAAGTCGTTATCCCCGCGGGTGCCCTCGCCTCGTCGGCCGTGCGCGTCGATACGTGGCTGTGGGCGACCCGCCAACTGAAGTCCCGATCGCAGGCGACGGCCGCCGTGCGCGCCGGGCATGTGCGCGTCAACGGCGAGCCCGTCAAGGCCGCCTACAAGGTGCGCGTCGGCGACGAGGTGCGCCTGCGCATTGAGGGCTTCGACCGCATCCTGGGGGTCAATCTGCTGCTGAACAAGCGCGTTTCCTACCCGCAGGCGCGCATAGCCTACGACGATCGCACGCCTGAGCGCCCGCGCGTGCACATTCCCGTCGCCATGCGCGAGAAGGGGAGCGGGCGTCCCACCAAGAAGGAACGGCGAGAGCTGGATCGGCTGCGTGGTTACGACTCACACGAGCACTACTAAGCACCCGAGCGAGTCCGAGGTAGGTGTACGTCGCGATGTGGACCGCGCGCCTGCCTCTGGTGAATACGCGTGGTCCCGCCGCCCGGAATGGGGCGACGGGACCTGTGCGTTCGATGAGAGTGCCTGGCTCACATGTTCGGGAAGTACTTCGCGACCTCGACCTTGTAGTGGGAGCCCCAGCTCGTGTCGAAGGGAAGCGTGAATTCGACGCTCACCTTCTCGCCCTTCGTCATCGTCGCAGTCGCGACGTCGTCGACGACGTGATTCGGGGTGCCGAGAACAAACTGCGACTCGTCAAACCAGATCTTCAGCGTCAGGTCGGTCGTCTGGAAAGCTTCAAGCTTGGTCTTCATCGTGTCGCTGGCGGGGGAGACGTCCACGGAGCAGTGCAGAGTCGTCTGAGCGTCGTCCAGCTCGCAGGTAGAATCAATCGTGAACGCGTTTTCCGCGTCGTTGAACTTCAGCAACTGGACGGCGTCAACCCGATCCTTGCATTCCTTCTTCACCGCTTCCTGAGCGGCCGAGGACATCCTGTCGTACTTGGAGTACAGCTCGTCGACCTTGTCGGTGTTGTCCGGGGTCACCTCCGCGCACCAGGCCGGGGCAGCGAGGGCATCCTTCTGCTCAGTGAGCGTCTGGATCTCATCCTGCATATCCTTCTGTGCCTTCGTCTTCTGGACGGCGAAGGTGAACAGGGTAGTCGTCGCGATGACGAGGACGAGGAGGAGGACGAGCGCGACGCGGTTGTAGATCGACAGTCCCTTGCTCTTAGGGGCCTTGGTTGCGACCGTCACGGGAGCCGGGGTGGTTGCCGCGGGCGTGGGGATGTTGTTGTCACTCACTTGGCGGCCTCCTGCGCTTCCTGAAGCTCCTGCTGGACGGTGCTGAGCTCTTCCTGGGTCTCGGTGAGGTCCTTGCTCTTCATGGAGTAGATGCCAGCGGCCATGAGGGTCGTAATGGCGAAGAGGACGACGAGGACCGACGTGATGACGGCAATCGCGATCTGCCCGCCAGTCGCGCGCGGGCGCGGGGCAGTCAGCGGGGTGAACGTCGGCGTGGGGGCCGCGACCGCGGGGCTCGGCGCAGTCGGCACCTGACCGGCGGGGGG
>ERZ773062.1322-NODE-1322-length-10590-cov-13.089416_pt1 | contig 10590 bp, 10 predicted proteins | sample MGYA00580626_ERZ773062 | MGnify/ENA primary metagenome ERZ773062 (study PRJEB29015, sample SAMEA2738003) | human oral metagenome | biome: human oral; feature: human-associated habitat; material: dental | place: China | collected 2058 ...
GAACAGAAAACAGAAAATAATTTTAGCCATTGTCTTGGTTACACTAATTGGTGGTCTGTTTGGGCTGTCGTATTGGATAAAATATAATCGTAATATAAAAAACACGAGAGACCAATCTCAGATCGTGTCCGACGCCGCCAAATTCAAGTCAGAATATCCGCGAGTGGCGGCGAACAATCGCTTCGTTTATGCCAGCGATAAAGAAGTCCTTAACATCTTTGATGGCGGCAGCGGCGTGGTTTTCTTGGGTTTTCCGCAATGTCCGTGGTGTCAGCATTTGAGCGAATATGTTGACCGGGCAGCTCGGGCTGAGGGTATTGATAAAATATATTATTTGAATATTCGTGAAGCCCGCACCAGTAATAGCGAAGTCTATCAGAAGTTAGTCAAGAAATTAGAGCCGTATTTGGAAAAAGATAAAAATGGCAATCCTCGAATATTTGTGCCTGATGTATCGATTGTCAAGAGCGGTAAAATCGTTGGTCGCTACAAAGAAGAATCGACTGGCGACGATAACATTACGCCGGATAAATACTGGACAACAGAGAGAATCGAGCGGGCTTTGTCGCAGCTACGCGGATTTATGAGTCAACTGAAATAGTGACAATTATTTAACGCCGCCAGCCTTCAAAATTGCCCTTAATCCATTCTCGCCGCCACCAAAACCACTGGTTTGATAGTCATTGATAACCATGTAAGGCAAGCCACTTACACCAAGAGAAAGAGCCTTTTGGGTATTGTCGTCAATCTCTTTTTGGTGTGGTTTTTTGGCCATACAGTCAGAGAATTTAGTTTCATCTAAACCAATATTTTTAGCAGAAGTAAGGAAGTATTCTAGAGGTAATGTTGGAATTTTTTGTGGCACGGCAACGTTTTTTACACCAATTCCTTTGTCAAAATAATCACGCTTAATGCGAGGAACAATATCGTGCGTATATTGCCAATATTTGTCCTGGTCGGCGGCACAAAATGCTGCGTGAGCGCCAGTTTCTGTATTGTTAGTAACTTCCTTTAAGAGGGTAACTACGCGGTGTTCGTAGCGAACCTTGCCTGATTTAATGTACTCATTTTTGAAGAAATCGGCGTTGGTGGCTGCTTCAACTTCGGCGCAGAATGAGCAGAAATAGTCAGTGTAGTCGACAAATACGTTCTTCGCGTCAGCAGAGCCTTGTGACATTTTTTCATTCCACGCTTTGCCGTCGCCAATATGGCGATTTGGTGGACGGTTAATAACGCCATAGATAAATAGCGCAACTATCCCTGCTACTATAATTGATAAGATTATCCAAATTGGGGCAATACCGCGTTCTTGTTGATGATTCATGACTCTTTCTCCTGTTTAGCTAATTCTGTGTACATAAAAACAATTTTTCCAGATTTATATAATGAGAATACGCTGAGCAACAGAGCTAATATTAGAACTATCGTACTAGCAATATTGGCGGCGGTAGCTGCGGCAGCTCCTGAAAAAAATATTGCAACAATTGGCAGAATAATGGACGTGCCACAGGGGACGCAGCCCAGGCCGATTGCGGCAGCAACTGACGCAATACCGCTGAGTCCGACTTGGCGGGTAACGGTTTTTTCCTCAACTTTATTCTTTTTTGCTGTAAAAATTACAGCGGCGATCGATACACCTTGAAGAATTGACACTACCATAAGCAGTGCTCCATTTAGTGAAGTGAAACTTTGTTTGAAGATGTCTATAATCATCGAACCGAGCAGTGCGATTTTATCGAGGATTGGTAAACGCGACATCATCAGCGGTCCGTAAAAATTGGCGTTGATTGCGAAATAAATTATCACGGCGAAGGCGACGGTCGCGACAATTGTTATTAGGAAATATTTCGGTAAACCAAGCATTCTGCCGACTCCTAAAAGCGCTGATTTGATGGTTAGTTTGTAGTTCTTATCGTTGTAATTCATTGTGGTAGTTGTGCTATAAAGTTTGCTGGTATGTTATTTACGATATCTTTTTTTAGTTCGTAAATAACCTTTGTTGGCCATGGAATATTATCGATTTTGAAGTATTTTTGTAAATGTGGCAAATAGGTTTCATCGAATTCATTCTGCGACTGTGTTATTTTGTAACCGTGTGGCGCGCAAATCCATTTGTGAATAAGGTGGTCCACGATAACGTACGATTCTTTTGATTCGCGTTCAAGTGAATCTAATCCCCAAACCGCGTGAAACATGATTTCATAAATAGTTTGGCTATTTGCCTTGTAGATGTACGGAACAATAGGATTATCATTGTCGTCGCAAACGATAGTAGGTATGCTAATCACTGAATTTTTAACAAGCGCTTTGATCCATGTGTAAACTTCATCGTTGACATCTTCGGATGCTACTTCTATAGATATGACTAGGCTTGACGTCTCGCCGGGACCCCAATCACGGAGGATAATGGTGCCGTCGGGTTTGAGTGCTCTATCTAGCATTGCGAGCGTTTTAGTGCGCTCAGGTCGAGATAGATAGCTCATCAATTCGTGAAATACACTCGACATGTAGATAATGTCGAATTCATCTTCGGCGTTTTCAAGTTGTTCTTTAGTAATAAAATCAATGTTATTTTCTTGAAGTTGAGATTGAACAATTTGTGAAACATCATAGGCTACGTAGTGAGTTCCTGCTTGCGTCACTTGTTTGATGAATTCTGGCGAGAAACCAGAACCGAAATCAAGCAATTTGACGTTTTCACCAAGGTGTTTTTCGATGGCTCCGAATTTGGACGACACTGTTTGGCTCATCCGCTCTTGATAGGTTTTGTTGGTATGATTTTCCAAGTGCTCGCTGCAAATTTGGTTCATATATCTATTATACGATATTCGTGAAGGCAATTCGATCATCCACGGCAGCAACTTTTACTGTATCTCCGTCGTGAATTCGCCCGTCGATCAGTTCGAGTGCCAAAGGGTCAAGCACGCGTTTTTGAATCAAACGCTTAAGTGGCCGAGCGCCGAAACTTGGGTCGTAGCCGTCTCGCGCCAACATGTCACGAACGCTATTGTCAAAATTCAGCGTTATGTCGCGACTATCCTTAACTTGGTGGACAACTTTTTCTAATTGCACATCAACAATTGCACGCATCAATTCAGGATGAATTCGGTCAAAAATCACGATGTCGTCAATTCGGTTTAAGAATTCTGGGCGGAAATGGCCACGAAGCGTTTCTAAAATTTGATTGTCGAGCGAGCTAATGTCGTCGCCCGTGTAGTCCATAATCATTTGCGATCCGACGTTGCTGGTCATGATGATAATGGTGTTGCTAAAGTCAATCGTTCGTCCTTGTCCGTCTGTCAATCGACCGTCGTCCAAAACTTGCAATAGTACATTAAATACGTCGGGGTGTGCTTTTTCGATTTCGTCAAACAGTACCACGCTGTAGGGGCGGCGGCGAACCGCTTCGGTGAGTTGACCGCCTTGATCGTAGCCGACATATCCTGGAGGCGAACCGATCAAGCGGGCTACGGCGTGTCGCTCCATATATTCACTCATGTCAATTCGAATCATGGCATGTTCGTCGTCAAATAATTCGCGGCACAGGCTGCGGGCTACCTCTGTTTTTCCCACGCCAGTAGGGCCGAGGAATAGGAATGAGCCAATCGGTCGATTAACGTCGCCGAGTCCAGCGCGTGACCTACGAATGGCGCTTGCTACGGCTGTTACAGCGCGGTCTTGTCCGATGACTTGGCGGCTGATCGATTCTTCCAATTTGGTCAATTTGCTGGATTCGGTCTCCATCAGTCGCTCCACCGGGATACCCGTCCAGCGTGCCACCACGCTGGCGATGTCGTCAGGGGTAACTTCCTCACGCAGCAGCCGGTCGGCTGGCGGAATGGCGGCCAGTTCCTGGCGAGCGGCGGCCAGCTTTTTCTCCAGCTCTGGTAGGTCGCCGTATTTGATGCGGCTAGCGGTGGCGAGATCCGCGTCGCGCTCGGCGATTTCCAATTGTGATCGCAGACTATCCATTTTTTCGGTAGCGGTGTTAACAGTCTGGAGAATGTCTTTTTCGTGCTGCCATTTATTGTCAATCACTTCGGCCTGAGCCCGAAGGTCGGCGATTTGTTGATTGATTTCCTCTTTTCGAGCCTTGGCGTGGTCGGATTTGTCTTTTTTCAGCGCGGCTTCTTCAATCTCCAGCTGCAAGCGGCGGTTATTCAGCCGATCGAGAGCAATCGGCACGCTCTCCAGCTGCATCTTCAGGGCGCTGGTCGCTTCATCCAGCAAATCCACTGCCTTGTCAGGTAAAAAGCGATCGGGCAGATAGCGGGTGGACAGCCGCGCCGCCGCCACGATGGCATCGTCAGAAATTTTAACGCCGTGATGGACTTCGTATTTTTCCTTCAAACCGCGCAAAATCGCCACGGTGTCGTCAAAACTCGGCTCGCCGACATAGACCGGCTGGAAGCGCCGCTCTAGGGCTGCGTCTTTTTCGACATGCTGGCGATATTCCGCCAAGGTTGTCGCGCCAATCATGTGTAGTTTACCGCGGGCCAGGGCGGGTTTGAGCATATTGCCGGCGTCCATGCTGCCTTCGGTTTTGCCGGCGCCGACCATGGTGTGAATTTCATCAACGAACAAAATAATTTCGCCGGCGGCTTCTTCAACTTCTTTCAAAATTGCTTTGAGGCGCTCTTCAAATTGACCGCGAAAGCTCGCTCCAGCCAATAAACTAGAAATTTCCAAGGAAATCAGCCGCTTGTCTTTTAGCGACGCCGGTACGTTACCCTTGACGATACGCTGTGCCAGGGCCTCGACGATGGCGGTTTTACCAACGCCCGGCTCACCGATTAGCACCGGGTTATTTTTAGTGCGCCGACTGAGGATTTGTATGGTGCGGCGAATTTCCTCGTCGCGTCCAATGACGGGGTCGAGCTTGCCTTCGCGTGCCAGTGCCGTGATATCGGTGCCGAATTTTTCCAGTGGTTGCTGTAACTCTTCTTGTATATTTGGTGGCATAGGTCCTCCTTTTTCTTTGGCTGTTCATTGCCTAAATTATTACGCCACGACGAGAATCAGAGCGGGGACAATTGATAAAATTATCATAGCAAATTAGCACTCTCAGTGCAAGATTGCTAAATGGAAAAACTTTCCGATTGATAAATATTGTATCTGATATAATAATGATTAGAATCATAGCGAAAGGGATAATTCATGAACATTCTCGTTACTGGCGGCGCTGGCTATATCGGCAGCCACACTATCATTGAACTACTGGCGTCGGGACACGGCGTGGTGGTAGTCGATAATTTGTCGAATTCGTCTGTTGAGAGTTTGCGTCGGGTTGAGGAAATTACCGGCCAGTCAGTGCCATTTTATGAGTTTGACCTACGTGATCGGGCGCGGCTGGCGGAGTTGTTTAGGTCTGAGACAATTGACGCAGCGATTCATTTTGCGGGTCTGAAGGCCGTCGGCGAGTCGGTGGAAAAGGCGCTGCTCTATTACCAGAATAACCTAGAAAGCACCTTGACACTGCTGGATGTCATGCAGGAATTTGATGTGAAAAAGCTGGTCTTTTCGAGCTCGGCAACGGTGTATGGTGACCCAGCGCGGCTGCCGATCACCGAGGATATGCCGTTGTCGGCGACTAATCCGTACGGCCAAACCAAGTTGATGATTGAACAAATTCTACGCGATGTGGCGGCGACCAAGCAGGGTTGGCAATTCACTTCACTGCGTTATTTCAATCCCGTCGGCGCCCATCCGAGCGGCCGTATCGGCGAAGATCCGTCGGGTATTCCGAATAATTTGCTGCCGTTTGTGTCGCAAGTGGCAGTCAGCAAGCGCGACTATCTGAGGGTATTCGGCGATGATTATGATACGCCGGATGGCACAGGCGTGCGCGATTATATTCACGTGGTTGATCTGGCGCGGGCGCACGTGGCGGCGCTGGAACATTTGGGCGAGCCGGATGAATATAAGGTGTATAACATCGGTACTGGCCGCGGTACGTCGGTGTTGGAGTTGGTGAAAGCGTTTGAAGTAGCGTCGGGCCGGGAAGTCCCATACCAAATTACGCCGCGCCGACCGGGCGACATCGCCGCGTGTTATGCTGATCCGGGCTTGGCAGAAAAAGATTTGGGCTGGCGAGCGGAATTGACCATTGAGGATGCCTGCCGCGATGCCTGGAATTGGCAAAGTAATAACCCAAACGGTTACGGCGACTAATTGCCAGATTTAGTAAAAATCTTCTTTTCGTAATAATCTGAACGTTTGGCGAGCTCGGCGTTCAGATTTTCAATTCCACCGTATTGCTCGGTCAGAGTTTCTTTGATAGAGAACAAATTTGTGCCCAGTCCCAATCGTTCGCCATCAACTTTTACACCCAGTGCCGCCAAGGTTGATGGGTACATATCAAAGGTCGTAAAGCGGCGGTTTTTTGTACGATCGGTGGTAATGGCCGGATTGATAAACGCATTATAAATTGTTCGCTGATAATTGGTGCCAGCGGTTTTTTCATCGTAGTACGATGTTTGCATACCCAAGTGGTCGCCAGAAATTATAATTGTAGTATTTTTATAAAAAGGCTGGTTCTTTACCCAATTAACAAATTCTGCCACTTGCTTTGACGAGCAGGCGTGGACGTTATCGTATTGATTATTGAAATTTTTAGCACAATTTTCATCCAAATAGCCATCGGTGAAATGCGTGTCTGCAGTAAGCAGTTGTAGATTGAACGGTTTATCTGATGCTGCTAGGCGCAAGGCTTCTTCGCGGGCAAATTGGAATAGTTTTTTATCTTCATAACCCCACCAAACTTTATAATCGTTAGTAATTTGACCATGCTGTTTGGCGTAATTGTAATCCTGAATATTAAAATTGCCGTGTTGTGTGAGTAGTTTATCGCGTCCGCCGAAACTTGCCTCAGACCCCATAATAAATGTTTGATTATAGCCTTGTTTTTGGAGGATTTCCCCCAGGCTATAGGCGCCCGGCAGAAATTTCTTAAACTCACCTAGCGAGTTATGATCGCGTCCTCCGACTAAAGTTTCTTTTAAGGGGACGCCAGCTGATTGGGCGGCCATACCAGCGACAGTCCAACCGGTGTTCGTTGCTGGTAAAGCGCCGCCTAGGCCAGAAGCCTTATTTGAAAAGGAGGTATTTTTCAGAGCTAATTCTTCTAATTCTGGAATAATAGATACATCAGCGCTGCCGCCGTTGGCTTTTGAGACTAGGGTGTTTTCCATCGATTCCAGATAGATATATATCAAATTGCGTTTTTTATCCGGAAAGGTTAATTTGGCGGTTTTTGGGTTAACATAATTTTCTTCGTATAGTTTTGTTGATTGAGTTAGAGCGTAAATATAGCCAGGAATACCGAAGCTTTGAATGAGTAGTATAAATGAGATTAAAAACATACTTACTGAATAAATCACAGCGTATTTTAATCTTAAAAATGGCAGGATGATTTTTCTTGACGATTTAATTTTATCAAGGCAAAATGTAATTCCATGATTAAGGTAGGTAACGGTTTTTTTTGAAACTGGGATGAGAAGTATGCCGAATAGTAAGAAAACTAGAGGTAGGTTTTGGAGGACGGCCGACCATAAATTGTCAGATTTGCCACCAGCTAGTCCGTTGACAAAATAGAAAATTATCTCATCAATCTGCGAGTCTTTAAAGACAACCGATTTATAACGTGCCGCAATTAAGAAGAATGCTGCTAAAAAGAGTAAGGTAATTGATATCAATTTCGCCCAGAAGCGCTTGGTAAATTTAATTCTTTTCACTGCTACATTATATCACTTACGTTTTTTAGGGAGAAAGGGTTATAATAAAAGCATGAGCAAGAATAAAGCGCGTACATTTGGAATTAGTTGGTGGATTGGACTGGCTTTATTTGCTGGAATGATCTGCTTGATGCTGGGCGATATTTTGCAGCGCGACGGCGTGATTGGCTCGAAAACTGATGTGCTGGTGATGGGGACGAATGCTGGCTTTAAACCTTTTGAGTATATTGATAATAATGAAATTGTTGGTTTCGATGTTGATTTGGCGCGGGAAATTGCTAAAAGTATGGGCAAGGAATTGAAAATTGAAGATATGTCGTTTGACGGGCTATTGCCGGCGTTAGACAGTGGGCAAATTGACATGGTGGCAGCAGGTATGACGGTAACGCCGGAACGGGCAAAAAATGCATTATTCTCTGAGCCTTATTATTCGGCGTCGCAGCGCATAATTGTTAAGAAGGGTAGCCCGATTCGCAATAGATATCAATTGTCGGGGCGAAAAATCGGCGTACAGCTGGGTACGACTGGCGATACGCTGGCATCAAAAATTGCCGGCGCGGCGGTTACACAATTCCAGACGGCGCCGAGCGTCTTGCAGGAACTAAGCGCTGGCAAGATTGAGGCGGTCATTCTGGACGATGCTCCCGCCAAGCAATATACAGCTGGTTTTCCTGGTTTGGAAATTTTGCCGGGCGCGCTTAGCGACGAAAGTTATGCCATTGCCATTAAAAAAGACAATACGGATTTGCTAGAGAAGGTTAATAAAGAAATTGCCAAGATGAAAAAGGACGGCCGATACGACAAATTAATTCGCAAATATTTTGGCGAGGAGGTAAAGTCGTGAACTTTTGGGAAGTGATTTTCGGCGGTGATCGTTGGTTGTTTTTATGGCACGGTCTGGAAGTAACGTTGGTTTTAACCGTTTTAGCGCTTATTTTGGGTTCAATAATTGGCATAGTTATTGCCCTGATGTGTACGTCGAATTTTCGTCCATTTGGCAGGATGAAATCGGGGAAGCTTGCCAAATTTAATCCACTGGCTAGCTTGGGGAAGCTTTACGTTGATATTATCCGCGGCACGCCGCTATTAGTGCAGCTGCTGATTATGTATTACGTAGTGTTTGGCTCGTATCAATTTATGCCGAAGATTTTTGTGGCAGCAGTAGCATTTGGCATTAACAGCGGTGCGTATATTGCTGAGATTATTCGTGGTGGTATCCAGAGTATTGATAAGGGGCAGATGGAGGCGGCGCGCTCGCTGGGTTTGAGCAATTGGCAAGCTATGCGACTGGTCATTCTACCACAAGCGATGAGAAATTCGTTACCAGCATTGATTAGCGAATTTATTGCTTTATTAAAGGAAACGTCGGTGGTTGGCTGGATTGGTTTGAACGATATTATGCGCGGCGCTGACAATATTCGTTTTCAGACGGCCACTGCTTTCCAGTCGCTGTTTGCCGCAGCGGTGATGTATCTGGTTCTAACAGCGATTTTTACGCGGGTGATGGCACGAGTAGAAAGGAAGTTGAAGCATGACGATAATCAGCGTTAAGAATTTGAAGAAAACATTTGGTACCAACCGAGTACTTCGTGATATTGATGTGGAAATTAACGAAGGCGAAATTGTTGTGGTGGTTGGCTCCAGCGGCTCCGGTAAATCAACGTTTTTACGCTGCTTGAATTTATTGGAAGAGCCGACATCTGGCGAGATTATCGTCGATGGTGTTAAAATTACCGATCCGCATGTCAATTTGAACTCTTTGCGCCAAACTATCGGTATGGTTTTTCAGCAATTTAATTTGTTCCCGAATCTGAGCGTGATTGAGAATATTAAATTAGCACCTAAAAAACTACGTAAGTTTTCTGACCAAAAAGCTACAAAATTAGCGCGAAGTTTGCTGGACGATGTCGGGCTACTGGATAAGGCGGATGCCTCGCCTGATAGTTTGTCGGGCGGCCAAAAACAGCGGGTAGCCATCGCTCGAGCACTGGCGATGGAGCCAAAAATCATGTTGTTCGATGAGCCAACTAGTGCCCTTGACCCAGAAATGATTGGCGAAGTGCTAGATGTGATTCGCAAAGTTGCTGAAAAAGGTATGACGATGGTAATCGTGACGCACGAGATGAAATTTGCCCGCGAAGTTGGCACGCGGATGATTTTTTTGGACAAGGGCGAGATAATCGAGAACGGTACGCCAGCCCAGGTAATGGATCGCCCGAAAACCGAGCGCGCTAAAAAATTCTTCGCCAAATAGTCTAAGCGGCCCAGCTATAATTCGCTTAGAACTGGAACTTCTGTCAATTTGTTAACTAGCTGGTCCAAGTCAACCTCTGTTAAGTAGCTTGGTAAAATTCGCGTCGTCTTCGGATCGACAAAGCCGCATTCCGCTACTTCCTCGACGCCGTGCGATGTTTTCTCCAGGTTAATGTGCTGGTAATCTTGCCAGTTGGTGATGAGGAAGAAAAATTCTAATTGCTCGTTCGGGCCATGCGCTGATTGCCCGCCCGATTCGGCGAATTGTTGTATAAATAACAACTTACCGATTTCTGGTTTGACGCCTGTTTCTTCAATTATTTCTCGGCGTAGACCGTCCAGCAAGCTTTCGCCCATTTCCAAGCCGCCGCCTGGTGTACACCAAAAATCACGCCCTTTGCTGTTATTTGCAGTCAATTTTTGACAAAAAATCTCGCCCTGATCGTTGATAATAATTCCGCGTATATTAACTCGCCGCTGCATATAACCTCCTTTATTTTGCTTATAGCCAGAGGTTCTCGTCAGTGAACGTACGCTTCAAATAATTTCATGGTCGGGGTGATCCGATTTGAACGGACGACCTCACCGTCCCGAACGGTGCGCG
>ERZ773062.1324-NODE-1324-length-10584-cov-13.385602_pt1 | contig 10584 bp, 6 predicted proteins | sample MGYA00580626_ERZ773062 | MGnify/ENA primary metagenome ERZ773062 (study PRJEB29015, sample SAMEA2738003) | human oral metagenome | biome: human oral; feature: human-associated habitat; material: dental | place: China | collected 2058 ...
GCTCTACAAAAATATAAACTGACGATGATATTGCACAATCAAATTGTTAAAGTTCATTCCAAGCTGGCCTGAAGCATGATTTGCCTCACTTTACAGATTGTAAACCGTTGCTTAACTCGCACTCCAGCAACCAGACTTAATACCAATCTTACCTTATCTAATTAGATAGGTCAATAGGTTTTCTTAATTATTTTGTTGCGAAAAATACAACGACAGCTACAGTAGCGCCTATAAACGCCCCAGCAAGCACTTCTACAGGAGTGTGGCCATGAGCGACACGCAGTTTTTTTAGCTTGCTACCCTGCTCCACAATTAACTTATTCAACGCTTCACCCTGCATACCCGACGAATACCGGACCATCATGGCATCATACATTACAATAATAGACAACCAAACAGACAACCCAAAAACTGAGCTATTCAATCCGTCCTGTAGCCCCAAGAACACCGCCATCGACACAACAATCGCACTATGCGCACTCGGCATGCCACCAGAAAGCAATATCTTTGGATTCGTGTCGCCGCTAAACACTCGACTATTACGGCCCATAAGATAAAATACTTGCTTCAAACCCTGGGATATAGCCCATGCAATTACTGGAACTACCAGAACTTTCATTGCTACTTGCCTTCATCCTGCGGACGATCCGCCATTAAACCAATTGACGATACAGCATCACCGTCAGACAAGCGCATAATTGTTACCCCTTGAGTAGTCCTACCAAGCAGCTTGATATCGCTCAGACTCAGACGAATTGTCTGACCATTCTGAGAGACCAACAACGCCTCAGTCACCTCTGGATCAATAGTTTGTACAGATATAATCGGACCTGTCTTGGCAGTTACTACCGCAGCCTTTATGCCAACTCCGCCACGTTTATGACTTGGGAAATTAGAGACTTTCGTACGCTTACCAAATCCCTTTTCACTAACAACCAGTAAAGTCTGATCGTCGCCAGTAACAATATCCATACCGACAACAGAGTCATTTGGACGCAATCTCACACCACGAACTCCACGCGCCGATCGGCCCATTGGCCGCGTATCTTTTTCATTAAAGCGGATAGCCTGTCCTGCCGATGTAGATATTATTACGTCGTTGTCACCGCTTGTCCTCTTTATCCAGCGAAGCTCATCGCCTTCATCAAGCTTAATGGCAATTAATCCGTTTGTACGAACATTAGCATAATCTTTCACAGGAGTTTTCTTTACTGTACCTTTCTGCGTGGCCATGAAGAGATAGCCATCATCGTTAGCGTTCTTTTCATGCTTGATGATTGCCGTTATTTTCTCTTCTGGCTGAAGTTGCAAGAGGTTTACCGCAGCAACACCCTTAGCGCTCAAACTGGCGGCCGGAACCTCGTAAGCCTTCAATCGGAAAATTCTACCCATATTAGTGAAGAACAGTAGATAGTCATGAGTACTTGCCTGAACCACCTGGTCGATAACATCCTCTTCCTTGGTTGTCATGCCACGCTTGCCCTTACCGCCACGATTCTGCCTACGATAGTCGCTAACCAATGTTCGCTTAATATAATTCTCGCTAGTCAGCAAAATAACCGACTCCTCTTCTGGAATCAGCTCCTCGTCAGAGAACTTACCTAACTCATGATTGATAATTTTACTGCGCCGCTCATCACCATATTTGTCTTTCATGGCCAACAACTCAGTCTTCACCACATTGAGGATTTCCTGTTCACTTGCCAAAATTGCTTCCAATTTCTTAATCAATTCATGAAGCTGCTTCAATTCGTCTTCAATTTTATCGCGTTCCAAACCCTGCAATCGTCGTAGCTGCATTGCCAAGATTGCTGCTGCTTGAATTTCAGAGAGGCCAAAGCGCTCCATCAATCGCTTATCAGCATCGTCATAGCTCTCACGAATTGTCTTAATAACCTCATCAATATGATCAAGCGCAATCTTCAGACCTTCAAGAATATGAGCTCGCTCTTTAGCTTTGCGAAGTTCAAACTCAGTCCTACGACGAATCACCCCTTGACGGTGCTTAATAAACTCCGCCAAAATCTCTTTTAGACCCATCACCTTTGGCTGGATACCATTAACCAAGGCCAAGACGTTATAGTGGAATGATGTTTGTAGCCCAGTTAATTTATATAGCTGGTTAAGAATCTTCTTTGGATAAGCATCCTTCTTTAGCTCAACAACAACCCTAACCTTACCACGGGCACTTTCGTCTCGAGCATCAGCAATGTGAGTTATTTTCTTGGCTAAAACCAATTCCCGGACCTTATCAACAAACCCTTCCTTGCTCATACCATAAGGCACTTCGGTAATAATAATGCTGTAACGACCATTTTTACGCTCTTCGATAGTCGCAACTGCCCTAATCGTTACCGATCCGCGGCCGGTCTCATAGGCTTGTCGCATTGGCGCACCGCCATACACCTCTGCGCCCGTTGGAAAATCAGGTCCCTTAATATGAGTCAAAAGTTCGTCAAGCGTAATCTCAGGATTATCTATCTGAGCCACCGTAGCATCAACGACCTCGCCAAGGTTGTGCGGTGGAATATTTGTCGCCATACCGACAGCAATACCCATCTGCCCATTCAGCAGAATATTCGGCACAGCAGACGGCAAAACCACTGGCTCCTTCTCCGTTCCGTCAAAGTTATCACGAAAATCAACCGTCTCTTTATCAATATCAGCTAGCAACTCACCACCAACTTTATCCATTCGCGCCTCAGTATAGCGAGAGGCGGCCGGTTCGTCTCCGTCCATAGAACCAAAGTTACCCTGACCTTCGACCAGCGTATAACGCATTTTCCATGGCTGAGCCAAGTTCACCATAGCGTCATAAATCGAAGAGTCACCATGCGGGTGATAATTACCCATAACTTCACCGACGATTTTTGCTGATTTCACGGTAGCGTGAGGAGCGCGCCAACCATTTTTATTCATTGCGTATAAAATACGACGATTCACAGGCTTCAGTCCATCACGCACATCAGGCAAAGCTCGATCAATAATAACCGACATGGAGTACTTTAAGAAGGAGTCCTCCATGACACTTTCAACTGTCGACTTCTCAATACCGCGAATTTCTGGTTCTTCGTTCAGAATTTCTGGTTCTACTATATTTTTATTATCGTTATCCGCCATATCTCCTCCTTAAAAGTCCAAATCTTCCACGTTAACCTTAGCGGCATTTGTTTGAATAAAATTTTTCCTCAATTCTACACTGTCGCCCATCAGCTTCGTAAATATCGCATCCGCCCGCTCTGCGTCCTCAATATTCACCTTCACCAAAGTTCGATTTTCTGGATTCATGGTCGTCTCCCATAGCTGAGACGCGTCCATCTCACCAAGACCTTTGAAACGTTGTTGCGCTGTAAATCCAGCTTGCTTAAATCTCTCAGCTGACTCGTCTATCTTAATGCCAGAAGCTCGACGCTCCTCAATTCTCTGACTCAGCGTCTGCTCCAGTGCCGCCTCATCATAAACGTATTCAATTTTACGATTACTGCCTGTACCTTTAATCAAGCCAAACAGAGGTGGCTTCGCTAAGTACACATGCCCAGCCTCAATAACCTCGGACATATAGCGGAAGAAAAAGGTCATAAGAAGAGTTGAGATGTGAGCACCGTCAACGTCAGCATCCGTCATAAAGATTATCTTATCGTAACGGATTCCACTAATATCAAATTGGTCACCAATACCAACACCCATGGCCTTAATTAATGAAACAATCTCAGCATTAGCAAACATCTTATCAAACCTTGCCCGCTCAGTGTTCAACACCTTACCACGCAGAGGAAGGATAGCTTGAATAGTTGAATCACGACCGTCTTTAGCCGAACCGGCCGCCGAGTTACCCTCAACAATAAATAACTCACAATCTTTTCGATTACGCGACGAACAGTCAGTTAATTTAGAAGGTAAATTCAGACCCTCAAACGCACCCTTACGGATAACGTTATCGCGAGCCGCACGGGCTGCCTTGCGTGCTCGCGCCGCTAAGGTTGCCTTACCAACAACCTTCTTGGCCGTAGCTGGATTCTCCTCTAAGTAGTACGCAAAATATTCGCTCATCACCTGATCTACATAGCGACGCATCTCAGGATTACCAAGCTTATTCTTTGTCTGGCCTTCAAACTGCGGGTCGGGTAACTTCACTAATATTACAGCTGTCAGACCTTCGCGAATATCATCGCCAGTTAGGTTATCCTCTTTTTCTTTAAGTAGGTTATTTTTACGGGCATAGTCATTAATAACTCGCGTTAGGGCTGTTCGAAAACCAACCAGATGAGTACCACCGTCAGGAGTGAGTACGTTATTAGCAAATGGCTTTACCACCTCAACATAAGTATCGTTATACTGTACAGCGATCTCCACCATACAATCCTCAACCTGCTTCTCAACATAAAATATATCTTCCGACAAGACTTCTTTACCGATATTCAAATTCTTCACATAACTCTTAATGCCACCCTCGAAGTAGAAAGCTTTTCTCTCACCGGTTCGCTCATCAACAACTGACGTGTAAACGCCCTTCGTTAGATACGCCTGGTGTCGAAGATAATTAACAACCCATTTATAGTCAAAGCTAACGGTCTCTTTAAAAATAGTTGGGTCTGGATAAAACGTAATGGTGGTTCCAGAGGCATTAGACTTACCAACAACCTCTAAATCAGTTTGTGGCACGCCAGTCGCATATTCCTGACGATAGACTTTACCATTTTTCCGAACCTCAGCAATCATTCGCGTAGACAACGCATTCACGACACTCGAACCAACACCATGAAGACCAGATGAAACCTTGTAGCCGCCGCCACCAAACTTACCACCAGCGTGCAATATAGTTAAAACCGTCTCAAGGGTACTTTTACCTGTCTTTGGATGCTTATCAACAGGGATTCCGCGTCCGTCATCAGAAATACGCACCCCACCATCTTCCAGCAACGTCACTTCAACTTTTGTAGCATAGCCAGCTATTGCTTCGTCAATAGAATTATCGGCAATTTCCTTAATTAAGTGATGCACACCATCATAGCCAGTGCTACCGATGTACATACCTGGACGCTTGCGAACCGGCTCAAGCCCTTCCAGGACCTGAATTTGCGAGCCATCATAAGATTGTTCATTTGTTTGTTTAGCCATATCTCCCTCACTATTATCTGAATTATCAGCTCTTTTCAACACATTTATTATACATAAAAATAGATACATTATCAAACTATTTACTTTTCTAGTATGCTTATGCTAAAGTTGAATTAAAGTTCTATAATAAAAACAAAAGAGGTCAAAATGTTCAAAAAAATTATCTCGCGCCTACCGTACAGCCCTTCAATAATTCACAGTCTGGGCTTTTACGTAAAACGCCTTCGTAAAGAGGAAGCTACACGAAAAATCGGACTTATTTTGACCGCCCTAGCCCTTATCGTGCAGTCTTTTACAGTATTCTCTCCACCAGAATCCGCCAATGCCGCTGATTCTAGCGACCTGATTTATGGCGGAATCTCCAGCGGCTCCCAATTATTAGCCCACTATGATGCTAACACTAACAATATCCACGATCTCTATAACCATCTGGGGATTAGTCGCTCCGACCTAGAAGCCGCCACAGGAAACTTACAGACCTTAAATAGCAATATGGGGACTTATTCATGGGGCCTCACTCCTCATTTTGGCGCCTCAAGAGGCGAAGGATCTTACGTTGTGCGTACCTCACAAGGCGGCGCTCGAACTTTTTACTATCGACCACACAACCTATGGGGGAATTTTACCTATAGAGCATTCGTCGGCTATTCAGCTGGAACCGGCTGGTTTGCAATTATGCTAAACTGCGGCAACCTAATCTTAAAATTTGCGCCACCTAACCACCACTGCCCAACCGGACAGGTTGGAACATACCCAAACTGTTCAACTCCACCAAAGCCAGTAGCAACCTGTAACGCTCTAGATATAAAAAAGAATGGTGACGCCTATCAGTTAACTGCTGATGCAAGTGCAGCCAATGGCGCAACTATTCAACAGTATATATATAATATATATCGAAATAACACGCTGATAAAAACTATCACCAGTAATGATAAAATCGTCACCTATACCGAAAAAACTCCTGGCTCCTATAAAGTAGTTCTAACCGTTAAAAGCTCACTGGGCGACAAAACTTCGGATGCCTGCGTGAAGACATTCACTATACCAGAGCCAGAAAGGTGTCCGCAAAATCCTAAACTATTGAAAGACGATCCTCAATGTCAACCATGCCCCGGTGATTCTACAATATGGATTAACGATAGCCGATGCTCAGCTTCATTTGTTCAAACAAAAACTGCAACTAATCTTACCCAGAATAATTCCAACGCAACGACAACAGTTGCTAAATCTGGAGATCGTATTACCTACACCCTATCAGTAAAGAATAAAGGCCTAAAAGAAGAGGAGTTTGTTTTTAAAGATCAAGTTAGCGATTTGCTGGAATATGCCGATATATTCGATCCCGGTGGTGGCAACCTAACAGACGATAAAGGCGCCAGCACTGGTAGCGGTAATGCAAAAACTCTAGTATGGAACCCAGTTAAGATTAAACCCGGTGAAACCCAACAGCGCAGCTTTACTATCCAAATAAAAAGCAACATACCAGCTATGGCTAGCGGCAAAAGCAACCCAACATCTTATGATTGTCGAATTGACAACACCTTCGGCAATACCGTCAGTACGAAGGTAGATTGCCCTGCGCCAAAAGTTATCGAGCAAACAACTTCTCAGCTGCCAAAAACTGGTGCTAGTGAAAATATGCTATTTGCCGGAATTGTCTCAGCAGTAGTAGTGTTCTTCTACGCTCGGTCGCGTCAATTAAACAAAGAGGTTAGAATAATCCGGCGAGATATGTCCGCAGGAACAATATAGTATACACTTAAGGAGATATTTGAAAAATGGGTGAGAAAATAAAAAGCACAACCGAGCACAAAATTGATACCGAGGCTATGATGAGTGCTCGCAATGAGCGATCTAAAGAAATTGCCGAATCTCTAGAAAAAGCTATAGAAAAAGAAAGATCTAGTGCCGAAGATGAGAATAATATCAAGCACGAGGCTATCAAACTAGCCACCCGCCACGAAAATGAGCAAGCAGAAAAGCGTCAGTCTAAAGAGACTAAAGAAGATAAACCTCTCACTAAAAAAGACATTGATAACTCATATAAAAAGACTCTGACCAACGTCCAAAATCAATTATCAGCCCCATCTAGGGCATTTAGTAAGGTTATCCATAATCCAGTTGTTGAAAAAACTAGTGACGCCATTGGCAATACTATTGCCCGCCCTAATTTAATTATTTCTGGCGCGCTGGGTGCAATAGCCTCTGTTTTTGTATACTTTATCGCTAAAAGATACGGCTATTTATTATCAGGATCAGAGGTGATCGTGTTATTTGTAGCGGGTTGGTCTATCGGCGCAGTCATTGAATACGCCCGGATAGGCTTCATAAATAATAGAAAAAATCGCTAATTAACTATCGATATTATCGTAAATTAATTGTCACCTCACTATCGCCATCATCACTGCCACGTAAATCAAGCCGATTTTTGGCCATAGGACGGCTAGGCTCTGCAGTACTAGGTAGTCCATTATTGTTAATTGTAACCATGTCCCGCTCAGAGTCTTTATTCTGTAGAGAGATAGGATTGCCCACCGGAGCGGCCATAGAAGAAGTGTCGCCTATCGCCCTTACATTACCTGAGACTTGCTGCGCCGATGAAGAACTTTGCACGCCACTAGGTTTAGTGACCGGATTTACCGCAGGCTTTCCGCCTAGCTGCTGTCTTTTTGCCAACCATTCATCCAAGAAAGACGAGCCTCCGGCTGGCGATTTCTGACCAGCAGATGAAATGCCCTGCATAGAATTCGGTTTTGGCACCTGGATACTCCTAAGTCTATCAAAAATCTCCTTCTCAACAACTGTGCGCGGCTTGCCGTACTTAGCCGCAGACAGCCTTACTAGAGCATCTCTCAATTGATTATTGGCCTGCCCCATCGGAGGAATCCAGTTCATACTGAATGGAGCTGACGGCACGTTATTAATCATTACAGAGGTTATAGATTGGAAATTTGGCAATTTAGCCAAATCGTCAACGTCAAAAGTCGGCTGGAACTTCTTAACCATCAATTCTGCATCCGTCACACCAATGCGCCCAGAGATAACCGTACCAACGTTACCAATGATAGCCTCACGTATCTTATCGGTTAGCTGGGTCATGAACTGATTACCCATAATAAGGCTTAATTTATATTTACGAGCCTCTGATAGAATAGATTCAAAGCTGTCTGTAGCAAAGTTCTGGAACTCATCAACATATAATGAGAAATCAACTCGCTGATCCTCTGGAATATCGGCCCGCGACATTGCCGCCGCCTGAAATTTCATTACAAAGATAATACCCAACAACTTGGAGTTTAGCTCCCCCATTTTGCCCTTCGACAAGTTAACTAGTAAAATCTTATTATTATCCATAATTTCACGCAGATTAAAGCCAGATTTTGTTTGACCAATAATATTACGCATGGCATCATTAGAGATAAATGGACCAAACTTTGCCACCACCCACGAAACGACCTCACCAGCTTCATTCGAGCGCTGAGATGCCGGAAATTCCTTTGTCCAAAAATCAATAACCTGCTGATCCTTTACATATTTCAGCTTACTCTTAACAAATTCTGGATCCATAAGACACTTTGGCACATCAATAAATGTTCCACCTGCGGGGTCTGCCATTAGCAGTAATGCACAGTTTCTAAAAATATGCTCCAGACGAGGACCAACAATGCCTGTATGTCCCGGGTCGTATAAGCCGTATAGCATATTAATTGCCTCTTGAACCAAAAAATCTTTCTGATCCGGCGTATCAAATTCAAACATGTTGAGCCCAATTGGATTGGCCATATCTGACGGGTTAAAGTATATGATGTCCTCAACTCGCTCTTTTGGCACTTTTCCTAGCAATGATTCTACCAAATCACCGTGCGGATCAATAAAAGCAAACCCCCGGCCATCCATCATGTCTTGGTATGCCATATTCTCCTGAAGCACCGACTTACCGACACCAGTCTGACCGATAATGTAAACATGGCGACGGCGATCTTTTGTACCTATACGAATTGGCTTTTTTACTCCCCGAAACTCGTTATATCCTATTAGGAGGCCCTCGTCTAGAATGTCAGTTGGTCCATCAACCTGCTTTGACATTTGACGTTTAACCTGTGAAGTCGGGATTGCGCTAGATCCTGGCAGGTGGAATAATGTTGCCATTTCAACACTGTTGAGAATATTACTACGAGCTTCTTGAGGAAAAAACCGCATGATATAAGCCGTTGTCATTTCCTCAACATTTCTCGTTAAAGAGAACTTAAAACCGTTATTACGAGGGGAGTCAAATAGCGAAAAAGCAGCAATAATGTTTTTTAGCAACACCTGTGAACGAGCTGCGGTATTTGAGGAAATTACAACACGCACAAGAACTTCGTAGGCAGGATATCTAGTCTTCTCGCTAATGGCATCAACCTCAGCCTGCTCTAAAGAAGTCAATTGCTTATCTTCTGGATTCTTTGCTTCGTCCTTATCTCCACCCTCTGGCGGCTTCCACAATGCCTCCATAATATCAAGGGGAGCAACACCAGCCAGTCCCTTTTTCTTACCTTTATTCTTTTTCATACCATCAATATGAGACTCTGAAGCTTTTGACCACCCATCATAAGCTGGCCTCAATAAGAACTGAACACCTATGCCGTCCTCTCTAGAAGCAGAAGACAATGCATTTAAAAGTGCTCTAGAAGCGTCCCTTTTTGACTCTTGATAAGTAGATATCGGATATACAAATGACTTCTTTAAAGTAAATTCACCACCTATAGTGCCGCTCATTTTTCCCACTTTACTAAATATATTAGCGTCAGTGACTTCTTCTAGTCGAGCAGATGGATAAGCCGCTGCTACGGCCTGACGAATAACATCCACCAGCACTAACGGAACTACAGCATAATAATGGACAAGCCCACCACGCGCAACAATCTCAAATGACATATGACGCTGTCCATAAACCTTACTTTTAAACCCTTTCGTAGCCGTACTTGAGATAATATTGTACATCACCTGAGCTTGGGACAAGACCTCTTCCGTAAGGTCCCTCTCATCTCTATTGGAGCCATTAACATCTTCGCTAGTTGGCGGCAAATGAATAAGTAGTGGCACCATTTTCAGTCCACGTTCATAATTTTTAGCCTCCCTGAGCATATTACGATACTGAAGAAAAGCCACCGTAATACCAGCCGCAATAATAACTATTACTATAAAACTAACAATTAGAGGACCCGCACCCATATAAAAACCTATTCACCACTATTATAATCTTTACCCAACGTTTTATTATACCTTTTTTTCAAATAATCAATTTGCAGCTGGGTAATAACCCTACTTCTCTCATAAGGGTCATCTTTCGTTAAAATTATAATTTTTTTTACTTTATCTACCCACTCTTTTTCAATTAGATCCTCGTCTGCTGCAACTAATGGCGTATCGTCGCTAGGGATCGAAGTCGAACCTGCATTTACCGATGTTGTATTTTTATCATCA
>ERZ773062.1326-NODE-1326-length-10568-cov-22.918577_pt1 | contig 10568 bp, 8 predicted proteins | sample MGYA00580626_ERZ773062 | MGnify/ENA primary metagenome ERZ773062 (study PRJEB29015, sample SAMEA2738003) | human oral metagenome | biome: human oral; feature: human-associated habitat; material: dental | place: China | collected 2058 ...
GCAGCACCTGGCGATACGCGCCACGCAGATCGTCCACCCGGGCGTCCTCAGAGGCCACGAAAGCACCGGTGTCCAGCCTCGTCGCGCCCACGGACGCCAGCATCAACTGTGCGCTCTCGCCGGGATCCTCCCAGATCGCCGGCGCGCGGGTGGGATCAGCGATGACGTAGTCGCCAAGCCACTGGCTTGCCCCCAGGACGGCGCACAGTCGACGCCGCACACGCGAGTCATCGACAGCACTGCCCACGAGGCCGGGGTCGGCCTCGTGAAGACGGATCACCGCGAGCAGCGCCAGATCGGGGTCGGCGCTTGCCCCCAGATCTGGCGCCCAGGCCTCGGCCCCACCCGGAAGCTCCTCAAGGAAGCCGAGGGCGCGCCGAGGGTCCAAGAATCCTGCAACCCGTAGTTCGTCGGGCGTCACCGGGGAACGACCTTGAGGAATTGCTCGAGTTCCTGGCGAGTGATCTGCCGACGGTACTCCGTCCACTCCTTGCGCTTGTTCCGGATGACGTAGTCAAACACCTGCTCACCGAGGGTGGATGCCACCAGGTCCGAGCTCTTCATACAACGCACGGCGTCGGACAGGGAAGCCGGAAGGGCGCGAATACCCATGACCTGACGCTCACGGTCCGACAGATCCCACACGTTGTCCTCAGCCTCGGGCATGAGCTCCATCTTCTGTTCGATACCGTCCAAGCCCGCCGCGATGAGGACTGCGAAAGCCAGATACGGGTTCGCACTCGGGTCGGGCGCGCGGTACTCGATGCGTGCCGCGGCCGCCTTCTTCGGCTTGTACAGCGGAACACGCACGAGAGCGGATCGGTTCAGGTGCCCCCAGCACACGTAGGACGGTGCCTCTCCCCCACCCCACAGGCGCTTGTAGGAGTTCACGTGCTGGTTGGTGATCGCCGCGATCTCCTCGGCGTGGGCCAGCAAGCCCGCGATGAACTGGCGTCCGGTCGTGGAGAGTCGATACTGGCCCGCCGGTGAGAAGAACGCGTTTTCTTCTCCCTCAAAGAGCGACAGGTGGGTATGCATTCCGGAGCCCGGGTGTTCTATGAAGGGCTTGGGCATGAACGTCGCGACGAGTTCTTCGCGCAACGCAACCTCTTCGATGAGAGTTCGGGCGGTCATGATGTTGTCGGCCGCGCGCACAGGATCCACAGCGCGCAGGTCGATTTCATTTTGTCCCGGTCCGCCCTCGTGATGCGAAAACTCGACCGGGATCGCCATATCTTCGAGCATACGCACAGCCCGGCGGCGGAAGTCGTTCGAGTCCCCGCGAGCGACATGATCGAAGTATCCAGCCTGGTCCACAGGAATCATACGGTCGGGTGTGACGGGCTGACGCAGCAGGTAGAACTCAATCTCGGGATGGATCATGACCCGGAAACCCGCGTCGGCGGCACGCTCCACCGCGCGCTCCAGAACACCGCGAGGATCGGAGGGCGCCGGTCGCCCGTCGGGCATAAGAACGTCGCAGAACATGCGCGCTACCGGATCCTCGTTGGAACGCCAGGGCAGCAGCTGAAACGTCGAGGCATCGGGTTTGAGAAGCATGTCCGACTCATACACGCGCGTCAGGCCCTCGACGGCCGATCCATCAAAGCCGATTCCCTCAGCGAAAGCCTCCTCGAGCTCGCCGGGGTCAATCGAAATCGACTTGAGCACACCCGCAACGTCCGTGAACCACAAACGGATAAAGCGAATGTTCTTCTGCGCTACCTCGCGCAGCACGTATTCCTGATGCGAATCCACCGCTGTCCTCCCATTGAGATAAAACGGGCCGACCGCAGGGACTGCGGTCGGCCCGGCACGGCTTCAGTTTACTTGCCCAGGTTGAAACCCTTCGAGATGGATTCCAGTGCGCCGGTGAGATCGGAAGGAAGCATCCACAGCTTGGACGCCTGACCGTCGGCGATCTTCGGCAGCATTTCGAGGTACTTGTAGGACAGAAGCTCGGGCGTAGCCTTACCCGCGTTAATCGCGGCGAAGACCGTCGCGATGGCCTCAGACTCGCCCTGTGCGCGCAGGATCTGCGCCTGGCGAGCACCCTCGGCCTGCAGGATCAGCGCTTCCTTCTGGCCCTTCGCCTGAAGAACCTGTGCCTCCTGCTGGGCAGAAGCTGCCAGAACGGCGGCCTGCTTAGCACCCTCGGCCTTCTTAATCTGAGCCTCGCGCTCGGCTTCGGCCGTCAGAATCGTGGCGCGCTTGGTGCGCTCAGCCGTGATCTGCTGTTCCATCGCCGCTAGGACTCGCGGCGGCGGCTCGATCGACTTGAGTTCCACGCGGGTCACACGAATGCCCCAGGGGCCCGTTGCCTCGTCGAGAACACCACGCAGCTGCTTATTGATCGACTCACGAGACGTCTGGGTCTGCTCCAGATCGAGAGAGCCAATGAGGTTACGCAGTGTCGTCGCGGTCAGCTGCTCGATCGCCTGCAGGAAGTTCGCGACTTCGTAGGTCGCGCTGCGTGGATCCGTGATCTGGAAGTAGATGACGGAATCGATCGACACCATCGCCTGGTCGGCGGTGATGACGGGCTGAGGCGGGAAATTAGCGACCTGTTCACGCAGATCGATACGGGCAGCGACGCGGTCCACGAAGGGGACGAGGAGGTGGAAGCCTCCCTGCATCACGGCCTGGAAGCGGCCCAGGCGCTCAACGACGTAGGCCTGAGACTGCGGGACGATCCGCACCGCACGCACGAGCGAGACGACGACGAAAACAATGAACGCAAGAACCACGATCACCACGATGTTGCCGATGACATCACCAGAACTCATAACGTGTTTCCTTTCTACTACACGAACCAGAAGATGAACTGTCAGGAGGCCGAGCCCTGATGCGGCTGGGTCGGCGACGGGACCGTCGGGTTGAGGGCACTGACGACGGCGGTTGCTCCGTCGATACGCTCGACACGAACCTCGGCACCCGCAGGAAGCTCAGGCCCCTCGGTTCGCGCGCTCCACTCACCGCCCGAAAACTGGATGCGACCGTGGCGCTCCCCCACGACCTCGGTCACGTAGCCGGTCTTGCCAATCAACCCATCCGTATTGCTCGGGACATAGTCTTTGGAGCGCTCGATCCGGCCCTTCAGGAAGGGACGCGCAGCCACCAGCAAAACGATTGAAACAACGACGAAGACGATGACCTGGATCGTGAGGTTCGCGCCAAACGCGCCCGCGATACCGGCAGCCAACGCTCCGATAGCGAACATGAGGAACACGAAGCTCACGCTCATGACCTCGACGATGCCACACACCAGGGCGGCGAGAATCCACAGCCACCAGGTAGTCATACTTCCTCCTTAGTCGGTGACGCCGTGCGCCCACCAGCGGCCATCGCTGCGACCCGCGAGCAACGGCATTCCATAGACCTGCGACAGGTTGAGCCCCGTCAATACGTCCTCGATGGGGCCTTGATGGGCGACCTGCCCCTGCGACATGATCGCGCAGTGCGTCACGCCATCGGGAATCTCCTCAATCTGGTGGGTCACCAGGATGATCTGCGGAGATTTCGAACCCTTCATGATCTCCGACAGCGCGGCGATGAGCAACTCGCGCGCCCCCAGGTCGAGTCCGGAGGTGGGCTCGTCGAGGACGAGAACCTCGGGGTCGGTCATGAGCGCACGGGCGAGCAGCACTCGCTGCGCTTCGCCCTCCGACAGGGTCGCGTACTCGCGCTCGGCGAGATGGTCGACTCCGAAGATCCCCATGAGCGCGCGGGCACGCTCGTCGTCGACCTGTTCGTATTCCTCGTCGTGAGCGACAGCCAGACCCCAGGCGGCGCTGCGCACCGTGTCGAGAACCGACTGCGTCGGCACGATCTTGGCACCCACCGCGGCCGAGGCGAGCCCGACGCGGGTCGCCACCTCAGCGGGATCAGCCTGCGCCAGATCCGTCTCTGAGACGGTCACCTCGCCGCTGTCCGCGGCGATGCGGCCGGAGGCCACGCGGGCCAGCGTGGTCTTACCCGCACCGTTGGGTCCGACAATGACCCAGTGCTGACGCGGCCGCGTCGACCACGAAACGTCGGATAGGATCTGAGTGTCGCCTCGTTGGACGGACACGTGAGAGAGATTCAGGACATACGTCATGTATCCAGCCTAGTCGTCTGACGGGTGGCGTGCGCCCTAAACGAGCGAACGATACAGCTCGGCCGTCTTCAGTCCGATCGCTTCCCAGGAGAAGTGATCGCGTGCGCGAACGAGTCCAGCCTCGCCCATGCGACGACCCAGCTCGGCATCGTCGAGGACCTTCACCAAGCGGTCGGCCATCGCCTCTTCGAAGGCACGGGGATCAAGCGGCGTTCCCGTACCGTCCTGCATCTGCTCGATTGGGACGAGGTAACCGGTCTCGCCGTCGACGATCACGTCGGGGATACCGCCGGTCGCGGTACCGACGACGGGCAGGCCCAAAGCCATCGCCTCCAGGTTGACAATCCCGAGGGGTTCGTAAACCGAGGGCGTAATAAAAACCTGTGCCGAGGACAGGATCGCAGCAACCTCGGGCTGCGGGAGCATCTCGGAGATGAGCACGACGCCGGAGCGGCGGGCACGTAGTTCTGCGACGAGGCCGTCGACCTCGGCCGCAATCTCAGGAGTATCGGGGGCACCAGCGCATAGGACCACCTGGACGTCATCGGGCAGAAGCTGGGCAGCACGCAGGAAGTAGGGCAGGCCCTTCTGGCGAGTAATGCGACCGACAAAAACGACCGTGCGGCGCGACGGGTCGATCCCGTGCTCGGCGAGCACGCGCGCACGCAGCTCCTCACCCTCATCGCCCACGGGCGCGTGCCACTTGTTCAGGTCGATGCCGTTGTGGATGACGTGCACGCGGTCAGGATCGACGCCCGGGTAGCAGCGCACGATGTCATCGCGCATGCCGTTGGAGACAGCGACAATCGCGCTCGCGGCCTCGTAGGCGGTCTTCTCCACGTAGGAGGACAGACGGTAGCCGCCTCCGAGCTGCTCGGCCTTCCACGGACGCAGCGGCTCGAGAGAGTGGGCGGAGATAACGTGCGGAATATCCCCGAGGAGTGAAGCGACGTGCCCTGCGAAGTTCGCGTACCAGGTGTGGGAGTGAACCACATCGGATCCCTCGCACGCAGCAGCGATCTCGAGGTCGACTCCGAGCGTGCGCAGGGCCGCATTAGCGCCGGCCAGCTGAGGCAGATCGGCATGTCCGGTCACGCCCGGATCGGCACCGTCGGTCCCGGGTTCGCGTGGACCATCAAACGCCTGCACGCGCAGGTCATCGACCAGACCACGCAGCACCTTGGCCAGTTCGAGCACATGGACACCGGCTCCTCCATAGACATGAGGCGGGTATTCGCGGGTAAGGAGATCAACGCGCATGATGGGATCCTTCCGACGGTAGCGACGTGTGAGAGATATCGTATCCGATCCCACGTCACGCGCGGTCGAAAACGAGACGGTGTAGCAAACGATAGACATTTGTAATACAGTGTGACCACTCCCACGGGCCTGCGCCGATGCAGGTCCACTCGACCAACGAAGAGGTGCCACATGGCAAAGAACCACGTTCTGGCAATCGTTCTCGCGGGCGGTGAGGGTAAGCGACTGATGCCCCTGACGGAGGACCGCGCAAAGCCGGCCGTTCCGTTCGGTGGTCACTTCCGTCTGATCGATTTCGCGCTGTCGAATATCGTGAATTCCGGATACCTCAAGATCGTTGTCTTGACACAGTACAAGTCCCATTCGCTCGACCGCCACGTCACGAAAACCTGGTACACGTCTCCCCTGCTCGGCAATTTCATTGCCCCTGTTCCGGCCCAGCAGCGTCGCGGACCGCACTGGTACCTGGGTAGCGCGGACGCGATCTACCAGTCGCTCAACATCGTCGACGACGAGCAGCCTGAATACATCGTCATCATCGGTGCAGACAACATTTACCGCATGGACTTCTCGCAGATGGTCCAGCACCACATCGATTCGGGCCTGCCAGCCACGGTCGCCGGTATTCGTCAGCCCATCGAGCTGGCGTCCGCGCTCGGCGTCATCGACGGCGAGGACGGCGTCGTGAAGAACTTCCTCGAGAAGCCGAAGAACGCCGTGGGCCTGCCCGACGATCCGACGAAGGTTCTTGCCTCAATGGGCAACTACGTGTTCACCACGAAGGATCTGGTCAACGCCCTGCGGGAGGATGCCGCAAACCCCGATTCGAAGCATGACATGGGCGGCAACATCATTCCGTGGTTCGTCGAGCGCGGCGAGTGCGGCGTCTACGACTTCCAGGACAACGACGTGCCGGGTTCAACCGACCGCGACCGCGACTACTGGCGCGACGTTGGCACACTGGACGCCTACTACGAGGCAAACATGGACCTGATCTCGGTACACCCGGTGTTCAACCTGTACAACCGTGAGTGGCCGACCATGACGATGATCGACGGTTCCCTTCCTCCGGCCAAGTTTGTCTACGGCGACGAGGATCGTCTGGGCCACGCAATCGACTCCTTCGTGTCTCCCGGTGTCATCGTCTCCGGCGGCGAGGTCGTGCGCTCGATCATTTCCCCGAACACTTACGTCCACTCGTGGGCGAAGATCGAGGATTCGGTCGTCATGCACGGCTGCCGCATCGGTCGCTACGCGCGGGTCGTGAAGACGATTCTGGATAAGAACGTCGTCGTCGAGGAAGGTGCCGAGGTCGGTGTCGATCTCGAGCGCGACATCGAGCGCGGCTTCACCGTCACCGAATCCGGCATCACGGTCGTCCCCAAGGGCACGGTCGTCCACAAGTGAGCATGATTCACCGTCTCGATGAGCCGGGTGCGCCGCTGCTGTTCGCCAGCGGGGCACCCGGCCTCATCGTCACCGACGTCGACTCGACACTCATCAGCGAGGAAGTCATTGAAGAGCTGGCCGAGGCCGCGGGTACGCGGGCACGCGTCGCTGAGATTACATCTCGCGCGATGAACGGCGAGCTCGATTTCGCCGAGTCGCTGCGTGAGCGTGTCGCCACGTTGGCCGGTGTGCCCGAGTCTGTCTTCGCCAGCGTCTTGGCGTCCATCACCCCGACGAAGGGCGCTCGGGAGCTGATCACCGCGGCCCATCGCGCAGGCGCAAAGTTCGGCGTCGTGTCGGGTGGCTTCGAGGAAGTCGTCGCTCCTCTGGCCGCTTCCTTGAACATCGATTTCTACGCGGCAAATCGCCTAGAGGTCGCCAGTGGAGTGTTAAGCGGCCGCGTGTTGGGGCGCATCGTCACCTCACAGGTCAAGGTCGACTGCCTGCGATCATGGGCCTCGTCCCTGGATATCCCCATCGAGCGCACGGTCGCGATCGGCGACGGAGCAAACGACATCCCCATGATGCACGAGGCAGGGGTCGGCATCGCTTTCTGTGCCAAGCCCGCTGTGCGTGAGCAGGTGTCGGTCCAGCTAAATGAGCCGGATCTATCCCTGGCGATCGCTCCCCTCGGCCTCGCCTGACCGGCACCCCTAGGGTTCTCGCGCGTCGGACAGGCGGATCATGTCTCCGTCCCAGCCGTCGCGCCACCTGCGCGCATACTCGAGGATCTGAGCAGGGTAGATTTCTCCGTTGATCTGTGCAGCTGCCTCGTCGATGTCCCACCATGCCTGAGCGTCGATGACGGAGCGTTCCAGATCGGTCCACCCGTCCTGACTCAACGCAGTCGACGGCGCCTGTGCGATGAAAAACCACTCGTCCTGTCGGGCGGTCACCGCTAGGAAATCGAACTCGGCGCTCCGGTACAGGACGGGACCGACCAAGTCGTCGGGGGCCAGCTCGATACCGGTCTCTTCAAAAACCTCGCGCACTGCGGCGCTGCGGGGGTCCTCCGCCTCCTCGATGCCGCCGCCGATCGTAAACCACCAGAATCGCTCCGGCTGGTCCTCGTCATGTCCTTTCGCCAAAAGGACGCGTCCCTCATCATCGAACAGAAGGACGCGGGCGGCCTCCCGGTGGGGATAGCCGTCCGCGTCCAATGGCCAGTCCAGTGTGCTCATGCCTCCAGGGTAGCCCGCTGGCGGCGCAGCCCCCACACGAGGAGCGCTGCGCTCACGACGAGTACGGGGATCTCGATAGCGCCATACGTCAAGTTCCACGAGTCCTCAGGGGCCACGAAACCAAGGCCGTTAGCCTGAGCGTGCAGCGCGAGCGCCCCGGCAAATCCAGCGATTCCGACAACGACTGCTCGCATGGCGCTATTGGCCCGCAAGAATGCCCAGGCCAGCGCGTAACCGAACACGCCGGTGAAGATGGCGTGGGCGTACGCGCCAAGAATGGCCCGCACGAGGAACGATTCCCACAGTCCGCTCATGCCGTCCTCAAGTGCGCTGACGTAGTAGCCTACATCCTCACCCCAGGCGAAACCCATGCCAACGAGGGCACCGATTGCACCGCCCTGGGCAGGACGTTCGAGAACCTTGCGCGCGGCGACAATCAGCACGAGCGCACCGAGGCCCTTGCCTGTCTCTTCGACGACTGGGCCCGTGAGCACAGACGTCGCGAAGTCAACGGTGTTCTCCCCGAGCCCCGACGCTTCGACAGCAGCATCCAGAAAGCCGTTTCCAAAGCCAGCGAAAATGAGAGCACCGCCAGTTCCCCATCCAAACGCTGCCAGCCACGCAAGAACCGTCGGCTTGATGCGCGCAAAGAACCCGAGAAACGCCAGGCCAATGAGCGCACTCAGGGTCGAGGCACCGACCGCCAGCCAGGCATCGGACGCAGACACACCCGCCAGGGCATTCGCAAATTCATAGATGGCCGCCGGGATGCTCAGCGCAATCAGGACGAGGGAGCTAACGAGCAACGCCCGGGAACGTGGGCGCGTCGATGATTCATGAGTCACGTAGTTTCCTTTCTGTCGATGCTATCGTGAGACACGAACCTGTGCGTGTCCTTTGAAAAGGCGATGCTCCGCCCGTGAGAAGCGAAACACTCACATGGGGCGGATACCCATGAGCGACTGGAATGTCAGGCGCTGCGTGGTCGCCTCTTGTATCTTCTGCTGAGTCTCCTCAATACGGATCTTCTCCGGTCCACGGACGTACATGACGACCTGGTCGAGTCCGACGGAAGCCAGGTTGTTCATGAAGGACTTCATCGCACCCTTGGCTGCCGGGCCACCCCTCGCCACCCAGGACAGAGCGCTGCGGCGAGCACCGGGATCGCAGACCATCTGTACCTCGCTGGGCAGGATCCACCCCTGGTTCACGTAGGGCATCAGGCCGGCAGCGATGTCGCGCCGCTCGCGACGCATCGTGCGAGACACGAAGTACAACCAACAACAGAACAGGGGCATCTGAAGGATGAAGTAGACAAAATAGAAGGCAAGTCCACCACCCGCGAGCACGGCGGTACCGTTCCACACGCCGTGCATCGTCACGCCAATCAGGTAACCGAGTGCAATGACGCCGATGCCTGTGCCCACCGAACGCGTGCGTGTGACTGCCCATCCGATCGCCCAGCCAGTACACGTCGTGTACATAACGTGCCCGAACACACCCATCACGACGCGTACAAAGAAGGTATGGGCGAGGAATCCTTGGCTCGCACTCGACACAAAGTAGGTGAAATCTTCGACCACGAGGAAGCCCGCCGCTGAATATCCGGCGTAGACCAGCCCATCGAGCGGGGAGGAAATGCTGTTGCGCCGAAGCAACACGATTGCGAGCACGCCGAGGGCCTTGAAGAACTCCTCGCCGACTGGCGCGCCGACCACGACTGCAAAAATCTCTCCTATGTCACCGCTACCGGTCGCACCCGCGACGATACTACCGGCGAGGGTGTTTGAAATCTGGGCGAAGAAGATTGCCATTCCTCCACCCCATAGGAGCGCCGCGATCTTCGTCCACCAGGGCTCGGGCTCGAATCGATCGACAAACTGAAGGAAAGCAACAATGATGGCGAGGGGAACAAGGCAACAGATGGCCAGAAAGAAGGCGAGGAACGGTCCACTGGCGAGAAGGAAGCCGCTGACACCCACGAGCATCAGCGCAGCACCGGCACCGATGACGACGGCTTCGAAAACCGGTGCCTTCTTGACGGCAGTGGGCATGGCCCACGACTGCACCTGCTGCGGTGCAGCCTGCGGGTACTGTGCGGCGCTCGGTCCGGGCATAGCTGGTGCGCTGTTCACGAACGACTGGAACGAAGAGGTGAACTGCGCTTCGGGCTCGAATCTCGTCATCGGATCCGGCGCGGGTAACTGCGCCGACGCGGACGCACCATCGGTTGAGGACTGCTGCGTGGCGGCAGAAGAGGGCGCGTAGGGTGACGCAGCCTGCGGCTGCGGAATCGCTACACTGTCGGGCTGAGGAACATCAGTTTCTCGCTGCGAAGTCGCATCGGAGGCACCGATTCGGGGATCGGACGACGGCTGCACAACGGCTGTGCTCTCCGATGCCTTGCCAGTGTCGACCTCCGGCTGGGGAGCGGGAGCATAGCTAGAGGCCGCAGGCGCACCAAACTGCCCACCCGGAACCTGCCCACCCTGCGGAGAAACGGGAGCATAGCTAGAGGCCGCAGGCGCACCAAACTGCCCACCCGGAACCTGCCCACCCTGCGGAGAAACGGGAGCATA
>ERZ773062.1328-NODE-1328-length-10562-cov-3.806891_pt1 | contig 10562 bp, 14 predicted proteins | sample MGYA00580626_ERZ773062 | MGnify/ENA primary metagenome ERZ773062 (study PRJEB29015, sample SAMEA2738003) | human oral metagenome | biome: human oral; feature: human-associated habitat; material: dental | place: China | collected 2058 ...
TCGAACTCGGAAAGAAATATAGATAAGCATCTAACAAGTAGTTAGGTGCTTTTTTTGTACCCAAAATTAAATAAAAATCATTGAGAGTCACCCATCCGGAGGGTGGCTCTTTTTGGTATGTCCGAAGACATAAAACTACGAGGAGACACCTGCGAACAAAACTGAATACAGGGAGACACCCTAACAACTGAGAGGAGGAACATGAAAATGTTCAAACACAAACTATTTTTCTTTGATGAATCGGCAAACGCTGGGGCATCAACAACACAGGATCCGCAACCAAACTCAAACAATCCAGCTCAGAGTACTCCAGCGATTGATTATGAGAAGATTGCGAGCATCGTGGAAGGCAAGCAAAAGGTCGCTGAGGACACAGTCTTGAAGAACTACTTCAAGAACCAAGGCTTGACAGGGGAAGAGATGGCTCAAGCAATCTCAAGCTTTAAAAGTCAAAAAGCCTCCGCCCAAAAAGATGTGAACACCCTCCAAGAAGAGCTTCGAGTGGCACAAGCTCAAGCACTTCAAACCAAAATCGAGAGCAACTTACAACTTGCTGCAATCAAGCAAGGTGTGGGCTCGAACGTGTTGCCATACGTTTTGAAATTGGCAGACCAAACCAATCTCACGTTGGAATCGAAAGGTGAAGACTATGAAGCTGTGATTGCGAAAGTGTTGGAAGACGTTCCAGCTTTTAAACCAGAAGCAACAGCACCAACAGGATTCACACAAGTCGGATCCACGGGGACAGCAAAACAATCGACAACGAATGACGAAATTTTAAAAGTGTTCGGAGTTTAAGCATAAAGAAAAGAGGTAAATAAATTATGGTATTAAAATACGCAGAAACATTTGCTCCAGCTTTAGAGCAAAAATACGCTAAGGAATTAGCATCTTTTGAATTATTCCAATCAAACAAACAAGTGAAATTCATTGATGCACAAACAATCAAATTACCTAGCATCACATTATCAGGGTACAAAGACCACACTCGTGGCTCATTAGGATTCAATCAAGGAACAATCACGAACGATTGGGAGCCTAAGAAATTAGCTCATGACCGTTCAATCGAATTTGTTATCGATCCGATGGATGTTGATGAAACAAACAAAACTGTTTCTATTGGAAACGTACAAAACACATTAGAAGAAGAACAAACGATTCCTGAAAAAGATAGCTATGTATTCTCTAAATTGTATTCAGAAGCTACTACTTACGCAACAAATGGAGCAACAATCTCAACTGAGGCTCTTACAGCTGACAACATTTTGGCACAATTTGATTCAGCAATGGAAAAAATGGATGAAGCTGGAGTACCCGGTGCAGGTCGTTTATTATACGTTACTCCAAAAGTGAACAAATTATTGAAAGAGGCTAAGGATATCCAACGTGTAATGGGTGTTACTGGAGAAGGTTCAGTTAAACGCTCTATTTACGACTTAGACGATGTGAAGATTAAAGTGGTTCAATCAGCTCGCTTGAAATCAAAATACAACTTTACTGAAGGTTGTGTTGCTGCTGTTGATGCTAAACAAATCAACTTCATCTTAGTACATCCGACAGCTGTCATTGCTCGTGATAAATATTCTTATATCAACGCTTTCGAGCCGGGTGAAGATTCAAGAACAGCAGACAACTACTTGCTTCAATCTCGATTCTACATGGATGCATTCTTAGTTAAGAATCGTGCAAATGGTATCTTCATCAATGCGGATGCTTAATTTAAAAGGAGGAATTTGAATGTATACAGCTGAAAAAGGCAACAAAGTTTATACAATTACCGAATTGGAAAAAGAATACTACAAATCAAGAGGGTTCGACATCTATGATGAAAATCATATTAAAGTCGATTCAGGAGACCAAAAGGTAGATTCATCTACTTACAATGATGCTCTCGACAGAATTGTTGAATTAGAAGCAAAAGTGTTGGAATTAAGCAAAAAAGGAAACAGCAAAGGAAACAATAAAGGCAACAACAAAGGGACCGAAACTGCTGAAGAAGAATCAACAGAAGAAGCGGGTGAGTAGTCATGATATATGCTGATGAAGCGTTCTACAAGAACGAATATCTTGGAACTCACACTTCAGAACAACTAAACCGTATCTTAAAGACAGCTAGTCAGCATATAGACACACTAACATTCAACCGTATTGTTGGAATGGGGTTTGATAATCTTACTCCATTCCAACAATCGGTCGTTCGTGAGGTGTGTTGCCAAATGGCTGACTTCATGATTGAGAACAAAGACTTAATCGAAACCGCTCTTTCATCGTATTCCATCAATGGAGTATCGATGAACTTTGGTGATTCTTGGAATGTGGTGACAATGAATGGAATCGCAATGAAGCGAAGCACATTTGAATTGTTGAACCAAAGCGGACTAACAAGGAAGGTGATTTGATGCATTTTCCAAGTTTAGTATTACCGCAATTTTGCAAAACTCCAATCCATGTGATTGTGCAAAGTGAAGAAGTGTCGAAGGATGGCGAGCCTATCAAGGCATTTGAAGCCGATTTGCTTTGCAACTATCAAGACAAGGTCGTGACCGTGCTCACGGATCAACAGAAAATTGTGAAGCTCACGGGGTCGGCGTTGTTTAATGGCGATATTGCCCCCGATTTAGCGACTTTAAGTGGCGGGAGTGTAAATATCCATGGAGTGGAACGAAAGATTGCAGACACACGAAAATCACGAAATCCAGACGGTTCTGTGAACTATACTTATCTCGGATTGGAGTGATGGACGATGATTCATGCAAATAGTCGGGTGAAATTCGACTTTGGGGTCATTGGAAGGCTCAAAAAAGCTCAAATTCAAGCGTTGGAGCAAACTGGCGAGTATTTACACACAGAAATCATCCAAGCCCAAGTGGTCCCGTTTAGAGACGGTACATTGCAAGGTGAGGCTTTTTCAGTTGATTACTCGGGTTCTAGTAGTGGTCGAGTATCTTTGACCCACTCAACGCCTTATGCTCGTAGACTGTACTTTCATCCCGAATACAACTTCAACACGAGCACGAATCCACACGCTAAGGGCAATTGGATGGATGATTGGATTGAAGGTTCGAAAAAAGAGGACATCAAGAAGGCTTATGCTGCTCTATACAAGAAAATATCGGGGGTATGAGGATGATTACATTGGCAGAAGTGCGAGATTGGTTGGAATCCTATCACGCAGCTCAGAATTATTACATCGGGAAGCTCGATAATAAGAAAATGTATAGCATCGGAGTCTATCAACGCAAGACTAATGTTGAACCACGAATCGCTATTGGTGGGAGGAACTTGGCAAGTTATGATGTGAAATCGGTCAGCATATTGATTCATCACAATCAGAATGCGAACGAAACTGAAAAACGTGCGAACTACCTCTTCAATCAGATTCTAAAAGCTGAGAACGTGGTGATTGGTGATACTCCAATTCAAATGATTCGACTCTTATCGAACGAACCCATTGATGTAGGAACTGATGACAATAACGTATATGAGCGTGTCATCGAATTAGATTTATATTACAAGTTAGAAAGTGAGGAATAACAATGGCAGAAAAACGCACAGGGGTCTTCCCTGTTTATGAAAACCAATTCCAAGTAAACACAGGAACGAAAGAAGCTGCGACTTGGACAGAAATTAAGGAGCTTGAGAGCTTCTCAGTATCTTTCGACAATGGTGTCGAAGAATGGTCTCCATTCGAACATAAAGGATGGAAACGCCGCTTGATGACAGCTAAATCAGTCACAATCTCAGTATCAGGAAAACGACACATCGGTGATGTTGGTAACGATGCAATTGCCGCTATCGCCTTGAAGAATGGTCGTGAAGCTGAGAAAGACTTCCAATGGACATTCCCAGACGGATCTAAATTAGTCTTCAAGGAAGCGGTCATCAACATCAAAGACTTCATGTCTGGTGATAGCACAGCGGCAGCTCCATTATCGTTTGATATCATGTCAAATGGTAAACCTGAGTACACACCAGCTGGCTAAATCGTAAAAACTATGGAGGGGTGAATATCGCCCCTCTTTTTTATTTATACAAGGAGGAATTTAAATGTATAAAGCACTAATCAACTTCATTGATGCGGAAACTAGAAATGAATACAAAGTCGGTGATGAATTCGATGTAATAGGAATGACGGATGAACGTATCCACGAATTGACAACTGTGAACAATCGAATTGGTGTTCCTTTAATCGAAAAAGTAGAAGAGGCAGAAACATTCATGACTATGAAAGGTGAGGTATTTGAATAATGGCTAAGATTATCGATATTACAGAGAAATTAAACTTTGAGGAAAAACCTCAAATCAAAATCAAAAATCAAACTTTAGAAGTAAACGATTCGGCAACATCAGCACTCCAATTGATGGGTATTTTATCAGAGGCGGATGGTAGCCCAACTACATTGCAACTGAAAAATATGTATGAACTTATCTTCTCAGAGGCAGATAGAAAGAAAATTGACAAACTTCGATTAAATACAAGTGATTGGTCTACATTGATTGAATCAGCAATCAATTTGATTGTAGGAGACAAAGAAGCGGGGGAATAGGTGAGCCATATTACGACATATTCGAAGATTGGGACTTGTTGGTCTCATCCTTCAGAACGCAATATGGCGTATCGTTCTATTCGCATGATTTTAAAGAAATGAAATGGAAAGAATTCAGAGCTCTAGTCTCTGGTCTTTCTTCGGAGACTCCTCTTGGACGAATTATACAAATTCGAAGTGAGGATGACCCTAAGATGCTCGAATCGTTCTCTCCGGGACAACACAAAATTCGGAATGAGTGGCGAAATAAACGAGCAAAAGAAAGAACACAAGAGGAGCTTGATGCGTTCTTGAAAGAGATGCAACAAGCGTTCTCTGAATGGTAGTAAGAAGGAGGTGGACAAATGGCAACTAAAATCGGCGATGTTGAATTGGGATTGGTCGTGAATCAGCAAGGGTTTACGAATCAATTAAACGGAATCCAACAGAAGGTCATGGGATTTGCAAAAGTCCTCGCTAGTGCGTTTGCGGTAAAGAAGCTCATTGACTTCGGGTCCCAAGCTATCAAGCTCGGGTCTGACTTAAACGAGGTTCAAAACGTGGTCGATGTGGCATTTCCAAAGATGTCGAAACAAGTTGACGAATTCGCAAAATCGGCAATGTACGCATCGGGATTGTCTGAGACGATGGCTAAACGCTACACGGGGACATTCGGAGCAATGTCCAAGGCTTTTGGATTTTCCGAACAACAAGCCTATGAGATGTCCACAGCGTTGACGAGCTTGGCGGGGGATGTAGCATCATTCTACAACATAAGCCAAGACGAGGCGTACACGAAATTGAAATCTGTGTTCACAGGCGAGACCGAAACATTGAAGGACTTAGGGGTCGTAATGACTCAAACAGCCCTTGATGCATACGCAATGGCGAATGGATTTGGCAAGACCACCGCTGAGATGTCTGAAGCTGAGAAAGTGGCTCTTAGATTTGCATTCGTTCAAAGTCAATTAGCTCTTGCAAGTGGTGACTTTGCAAGGACAAGCGATTCTTGGGCGAACCAAGTCAGAATCATGAAATTGCAATTCCAATCGTTCATGGCATCGGTTGGACAAGGGCTCATCAATCTGTTCACGCCTGTGATTCAAGTTCTTAACTTCCTACTAAGTAAGCTCTTAACTGTCGGGAACGCATTTAGGGCACTTACTGAGCTCTTGACAGGTAAGAAATCTCAAGCAGGTGGTGGAATACAAGAGACCGCCGATGCTGTCGGAAACCTTGCGGACAACATGCAAGGTGCAGGCGGTGGAGCTGGCGACATGGCTGATGCTATGGATGGAGCTGGTGGAGCTGCTGACAAAGCTGGCGGTGCTGCTAAGAAGGCAGCGAAAGAAATGAAGTCCTTGATGGGCTTTGACAAAATCAACAAACTATCCGAACCAAATGACGACTCTGGCGGAGGCGGAGGGGGCGGTGGTGGAGGAAAAGGCAAAGGAAAAGGCGGAGGTGGAGGCGGAGGCGGTCTTCAACCTAAAGGCTCTCAAGTCGATATGGGTAAGATTGCTGAAGGTGACAACCAATTGAAGAAATTCTTCGAAGACTTATTCGGTCGAATTGGTGAACTCTTAGCCAAAATAAAAGCTGGATTCGATGCCGCATTCCACTCAGAAGGTTTGGAACGAATGAAAGTGGCTCTTGAGAGAATCGGAGCTACATTAGAAGAAATCTTTACGGATCCAAAAGTTGTTCAATCGTTCAATACGATGCTTGACAAGTGGGCATATATGTGGGGGCAATTTGTAGGTTCAATTGCATCCGTTGGAGTTGGGATGGGTGTATTCCTTACTGAATCTATAGCGAATGCATTAGACAATCACAAAGAGCAAATCAAGCAAGCTTTTATCAAGTCCTTTGATGCTCGTGGAGATATGTATAAAGCTGCTGGGAACATTGCTCAAGAATTTGGTGACTCAATTTACAAGATATTAACAAGTGAAGGTGCCATCAAGATAGGGGAAGCTATCGCAGGGATGTTCATCAGTGCTTATGTTGATTTCAACGAAATCGGGGATAAAATGGGTCGAGACTTGATGGAAGCTATTGAGAAAGTTGTAACTGAAAACTTCCCTCAACTTACTGAAACTATAAATACAGGTTTAGAAAATATCGCACCAATTTTCAAAACAGTTGAAAAATCTGTCGAAGATTTTGGGAAGATTTTCAAAACGGTATATGACGGAAGTATCTCACCATACATTAAACAAACAGGCGATACATTGTCGAATCTGTTTGGAACTATTGTTGATGGTATCAATAGCTATGTGAATCCTGTTCTAAAATTGCTAGGAGAGAAATTTGGAGAAGTATATGACAAATTCGTAAAACCAATGTTTGACTCTTTCGGGAATGCATTATCAAGTTTCTTTGATATGTGTACGCAATTGTGGGTTGTCTTAGAACCTTTATACAATTTGATTGCAAGTTCAATAGGACCCGCACTTGGCATTGTTGCTGGATTGATAGGCGGAGTACTGCTTGCTGCGATTGTAGCTATATCAGTTGCATTACAGAGCGTGTTCGATGTAGCCAAGTATATCTTCGATATCTTTGGAAATGTAATCACGGCAATAGTCGAATTCGCCGATAAGGTTATGACAGCCATTCCAGAAGGTTTTCAATTCGCTTGGAACGATATCGTGAACACTTGGAACGGACTCGGACAATGGTTTGCGGATCGTTGGAATGATGTTGTAAATGCGTTAAAAGATGCGGACACTTGGTTTGCAAACTTGTTCATAAATGCATGGAACAATGTTGTGAATGCATTCAAAAATCTTGGACAATGGTTCAGAGATAGATGGAACGATGTAGTGAACGCATTATCAAATGTTGCTTCATGGTTTGGAAACATGTTTAAAAATGCATGGTCTAATATCGTGAACGTGTTTAGTGTTGCTGGCTCTTGGTTTAGTGGCATTTGGGGCGGTATCAAGGCGGTATTTGCTGGTGTATCGGAGTTCTTCAGAGGAATCTTCCAAGGAGCTTGGAACACAATTACGAGCATATTCTCAACGATTCCAAACTGGTTCAGCAATATCTTCTCAAAAGCATGGGCAGGCGTTCGAGATGTCTTCTCAACTGGCGGTCGCATCTTCATGGGAATTACTGAAGGGATTCTTGGAACATTTAAAACTGTTGTAAATGGAATCATCGGAGGTATTAATCGAGTAATCACAATCCCATTCAATGGCATCAACAACATCCTTGCTGGGATCCGTGGAATCAGCGTAATGGGTGTGAGCCCATTTGCTTGGATTGGTAGCATCAGCACTCCTCAAATCCCAATGCTTGCTCAAGGGGGATTCGTTAAAGCGAACACTCCACAACTTGCAATGATTGGGGACAACAAACATTACGGTGAAATTGTGGCACCTGAAAACAAGATGCTCGCAATGGCTCGTGAGGCTGCTCGATTGTCTAAGGATTCGAACAGTAGTGCGGAAGTAGTTGCATTACTAAGACAATTAGTCACATTAGTGGCTGGAATGGATTTGAACATCGATGGCGAATCTGTTACGAGAAAGATTTTCGATATCGCAAATGGAATCCAACAACGAACTAATCAACCATTATTAGATTTTTAGGAGGTGCATAGAGTGAGCGAAATTACAGTCAATGGAGTTGCTCTTGCATCTCCTACATCAATATCAAACAGCGATGAAATCATTTGGAGCTCGGGGACTGGTCGAAGTGCGAACGGTCTTATGAGTGGAGATGTCATCGCAAACAAAAAAACAATTCAAATATCTTGGGGAATCTTAACTCAAGATGAATATAACGCCATTCGAAATATCCCAAGCGGATTCTTCAATGCGGTCGTGCTAGGTCAATCAATTAGAGCGTATCGAAGCACAATCACGGGAACATGTATGGGAACATTCAGCGATGGCATAACGTACTACAACGATGTATCAACATCGTTCATTGAGCAATAGAGGTGATGAAATGCTGGAAACAACTCAAGAGTATAGAGATGCGATTGTGTCTGATGTCCGAGTGATTCACGCCTCATTCACGATCAACAATCAGACTTATGACAAAACACATCTAAAGAAAATCGAACATGATGCTTCCATCTCTGGAGGCTCATCGTTCGTACCTGGTGGCACATTCATCAATTCGCTATCTGTCGAACTGAATCAGATAGTCGAAGGAATTGAGGAGATGATGCCATCAACAGCGAGCATCGGAGTTCAAACAATCAACGGTCAAGCGGCAATGTTGCCCCTTGGTCGTTTTTTTGTTACTGAAATCAAGCTCGACCGTAATTCAAAAATTACAAAATTAAAGCTTCAAGATGAATTCGTGAGATTGCTTGGACCGTATGAGAGTAAGCTCTCGTATCCAACAGGGTCCCGAGAAGTCTTTCAAGAAATTGTGACGATGACTGGAATTCCTGTGAATGATGCTATCAGTCTTCCGGATGTGTCTATTAAGACCAAATTGGAGAAGGCAACATTCAGAGATGCCATCATGTATCTCGCTCAATTGGATGGCGCATTCGCACGATTCAATCGTGATGGCAAGCTCGACTTCATCGATTTGAAGCCTACGACAAAACAAATCACAAGAAGCCAATATGGAGCAACTGGATTGGTACGAGACGAAATCAAGTACAAACTTGGCTCGATTGAATGTACTGTCGATAAGACCAAGATTGTGGCTGGGAACCGTTCAGGAAACAAGATGACAATCAAGAATCCATGGATGACTCAACAATTGCTCGACCGTTTATACAACAAGTATCGAGACTTGAGCTTCTATCCATACGAATTATCATGGCGAGGCGACATCGACACCGAACCAGGTGACTGGGTGTCCGTCTATTGGGGTTCGGAGAATACACGATTCGACATTCCTGTGTTCTCGCATCACATCACATTCGATGGTGGATTGAGTTCAAAGACGAATGCGAAAGAATCGGGGCAATCTCAATCACAATACAAGTATCGTGGACCCGTTCAAGAGAAACTTGACTACATTGAGAGCCTTACGACCAAGATTGGTCGCTTGTATTTGGACGAGGCTGAGCCTGTTGACCCTAAAGAGGGCGACAAGTGGATGAAACCGAGTGGCGGATACGCCATTATGTTTGAATATCAAGGCGGTCAATGGATTCGCAAAATGGATACAGCGGATTTGAATAAAATTGTTGAGACCATTACGACTGATGAAGTTATTGCTAAGAAGATTAGTGCTGGATTGGTTCAATCGCTAGAAATCAACGCACGACAAATCACAGCGGGCTCACTCGATTTGAACAGGATTTCTATCACTAACGGTTCTAAGCCTATCATGGAAGTTCGAGATGGCAAAATCTACTTCGATGTGTCAAGTGTCGAGGACTTCAAGAAGCCTATCAAAGAAGTCGAAGCTAAGCTCGAGATGAAGGCTGACAAACTCATCACAGAAGACCAACTGAAGCATCTACAAGACCAACAGCTTGTCATGATGCAAGAGATGAAAGCGAAAGCGACTCTTGAGACGGTCTTGGAGTGGAAGGCTAAATATGAAGCGTTCGTAAAATCGAACGAATCAGACAGAAAGCAAGCACAAGATGACCTGGTGTCACTCTCTCAACGCATGATTGGGATTCAGAATGATTTAGGCTCTATGACCGCCATTTGGAACGCTATCGACCGCAACATGAAATTCGGGAATGAAGGGCTCTCAATTGGGAATCCTCAAGGAGATAGCTCGATTCTTGTGTCTGACAATCGAATTTCGATGATGAGTGGTGGTCGAGAAGTCATGAGCATCTCGCAAGGTGTGATTCACATCGACAATGGTGTGTTCACGAAATCGATTCAAATTGGCTATTATGTCGAATCACAATACAATGTAAACCCAAAATACAACGTCATTCGTTACGTTGGTCCGTAGAAAGGAGGTAGACGATGGGAATTAAATATTTCAACGGGAATTGGCACGTATATACAAAATATGAAGTGATTTTGTTATCGCAAAACAATCCCGAAAACTATTCTGATGTCGCTATCGACTTATGGATTGGGAATG
>ERZ773062.1330-NODE-1330-length-10540-cov-11.892704_pt1 | contig 10540 bp, 6 predicted proteins | sample MGYA00580626_ERZ773062 | MGnify/ENA primary metagenome ERZ773062 (study PRJEB29015, sample SAMEA2738003) | human oral metagenome | biome: human oral; feature: human-associated habitat; material: dental | place: China | collected 2058 ...
TCCAGTATGTCGTCGAGGAATTGGTTGAGGCTGGCATCAAGGATATTATTATCATTGGTAGCGCTAATAAACGGGCGATTGAAGACCATTTTGACGCGCCAAATGAAGAACTACTAGCTAACCTGCGTGCTGGCGGAGCTAAAAAGCAGCCGCTAATCGACATCGTTCAGCGCCTGTCCGAGATGGCTAACTTTGTCTATATTCGTCAGAAAGGCCCTTACGGCAATGCGACGCCGCTGGCTTGCGCCTCGCATTTAATTCGCCACGATGAACCGGTGATTTATACTTTTGCCGATGACTTTATAACGGCTAGTCCAAGTCGTTTCCGGCAGATGATTGAGGCGTCAGAAAATCTTCAGGGCGCAGTGTTGTCGTGTAAGAAAATTACCGATGATTCAGAGTTTGATCGTTATGGCATCGTTAATGGCCAGCAAATTAACGATGGTGTTATAAAAATGACTAATATCGTCGAGAAGCCTGGAAAAACCAATGCGCCGTCTGACCTAGCGAGTGTCAGTAGCTATTTGCTGCCTGGTGAGATTTTTGGCTATTTGGACAAAGCCAAAGACCAGTTTGATGGTCATGGCGAATTCACCATCCAGCCGATTATGCAGGAGATGATTGATGATGGGTTTGATTTTTATGGCGTGGAGATTACCAACGGTACGTACTACGACACCGGTGATAAATTAGAGTACCTGAAGACAGTGATTGATTTTGGGTTGCGCGATCCTAACTTTGGCGACAAGCTACGCGCCCATCTGACCAATCGCTTAAAATAATGTATAATAAAAAGCATGAACGGACTACTTGTAGTATTGGTAATTCTCATGGTGATATTTATTATCATGTTGGTTGCTATGGTGATTTCTATTATTAAATTAACGCACCAGATTCGCCAAACTCAGCAGGCGGTGGAGACGATCACCAGGAGAGTTTCTGATTTTAGTGGAATTGTCAGTGCTGTTTCGATTGGCGCTGGGCTAGCTAAAAGATTAACCTCAAAGGGTGGATTTTTAGCGAAGTATTTTACTAAAAAAAGGACAAATGATGGCAGAAAAAATAGCCAAAAAACAACCAGATAAATTATCACGAAAAGTTATTCGTGATAATGAAAACGGTGCTAGACAGGCGATTTTAGAGGATTTATTTTTTGACTTTCATCGTTCACGACGTCAAGTCTATTGGATGAATTTTATTCGTGGAATTTTCTTTGGCGTCGGTAGTGCACTGGGTGCGACATTGTTGATCGCATTATTAATCTGGTTACTGGGACAATTTGCGGATATTTTTCCGCCGCTGGCTGATTTTATCAATCATCTGATTGAGACGATGCAGCACCGTCAATAACATGCTATAATCATTAGTAATGACTGGGGGAAATAGCGGACAATCTTCGCCGGCGGCTTTGAAGCCGTCTGATTTCGTACACCTGCATAATCACACCTTTCATTCGGTGCTGGATGGCTTGACTAAAATCAATGATTTGGTTGATAAAGTCAAAGAGTTTGGGATGGAGGCGGCGGCGGTAACTGACCACGGTACGATGAGTGGCATCCTTGACTATTATAAGACCGCCAAAAAAGCCGGTATTAAACCGATCCTCGGTATTGAGACATACGTAGCGGCACGTTCACGCTTTGACCGCGACCCAGCCAAGGACAAGCAGCGCTTTCACTTGACGGTGTTAGCGATGAACAACACCGGCTTTCATAATTTGATGAAGCTATCGACGCAGGCCAATTTAGAGGGAATGTACTATAAGCCGCGGACTGATCATGATTTATTAGAAGAGTTGAACGAGGGTTTAATTGTACTGAGCGGTTGCGCCAGTGGTGAAATTGGTGTGGCGCTTAGAGATGATGATTATGATCGAGCGCGAGATATTGCCAAATGGTACAAGTCAGTCTTTGGTGATAGGTATTATCTCGAGTTGCAAGATCACGGCCATCCAAAATCAAATACGCACTGGGACGTCCAGGCAAAAATCAATGAGGGCTTGATTAAGCTATCGAAGGAGCTGGATATCGAGATGGTGGTGACTTGCGACGGGCACTACTTGACGCATGATCATCAAGACGCGCACGAAATTTTGCTATGTGTCGGTACCGGTTCGTATCTAAGTGACGAAAAGCGGATGAGTCTGAAGGATTTTGAGCTGCATTTAACTGACCCACGGGATATTATTGACCATTGGGGCGAGGAATATCCAGAAGTCGTTCGCAACACCAAAAAGGTCGCCGACCGCTGCGATGTTGAAATTGAGCTGGGCCGCATCCTCATTCCGAAATATCCGCTGCCCGATGGCGAAAATGAGCATTCGTACCTGCTGAAATTGACCTATCAAGGCTTGCTGCAGCGCTACAACGGCGCCTCGAAAGAAGAGGCTGAAAAATTAGACCCTGATGATATCATTCCGCAATTGTCCGATGAGGTTCGTCAGCGCGCCGAGATGGAGCTGGGCGTGATGGGCAATATGGGCTATGAGGGTTATTTCTTGATCGTTCAGGATTTTATTAACTGGGGTAAATCTCAAGGGATCGTCTTTGGACCGGGTCGTGGATCAGCGGCTGGTTCTATTATTGCTTATGCGCTGAATATTACTGACCTTGATCCGCTGAAGTACGGCCTGCTGTTTGAGCGTTTTCTTAATCCAGATCGTATTTCCATGCCGGATATCGACGTCGATATCCAAGATACGCGACGCGATGAAGTGATTGAATATTGTGCCAAAAAATACGGCGAAGACCATGTTAGTAATATCGCTACCTTTGGTAAGATGTTCGGCCGTATGGCAGTGCGTGATGTCGCCAGGGTGCTGGAGGTGCCGTATGTCGAGAGCGACCGCTTGGCAAAGCTAGTGCCGCCGCCAAACCAGGGTCGTCATATTCCGCTGTCGGTCAGTATTAAAGAAGATGCTGATTTGCGCCGTGAGTACGAGAATAATCCGACAGCCAAACAGGTGCTGGATTATGCTATCCAGCTCGAGGGCACGATTCGCAGCCACGGAGTTCATGCCTGCGGTGTGGTGATTGCGCCGGATACGCTGGTTAATTATATTCCGCTAGAAATGGCACAAAAAGGCGTGGTGGCTACTCAGTTCCCAATGGGCGAAGTTGAAGAATTGGGGCTACTTAAGATGGACTTTTTAGGCCTTTCAAACCTTACGATTATTAACAACGCCATGCGGATTATCCGAAAAGCCTATAATACAGAGATTAATCTTTCGCAACTGCCGCTTGACGATAAGAAAACTTATGAGCTATTCCAGCGCGGCGATACAACCGGAGTATTCCAGTTGGAGTCGGCGGGCATGAAGCGATATTTGCGTGGACTAAAGCCGACTACATTTGAGGATATTATAGCTATGGTGGCTCTTTATCGTCCGGGCCCGATGCAGTTTATTGACAGTTTTATTCGGCGCAAACACGGTGAGGAAGAAATAACTTATTTGCATCCTGGAATGAAAAACTCACTAAAAAATACTTACGGAATTTTGGTCTATCAGGAGCAATTTATGCAGATTTCTAAGGAATGGTGCGGCTTTACTGGTGGTCAGGCTGATACGCTGCGTAAAGCTGTCGGTAAGAAAAAGATTGACTTGATGAAAAAAGTTAAGCCTGAATTTGTCGAAGGTGCAGTTAAGATTGGTGGCGCTACGAAGGAGATTGCGGAGACTTTCTGGACACAGCTGGAGGAGTTTGCTAACTATTGTTTCAATAAATCGCACGCCGCTTGTTATGGTTTGATTGCCTACTGGACGGCATACCTCAAAGCGCATTATCCTGACGCATTTATGGCGGCACTGATGACCAGTGATCATGACGATACAGATCGTTTGGCGATTGAGATCACGGAATGTAAGCATATGGGAATTGATGTGCTTAGTCCAGATGTCAATGAGTCATTCGTTGAATTTGCTGTGGTGCCTAATGAAAATAAAATTCGTTTCGGCATGTCAGCGGTGAAGGGTGTCGGTGTTGGCGCGGTTGAGGAAGTATTGCGGGCGCGCGAGGAAGGTGCGTTCTTGTCGGTGGAAGATTTCGCCAAGCGTGTTTCGACCAGCAAGTTTAATCGTAAGGCTTGGGAATCTCTCATTAAATCCGGCGCCTTTGATGATATGGGCGATCGGTCGGATTTGCTATTCAATCTGGACTCCATCACGGCATTTGCCTCTAAGCTTCAAAAAGAAGCTGCCAGCGGTCAGACTAATTTATTCGGTATGTTGGGTGATGATGCAGCAAGCGTCCAGTCGATACTTAATCTACAGAAAGCGCCAGTAAAGCATGATGATAAAGAACGTCTGATGTGGGAGCGAGAATTGTTGGGGTTGTATATCTCGGCGCACCCGCTTGATAGATACGAGACTTATCTAAGCGAGCAAACTCAGCCGTTGACGCAATTGGTTCCGGAGTATGACAGCCGAATGATGACAGTCGGGGGAATTATTAGCACGGTTCGGACAATTGTGACGAAGAGTGGCTCAAAGATGGCGTTTGTGGGAATTGAGGATAAATTCGGAGAGGGTGAAATAATTGTCTTTCCGAATTTGTATGAAAAAGTTGGCGCTAAGTTGCTTCAGGATACGGTAATTCGAGTTTCTGGTAAAAACTCAGCGCGAGATCGTGATGGCAATTTGGGCAGTGAAAGTAAACTTATTGCTGATGACATTATCGCGATTACGGATAACGATATCAATGGCTATGAGTCAACTGGTCGTAAGATGGACGCTCCAAAGGTTAGTTCTGCGGTTAAGAAAGAACGCCGCGAGGCTTATCGCAGTCAGAAGAATGGAATCACGCCCAAGCCTGTCGTAAAATCTGATGCGGATAAGTTTCAGCCAAAAACTCAACCGGCGCCGGTTAACGTTACTCCGGAAATCCCCGCCTCCAAGTTGTTTGTATATATTAAAGACCCGAATGATCATCCGCGGTTAGTGAAAATGAAGTCTGTTTGTGGTGAGAATGCTGGCACGACTGACGTGGTTTTGGTTCTGGGGGAAAAGGAAAAATCAGCCATGCGCCTGCCATTTAAGGTGGATGCCAATGACAATTTATTAAGCCAATTAAAAAACACTCTGGGTGAAGAGTGTGTAATTCTAAAGTGATAGTTAGCCCGCTGACAGAGGCCTCAGCCGGAGCTGGTTGCTCTACGGCGGGCTAACTGTCAGCGGGACTTATGCCCCTCTTAGGAAAACTGTCTCTTTCGTTCTCTCTTGTAGCCTGCGATATCACAGACTACCCACGAAAAAATGCATACAACAAGAGCTAATGTTGCTCCCGTTGACGACATTGAAGAGGGCGCCGCTACTTTTACCATGTGTAGAATATATTCCAACAGGAGTGTAATGACAGATACTGCTGTCAGAATAGTATATCTACGGCCACTTAGTTTACCAGAGTGCAGGTATGACCAGATTGTCACATAAAATATCGCAACGGTAGTGAATATTGCAATGATGTTAGAATACATCATAAATCCTTCCAAGTAGGGACTACTTTCTCCGGGGGATTCCGAAGAAAGCTTTTATAAATATAACACATATGCTTAATAAAGTCAATAAGGTAAGCTGGACTCGGTATAAGAGGTGACTATTTTAATCTGGGGAAAACTAGTCCGAACAGCGCAATTCCCGTTGCTACCGACACGTTAAAAGATTCTTTTTGACCAAACATTGGAATTTCCACGGTAAATTCACAACCATCCAGAAGTTCTGGCGTAATTCCGTGAACTTCCTCGCCGAGCAGCAGTGCGAATTTTTTAGGTGGCTGAAATTCTGATAGCATTACGCTGTCTTTTGACTGCTCCAGCGCAACAATTGGCAGGTTTTCTGTTTGCTCATTTTCCTTAATCCAGTCATTGATATCCTCGTAAAACTCAAATGGCACCAAGCTTTCCGCGCCTAAGGCTGTTTTATGAATTTGGCTGGTGATTTTTTCGCGAATGTGCGGCAGGCGAGGGTCTTCAGATCTAATTTCTCCATCAACAAGCGCGCAACTAGGCGCCTCGCCGCATAAGCTCAAATCCGGATACGGTGTGTAGCCACTAAGAATAATCTTTTTTACGCCAAATCCCTCGGCCGTGCGGAAAATTGCCCCAACGTTATGCGTTGAGCGAATATTGTGAACCAACAGCGTGATTTCTGGGTGCATATGACTATTATATCACTCGTCAAAACGTAAGCTTTTTGCTATAATTCTCGTATGGATGAAGATAAAATTCAGGCGCGCCGCCGTGAGCAGGATGAGGAAGCAACTCGTCGCCGAGCGTCAATTTTAGGACTTCAATATCTGGATGGGCGAGAATTTGAGAACACTCTGCCTCTACTTAAAGATGTTTTGACAATTGAAGAAATGTATAAGGGTCGGCTGGTACCGTTGGCGTTTAATGAAGAAGACCAGTCTTATCGGTTTGGTGTTACTTCGCAGACGTCTGAGTCGTTAATGAAGCAGATGCGAGATCAATATACGGAGAGCGGCAAGCGAATTTTCTTCTTTCTTATTTCCGGTTCGGCGTTTCGGTCAATTATGCTCAGGTTTGATCCACCAAAGAGAGTTATTTATGATAATATCGAGATTGCTAAAGATGGTGACAGTGATACGTTGGCGCAGGTTACTCAGACTTTAGCGTCTGTAGGCACAAATGACGTGTTTAATTATTTGGTTGACCAGGCAGATTTGCTGGGCGCGTCAGATATTCATATTGAAAACCAGCGTGAGTCAATTCGAATTCGGATGCGTGTTGACGGAGCGCTACATACTGTGGCGGAGCTGAGTCGAGATCGTTATCGGGTAATTATGGCGACATTAGCCTCGCGAGCAAATATTTCTACTGCCTCCAGAGAGCCGCAGTCGGGTCATATGCAACAGGAAATTCATCGAGACGGAGTGTCTCATGTGCTAAACTTGCGCGTGGAGGCGGTGGCGACGGTTTATGGATTAGATGTTGTTCTGCGTCTATTTAACTTTGACGAATCAATGCTTAATCTGGATCTTTTAAGTATTTCAAAGAAAGAACGTCAGCAAATTGATGAAGTCATTTCACATCCGCGCGGCATGTTGTTGATGGTTGGTCCGACTGGATCGGGAAAATCAACGACATTGTATAGTATTTTAAATGCTTTAAATACGCCAGATAGAAAGATTATTACGTTGGAAGACCCGGTGGAAAATACAATTCCGGGAATTACACAGATTCCAATTGATACAACAACTGGCCAAAGGTTCGCTGACGGCCTGCGTAGTGTTTTGCGTCTTGACCCAGATGTGGTGATGGTCGGTGAGATTCGCGACAACGAGACTGCTAAGACGGCAATTCAGGCGTCGATTACTGGTCACTTGGTGCTATCTAGCTTCCACGCCAATTCGACTGCGGCGGCGTTTAGTCGGATGATTGATATGATTGGACAGAATCCAATTTTTAGCTCGGCGGTACGGCTGGTGATTGCGCAGCGGCTGGTCAGGAGATTATGGGACGAGAGTAAGGAAGAATATGAGCCAGACGAGGCGACGCGCAAGTGGGTCAAGGAAGTTCTTAAGGATTTGCCAGAGGGTGTTGATTGTCCAAATTTGGATACGTTCAAGCTGTGGCGAGCTGTGCCGACTGATGACGTGCCATTTGGCTATAAGGGGCGTATTCCGGTGATGGAGCAGCTGGTGGTGAGTGAGAATATCCAGAAGTTTCTGCGTGGCGATGTTAACGACGTGCATGCGGGCGCAATCGAGGAAGCTGCGAAGAAGGATGGTATGGTGACGCTACTGCAGGCTGGAGTCTTGGCGGCTCTTCGTGGCGAAACGACGCTAGAAGAAGTTAACAGGGTAATATAATTGACTTTATATCTATAAGCTGATATAGTATTAGTTTATGAGTGAAAGACAACAGCCTGGTTATGTTGTTGGAGATAAACTGCCTCAGGCAGAAGATCCTAATAAAAACTACATAAGTCAAATTATAAATGATGTAAAGTCTATTATTAAGCATGTACCGTTTCTTGTTGAAGGTGAGGAGAAGCGTGGTGAATGTCAAGAGGCTTATAAGGAGGTTCTTAAGTTATTTCGACAAATTGAGGAAGAGTATAACAAGCTTCCAGACTATATAGAGATAAACTTTGATATAGAGGAAGTCAAAGAATCGTTAAGAATTATATTTAATGGAACATACGAGAAATTTATAAGGGAAAATCTTAGTGTAGTTTTTCCCAAAAAGCTGGCGAAAGTGAATATTCCAGAATTTTGCCAAGCTGAAGAGTATGCGATTCCCGACGTAATACGATGGCAGTATGCTAATGAAATAATTAGTCCTGAACTTGCAGATAGTGAATATATGCGCTTTATCGCAGAGGCAAGGAAGGCTGTGACTGATAGTCTTACTAAGGATGGGGCTTTTGGTTTACCTGATGATTTTACAATTACTAGACCTGAATATATCCCAGGTAATGATGACAAGATGAAGTTCAGTAGTTTCCTGGAAGACTTTAAGTGTCGGAAACTTAAGGAGGTTGAAGATAAGGAATGTAATGGCATCAATCCTGAGGATGATTTAAAATTTGCCAAAAGTGTTCTTAAGTTTATAAAATCCATAAAATTGCCAAGCGAAGAGGAGCTAGCCAAGCAGTATAAAGAAGCGACAGTTAAGGAAAACAGTCCAGCGGTTCGTAGTCTTGCTGAGTCTATGGCTAAAGAACGTCTGAGAGAGGCTCTAGACGACGCGCTGAGGGTGCTTTCGGAGAAATTGAATGGCTATGAAGTGGCGCCTGAAATTGCGGGTGAATCTTTGAGGAAAGCCACCAAGAAGAAAAGGTCAAATAAACCGAAGTCGAGAGCTGAAGAAGACTCTCGGTCGGTAGAGATTGGGCTGAAGGCGGGAGATGCTATAGTGCTTGATAATGAGACGTTTCCATGGCTCAAGAAAGACTCTATTGTGGATGTACTGCATGTTGAGCGTGGTGGTGACGGTACTGTGGTCCCAGTAATTGACGCGCGCACTGAAGAGGCTAAAAAGATTGAACATAAAATGACTGGATACGAAAACGACGAGAAGAAGCGGGACATTCTACCTATTATTAAGGACAAATTAACTATGGCTGCTAAATATGTAGCAACTTCAGAAGATAAGTCTGTCGGTTTGCCAGTTGGCTTAAATAACAGATTAAAAGAGCTTTATCCGTTTATAATTTACGCCTGGAAAGACCAAACGCATAACGCCAAGAGGGTTTATGTGTCAAAAGTCAGCGTTGAAGATATGCCCGATGAAAGTGAGACTAAAAAATCTCTTCAGAAAGCTGGAGTGACTGAAATAGTTTTATTCTTAGGAGCTTGCGACAAACAGAACCAGGAGCCGTTAGTGGCTCTGTTTATAGATGGAAACTCTCGTGATGCGGCTAAGTACGGTGCTGGTGCTTAGGCTTATCTAATGACATTCGCAACAGCTTCAACAACACCCTCATCAAATGCAGTTGGAACGACTTTGTCGACGGTTGGATTTTCGACCAGGTTAGCTAGCGCTTCAGCAGCCGCCAATTTGTGCTGATCGGTGATTTTTTTCACTCCGTGATCGAGTGCTCCGCGGAAGATGCCAGGGAAGGCTAGGGAGTTGTTGACTTGGTTTGGGAAATCGCTGCGGCCAGTGGCGATGATTGCTACGCCTGCTTCTTTGGCAACATCTGGCATGATTTCTGGGACTGGGTTTGCTAGGGCAAAGACAATTGGATCTTTCGCCATTTTCTGAACTAATTCAGGAGTTAGCAGGCCAGCTCGCGACACACCGATGAACACGTCAGCGTCAGTGATTGCATCGTCAATTGAGCCGTCTTGCGAATCATCTACGTATTCTAAAAGCGCAGTTTTTTCCGCATTCAAATCTGTGCGAGACGCGCCAACGATGCCGCGGCTGTCCACTGCCACGATGTTCCGCACGCCGTATAGGTGCAGCAATTTAATAATCGCCGTGCCAGCCGCCCCAGCACCAATGACTACGATTTTACAGTCTGTCAGGCTTCGTTCAGTTAGTTTCGCGGCGTTGATTAGCCCCGCCAACACCACGACCGCCGTGCCATGCTGGTCATCGTGAAAAACAGGAATGTCCAACTCAGCCTTCAGACGCTCTTCAATCTCAAAACACTTTGGTGCAGCGATATCCTCCAAGTTGATGGCTCCAAAGCTCGGCGCAATTGCCTTAATTGTGGCGATAATTTCTTCCGTGTCGTGAACGTCCAGCACAACTGGCACAGCGTCAACATCAGCAAAATGCTTGAACAGCAGCGCCTTGCCTTCCATGACTGGCATGGCGGCTTTTGGTCCCAAATCGCCCAAGCCTAAAATTGCTGAACCGTCAGAAATGACGCCAACTAAATTATTAGTCCAGGTGTACTTAGGCAAATCGGCTGGATTTTCGGCGATTGCTTGGCTGACTGCGCCAACACCTGGGCTGTAATAGGCGCTTAATTTGTCTCGGTCCAACTCCTCCTGGTCGCGCAAATTGGTGGTAATTTTACCCTTATATTTTTCGTGTAATTCAAGTGCTAATTTGTTGTAATCCATAT
>ERZ773062.1333-NODE-1333-length-10521-cov-8.403401_pt1 | contig 10521 bp, 7 predicted proteins | sample MGYA00580626_ERZ773062 | MGnify/ENA primary metagenome ERZ773062 (study PRJEB29015, sample SAMEA2738003) | human oral metagenome | biome: human oral; feature: human-associated habitat; material: dental | place: China | collected 2058 ...
TGCCTAAGTCGGTCACTCCGAGCCGGATTGCCAGCAATCTGGACTGCTTTGACATCGAGCTAGACGCTGCTGACTTGGAAGTGCTCAAAAATGTCAGCGGTTTGACCGGTGGCGCTCCAAATCCGGATGGGATGGATTTTTAGATGGAAATCCGATTCTATCGAAGTTCAGATAGAGAAGCCTTGCAGTTCTACCATTTAACCGACTTGAGATTTACCAGTCATCCGAGCCAGGCTGTCGCTGACTTAGAAAATCGCTATGCCATCTTGGGTCTTGAAGAACATCAAATTGTAACCTTTCTGATCTTGGATGCTGGAGAAAAGAAGTTTACTTATGGCGGTCAGCCAGATAGCCTGCTCCTTCGTAGCTTTTCAACGGATGAAGGCTTTCAGATGCGAGGATACGGTAGTCAGACGCTGAAGCTCTTGCCTGATTTCATAAGAGAGCATTTGCCTATGTATAAAAGCATCATACTAGGCGTCAATGAGAGAAATCAAGTCGCTTCCTATCTCTACCGAGAGACCGACTTTAGCAAACAGCCCCAACGCATATTAGGACCAGCCGGCTGGCAGGAAGTGTATGAATTAAAAATATAAAGCTATCCCCGGTTTGAAAAGAGCTGGGGATTTTTATCTCTAACATTGGAAGAAACTATAAAAGAAGATGTTTCAGTGCAATAATGAAAGGTGTAAAATACGACTGATATCCAACGAAACACTAAGATAGGGGAGTTAGATGAAGAAGACCCAAGAATTGGAAATTACACCCAACTGATTGAGTAGATCTTCGATCCCTTGAGAGTGGAGAGATAGGAGAGAAAGGTAATCATTAAAAACTCGAAGAGTCATCTATGGCCAAATATCCAATCAGTCTAAAAGCTGAACACGAGTGTTTACTAAAGTTTTTAAGCAATTAAGTTTTCGATTAGTCCTGTTTGTAAAAAAATTCATGCTTTCTAAGTATCACTTGATGCGGTTTGTCAAAATATTAAACCATTCTAAAGTTCGAATACTAGCGTTTGTTAAAATTTTAAAGTATTCTAAGCGTGAAATGATCTGATAATTCATTTTTTAAGAGAAATAATCCCTATCTGAAGTTGAAGAAATCATCAGGTGGGGATATTTTATGTCTTTGATTTTGAAAAAGTGCTATTTCAGGGATAAAAAATGACATTTCAGAGCAGCCTTGCAAAAGATTTATCGCTACGTGCTATACTTAGTTCATCAAATTATTGGAAAGGTTTTATTATGACTACTAACTACACCATTCGTCCCCTGACCTATAGCAACTTTACTAACCGTGAGTTTGAAAGTTTGATGACAGATTCTCGTCAAATCATCACGGACTTTGTCAAGGCAAATAAGAACGAAGATATGTATGGCACGCACTTGGAGCCCTTTGCGAGCAAGCTAGAAGAATTCCAAGAACAGCTAGCCAGCGTGGAAAAGAAGCAGACCACGAGTCTGGCAGAGGTAGATAAGGAGCGGGACAGCGCTCTGGTCGGACTTTTTACCCTGCATAGGGGATTTGCTAAGATAAAGGAAGCAAAGTTTAAGGAAGCGCATGAGACGCTGGCTCCAGTCCTGACCAAGTACAAGGATATCACCAAGCATAATAATGATGTCGCCACTGCTGAGATTAAGAGTCTCCTCAAAACCCTCAAGGAAGAGCCCTACAATGCGGCAGTAAGTACGCTGGGACTCTCACCAGTGATTAGCGCAGTGACGACTGCTCAGGAAGACTATGATAAGGCCGAAGCCCTAGCGCGTGCAGCCAAGTCCAGCAAGGAAGTCGGTAAGACCAAGCAGCTGCGTACGGAAATTTCCCGCACTTATGACCTCTTTATGCGCTATACTGCAGCCTCCGCAGAAGCCTATCCAGAGAAAGCCTACTTTGCCAAACTCCTCAAGGATCTCAACACCATCCGAGACAGCAAGCGCCGCCTGGCCAGTCCAAATAAGAAAACCAAACCGGAACAAGCACCGGAAGCAGCAGGATAAAGAATAATCCCTTAGAATTGTAAGTTCTAGGGGATTTTTGCATAAATACTTTATAGAATGTGGAAGAATTGATATAATGATAGATGTTAGAATAAAGGAAGTATGTAAAAAACATTATTTTAGGTTAGGTGACAAATGGAGATTAATAATAATTCAATAAGGATTAAAGATGTTACAACTCATCTTGGAACATTTGATATTTTATCAAATAATAAACTAGAAGTTTTTTCTTTTATTATAAATGCAAATGATTTTGACTATAAAAATGCAACAGAACAATTATTAGAATCAGTTGCAGAGTTTGCTTTATCCAGAAAGATAAAAAAAGAATATAAAGATAAGCCATTAGCTCTATCTAAAAAGGCTAGAGAAAAATTTAGGGATTATACAGAAAACAAAGGAGAGCTTGGAGAATTTTTTTTATATTGCTTTTTGGAAGGGCATCTTGGAGCTCCTAAAATTTTATCAAAACTAGAACTTAAAACAGCTAAAAATATGTATGTAAATGGAGCTGACGGTTTACATTATTTAAAATTAGTTGATGGAAATTATCATTTAATTTTTGGAGAATCAAAGGTTGAGAAAAAATTAACCGATGGCTTAAGACATGCTTTTGAGTCCATAAGTGATTTCAAAAAAGGTAAAAATAAAAAAGATAATGATAAAAGTGGAATAATGTTTGAGAGAGGGTTATTAAATTCAAATCTTGATAGAGAAATTGAAGATGAAAATGAGAAACTATTTTTAAAACGTATTATTTATCCATCAACTAAGTCAGGTTTTGATGTAGATGATGCTTTTGGAATTTTTGTTGGATTTGAGTTTAACTATTCTGATTTGCAAAAATTATCTAATAATGATTTTCGAAAAGTTATTAAAGAAAAAATTATAGAAGTGACAAAAAAACAAATTAAAAATATTAACAAATATGTGGAAAATCATAAATTATTTGGTCATACTTTTTACATTTATGTTTTGCCTTTTGCTAATATTGAAGATGATAGGGAAATGATTTTAAAGTAGTTGTTAAGTTAATGAACTTTATAGAAGAGTTAACAGAAGAGGCACTTTGTGATGAATATTTAATTTCTTTAATTACTAAAATTGAAAAGAGTTACGGTGACTTTTTATTTAATAGTATTTGTAGTAGCAGTATAGATGATAAAGAGTTTTATGATTTGATGCGATTCACTGATATTCTATCTAGAAGTAATAATTCGAAGGCAAAGAATTTAGTTTTGAAGATTATAGCACTTTGCAATGAATTGCCCTGCATAAAACAAAATGTAGATTTTAAAACTTTTGCCTCTAGTGCTTTGGTAAAAATGGGGAACTTCCCATCTCTAAATATTGTTAATCCAGATGGAAAATTGAATGATGAAATTGTTGTTGATAAAGTAATAAAGGAAGTCTTTCAAGAGTCACCTAAAGAAGGATATATCTTTACAGATGCTCAATATAAGTTGTTTGAGAACTTGAAAGATAGTAATCATTACAGTTTTTCTGGTTCGACATCTTTTGGAAAATCTTTTGTAATTGAGTCGTTTATTAAATATATTATAGATACTAAAAACTCCAGTGAAAATATAGCTATCATAGTTCCGACCAAAGCATTAATACATCAAGTGACCTTGAAACTAAAAAACGACCTAGGAAATGATGGCTATGAAATTATTGCTTATCCGCAAATACCATTACTTTACAAGAAAAAAGATAAGCGTTATATCTTTGTTTTTACTCCAGAAAGGTTAATTTCATATTTTGCTGAGGTTTCTAATCCTTCCATAGGATATTTATTTGTTGATGAAGCGCAAAAGTTGCTGAATGATGATACACGTGCACCACTACTATATCATTCTATTGCTCAAGCTAAAAGAAAAAGTGTTAACATCTATTTTGCTTCTCCTAATATTCCAAATGTAGAAGATTTTTTAAAACTTTTTGGTAGCAGTCAGGAAGAAAGTATGGCAATTGGTGAAAAATCGGTGACACAGAATAAATTTTTCGTTGATCCATTTAATAAAAAATCTATAATGCTTTTAGAAGATCAGACAGAGTATGCCTTAGAAGGATTAAATTATTTTAAAACTGAAGATGCGAATATAAGAGAAATCCTTACAAAACTAGGAGGGGGCCATCAAAATATAGTATATTGTAACACTGTGAACTATACTTTAAAATTTTCAGTGAATTTTGCTCAGAGTTTGCCAGATTTAAATAATGGGAAATTAGAAAAACTGATAAAAATAGTCTCTACAAGCATCCATAAAGAGTATTATTTGATAGATTGTTTACGTAAGGGAGTTGCTTATCATTTTGGAAATTTGCCACAGGCAATTCGAGAAGGAATTGAGGAATTGTTCAAAGAAGGGGTTATAAAATATTTATTTTGTACATCAACACTTTTAGAGGGAGTGAACTTACCAGCCAAAAATATCTTTATTTTTTCTGAAAAAATAGGGTTACGAAAAATGGATGATATTGATTTCTGGAATTTGTCTGGTAGGGCTGGTAGATTGACTATAGATCTAAGTGGGAATATCTTCTGCTGTCATATAGTTGATAAAAAAGGATATTGGAAAGATAGTGACTTTGCAATTTTAAAGAAAAGAACAATTGAACGAAAGACTCCTATATTATTAAAAAACAGCAATCGAAATCTCTATAAAAATATAAATAATTTATTAAACAATGCACCGTTGACCAATAAGAATCTAACAGATTCTGAAAAGAAAATTTTGGAAATGTATTCGAATATACTTTTATACCAAGATATTGTTGAGAGTTCCTCAATTTTAAAAGATAAATTCTTAGAGAAAATAGGTGATAATGGTAGAAAAACATTAAAGGAAAAACGTTCAGAATTAGAAGTTCCTGAAAAAATTATTGAACAGAGCATTAATATTAACCTAGACTCGCAAAATAAAATTTTGACTAGCTCAGCTACTGCTTTTCCAAATAGTTTTGACTATGAAGCATGTTTTGAAATATTGAAAATACTATGTCAAAAATATAATTGGCTTTATTTAGAGAGTGGTGGGAATCGTCCATTGTTAAAAAAAGAAAGTCAACTTAAATATTTAGCTGCATTGATGTCAAATTGGATTAGTGGTATATCGCTCAATCAAATTATTAATTATATGACAAATTACTACCATAACAAAGGAAAACCCAGAGAGTTAGAGATAGAAAATAATCTCTACATTCCTTTTGATAAATTTAATAGAGAACATATAAATGCATTGATTAATCAAATTATTGGTGACATAAATACTAAAATTCAATTTAAAATAAAAAATTATATAACGAATTATACTCTATTACTTATTGAGAAAGGCATAGAGATTGATAGTGAATGGTCTAATTATTTAGAATATGGGACTACTGATCGTCAAGTGGTAGAATTGCAAAATTTAGGTTTTTCTAGAGCGACCTCCTTGCTTCTTAAAGAAGAATTTATTGATCAATTTGTTTTTAATGAGATAGGAGAAATTGTAGAAATAAAAGAGGAAGAATTGAAAAACGCCTTGGATTCAGAAAGATTTTCTGAGGAACTTCATGAAATCAGTGAAATATTGAGATGGGAGAAATTATGATAAAGATGAATATTCTCAGAATCAGAGTCGATGGTTTTTATCAGCATTGGAGATGGAAGTATTTGTTGAGATTGTAAAGTCAACGAGCATAAAGCAATATATTAAAAGTGTTGGTAGGGGATATGAAGTTATACAGCAAGGAGATAACCTAATTTTAGGTTATTCTGATGATTAGCCATTTTAAAAATAGAATAGTGTAAGATTTTTAAGTTGGAAACTTTAAGAAAAAACTTTTAAAGGATATGTTTATTTGTAAAGGAGTAATAATAAAATGTCAAAAATAAAATATAATCGTCTTTCTAAAGAAGAAAAACCTGTGGTAGCCATTTGCTATGATTTTGATAAAACTCTATCTCCGGATGATATGCAAGCTCAAGGATTTATCCAGACACTAGGGTATGAAATTGGTGAGTTTTGGGATAAATCAAATGGCCTTGCCTATCAGAATGGCATGGATCAGAATCTTGCATACATGTACACTATGAAAACTGAAGCTGCAGGAAAAGTTCTATTTACAAAAACCGAATTAGCTAAATTTGGCTCAGAGGTAAAATTATTCCCAGGAGTTGAAGATTGGTTTGAAAGAATCAAAAAATATGGGGAAGAAAAAGGGGTTATTGTTGAGCACTATATTATTTCCTCAGGTTTAAAAGAAATGATAGAGGGGACTTCGATAGCTAAAAATGGTGCTTTTAAGAAAATTTATGCAACTTCTTTCTATTGTGATGATAAAGGTGTGGCAGTTTGGCCTGCACAGGTTGTAAATTATACGAACAAAACACAGTTCCTATTTAGAATAACTAAAGGTGTTTTGGATGTAAATGATGATGAAGTGAACGATTTTTTCCTAGAGAGTGAACTTCGAGTGCCGTTTAGAAATATGATTTATTTAGGGGATAGTGACACTGATATTCCTTGTATGAAGTTGGTGAATTCGCACGGCGGTTATTCTATAGGTGTATTTGACCCAGAAAAAAATGATAGAAGAAAAGTTCATAAGATGATTCGAGAGAATCGGATTGGTTATTTTGCTCCTGCTGATTATTCCGAGGGAAAAGAATTAGATAACTTAATTAAGTTAATGATTGATAAAGCGGTCTTTAATGAACAGCTTGAAGAGAAGAAAAATGCTTATAAAAAAGAAGCATCGTTACCTTGAGAAAAATCAGAAGAGGAGCAAGAAAAATCAGATTTGCTAATCGCATTGGAAAGCAGTGCCAATTTCCAAAATAACCATAACGTTATCTGCAAGTTATTACAATATAATAATTGGCAACCTGATGATATTTTGAATCTTTTATCAATTGCGTGCAATAATAGTCAAGTATACTATATTCTTAATGACTTTGATATTAAAAAGTTCTATCTCAACATTTTAGAAGAGGCTCCTTCAGACAGTGAAGAAGCAGAGTTGATTAGAGAAATTATCAAGCCACAAGAAGATTAACATGGTGGTAGAAAAGGAGATTATCATGACATCAGTAACGCAACGGATTTCGCAAATTAAACAGCCTCGTGGCGGTTTTTTGCCAGTTAAGCTCTTTTCTGAGGAAGAGCTTTCAGATGGGAAAGACTCGTCTACTCAAGAAAATGTTTCACCTAATTTAATTGGGCTTTGTGTGGACTATCTTAGTCGGTTTATGAGTGGTTCAGCCAAGGAGCATGATTTTGAGATTTCTCTGATAGGAGCTTCCATGGCAGGGATGGAAGCTCAGGCACAGGAGTTTCTCAGCAAGATTACCAATCTGGATGATAGCTCTATTTCAAACGCTTGTAAGTTGGTAGGCTTTGATGTGGTTTATCGGGCTGGAATGGCTTTTTATAAGCCAGTTGAAGAGATAGAACCGGACGAGCAGACGCTTGCTAATATTCGTACCATGGTAGAGAGAAGTCTAGCTTTCTTTGTTGGCTATGGTCCAGTAGTTAAAGATGGTTTTGGCTTGAAAGGTGCCTATACGGACCAAATCACGATTGGAGATGGTGACTTTTTGACTGCAGATACCCTCTGGGACTTTAAGGTATTAAAGACAAAGCCTAACAAAGACCATACCTTGCAGCTGCTGATTTATTACCTGATGGGGACTCGCTCTATTCATCCTGAGTTTAGCAGCATTGAATATTTGGGGCTTTACAATCCCAGACAGAATGTCGTTTATCGTTTGGCTATCTCAGACATTCCCCAAGAAATCATAGCAGCAGTTGAAAAAGAAGTTATCGGCTATTGATAACCGCTCTGCTGTTTCTCAAACCCAATAACTAGAAAGAAATTTATGACACAAGAAACAACTCAAACGTCCTAGGGGAGATCAGGCTCTCTGGAGCTCGGCGTATGTACTTCGCTAACAGAGATTGTCGCCAATATCAATTGTACCGATAGTGAGATTGCCAGCAAAACAGCTGAACTTGTAAACATGCTGGGCCAGCTCATAGGCACAACGCCTGAAGCTCAGGAGGAACTGGAGAAGTTTTTGGCTGAGTTTGAGAAATAATATCTTAATAAACAACCTATCACAAACCAATCAAACTAGAGGACTCTGCGCTTGTTCTGATTGGTTTTTTCTTATTTCCGGATTTTAAACTGTATTTATTCTGTATTTCAAATAAATAGAGACTTGAAACTTTATCATATAGCAGTTTTTGGTTAGAACATTCGCCATTATTACGTTTTGGTTAAATTTGTTAGGATTGTATGAATTGTCAGAAAATTTTTATTATAATATGGTTTATAAATAAAGATAAGGAGACTTCTATGCAAAGACAACGTTTTTCACTCCGTAAATACAAGTTCGGTTTGGCTTCTGTTCTGCTGGGAACTGCTCTGGTTTTTGGTGCTGGACAGGCTCAGGCGGATGAGCAGGCAACAGCTAGTTCGTCAGGGCAAGGTCAGCCATCTACCGCTCTGGTATCAGCGACTGAGTCTGCTTCTCAAGCAGCTACACCTGAGAGTCAGCCGGCAACTCCAGCCCCTGTGGAGAAGGCGGCACCAGCTTCTTCTGAATCGGCTGCTTCAAGTACAGATCAGGCTAGTCAGCCATCTACGGCAGAGGCTAAGGAAGCATCTGCAGCTCCTGTAGAGAAAGGAGCTGCTTCTTCATCGGAACAGGCTTCTTCAAGTGCTGAGAAGGTAACTCAACCATCTACCACGGAATCCAAGCCGACAGCTCCGGCTAGTCCTAGTCCGACTGTAGAGTCTCCGGCAGCCGCAAACTCAGAAAAGCCTGCTGCTAATCCTGATGCAGTAGCAGAGTCACCAACTTCTCGGGATGCTAAACCAAGCAGCATCAGTACCAATGAGATTATCAAGGTTCCTCAAACATGGTCTCAAGGCTATAAAGGTCAAGGCCGTGTGGTAGCCATTATCGATTCAGGTCTGGATGTCCATCACGAGGTTCTGAAGATTTCTGACCCGTCAAAGGCCAAGTATCAGACAGAGGCGGCTTTGGAAGAGGCTAAGAAAAAGGCCGGTATTGACTATGGGAAGTGGTACAACAACAAGGTTGTCTATGCCTATAACTATATCGATGGTGATGACAATATCAAGGAAAAGAATAGTTACTCGCATGGTATGCACGTCACAGGGATTACAGCGGGAAATCCCAACAAGAAAGCTCCTAATGATGAGTATGTCTATGGTGTTGCGCCAGAAGCTCAAGTTATGTTTATGAGGGTCTTCTCAGATCGTCAACGCACAACTAGCGACGCTATCTATATCAAAGCCATTGATGATGCAGTAGCTCTGGGAGCTGATACCATCAATATGAGTCTAGGCTCAGCAACAGGTTCAACGGTTGATGTCAGCCCTAGTCTGCAGGCCGCTATTGAGCGCGCTCGGGCCAAGGGGGTGAGCGTGATCATTGCAGCGGGTAATGACAACACCTTCGGAAGTGAATACTCTAAACCTCTGGTTGAAAATCCAGACTATGGTCTAGTTGGCAGTCCTTCAACAGTAGAAAGCTCTATCTCAGTCGCTTCTGTCAATAACACTGTTCTGACAGAGGAAGTCATGGAAGTGCGTGGTCTGGAAAAGAACGATAAGCTTTTGAACGGTCATTTCAGCTACTCCATGGGTGAGACAAATGCAACCTTTGAAAAGGGCAAGGAATATGAGTATGTCCATGTTGGTCTTGGCCGTGAAGAGGACTTTGCTGGTAAGGATCTGACAGGGAAGCTGGCTCTTATCCAGCGTGGTTCCTTTACCTTTGCTGAAAAGGTTAGAAATGCTATCAGCCATGGTGCTGTTGGTGCTCTGATCTACAATAATGTCGACGGAGCTAACCTAACGATGAGCCTAGACAGTGAATCTAAAAAGGTTCCGTCAGCCTTTATTAGTAAGGAATATGGAGAGGCTTTGGCAGCTGGTAATTACAAGGTAGTCTTTAATGGTCTTAAGGTCAATCGGCCGCATCCAGGAGCTGGTAGTCTGTCTGACTTCTCTAGTTGGGGTGTAACGACAGATGGCTTGCTCAAGCCAGATGTGACAGCACCAGGTGGCGATATTTACTCTTCGCTTAATGACAATACCTATGGCTCTATGAAGGGAACCAGTATGGCTACGCCTCATGTGGCTGGTGTGGCGGCTCTGGTCAAGGAATATCTCCTTCAGCACTATCCAGACTTAACACCTGCCCAGAATGCAGACTTAGTCAAAGCCCTCATCATGTCAACAGCCAAGCTGCATGTCAACAAGGAAACTGGCGTCTACACCTCTCCACGTCAGCAGGGTGCTGGTATTGTGGATACGGCAGCGGCTATTTCTACCGGCCTCTATGTGACAGGGGATAATCAATATCCTAGCGTTTCCTTGGGCAATGTTCAAGACAGCTTCACTTTTGATGTTACGGTTCATAATATCACGGATAAGGACCGGACGCTGAAGATGATTGTCAATACCAACACGGATGCGGTCAAGGATGGCTACTTTACCC
>ERZ773062.1334-NODE-1334-length-10520-cov-26.487912_pt1 | contig 10520 bp, 10 predicted proteins | sample MGYA00580626_ERZ773062 | MGnify/ENA primary metagenome ERZ773062 (study PRJEB29015, sample SAMEA2738003) | human oral metagenome | biome: human oral; feature: human-associated habitat; material: dental | place: China | collected 2058 ...
CTATCCATCATTTTTAAATCATAATCATCTACTTGATATCCTGCTTTCCTTATTTGTTCAGCGTATCTTGTTGTATTCATTAATCTATCAAGCTGTTCAACCTCGTTACCCTTATTGTTTTCCCTAGTTAAGACTTTAGGAGCTGCTAATACATCATACAAAACGACTATTACTGGAGCTACCATAAATAGTAATAATATTACTTTAAAAAATCTACTCAACATTCTTAAATTTACCTCTCTCTAAATAATCAAAAAAGTCTTCTTGGTGTTTTTTCTTTTGTTCTTTTGTATATTCTGAAGATATGTATCTTTTAGCTATTGTATCAGTGTTTACTATTCTTTCTACTGCTATTCTCCCTTGGTCATAATTACCATATCCGTGTATTTTATAAAACTCACTAACTCTATTTATTGTGTTATTTTTTATTCCAAAATTATATTGAGATAGCACCTTAAATATATCTTCTTTATTTAGCTTTATTATTCGATTATAAGTATTTATCTCATCTAAATCCGAATTAAAACCACCGTCATCATATCGACCAAAGTAGATATCCCCTTTGAATGAACCTTCTTTATTTTCTAATATCTTTATCTTTAAATGCTGTCCCGCTTGTACCTGTATCTTTATCGTAAAACTCATCTAGGTATTCAACCCCTTCAGGAATTGATTTTAGGCCTCTTTTACAATATTATCATCACTAGCTCCCTTTATTCTTGCTTTTTCAAATTAGTAAGTTATATCTGAAGCGTATAGTGTATTATTCTCCATCCTTCTCTCTTACCTTTCTTCTATTTTTTCTGCAAAGTAAAGTTCTTTTCTATCTTCTGTTATTACTACTGAATGAAAATATGTTTTATCTCTTTCACTATAGCGTCCTCTTATGTCTAAACTTACTTTCCCTTTGTCTAGCCCAAGATAATCATCTATTTCTTTACTTGTAAATACATATTTTATATTATATCTATATGTTTCAAAACTAAAACTTTTATCTTTTACTTCTAATTTTTTCAATATATCTTTATTTAACTTCAATTTTTGAAATAAAAAATAATTTTTAGGTAATAACTCATCTGTTAACTCTGACTTTTCCAAAACTAACCCCTTACCCTTTAAATATTCTACTTTACTTTCTTTTTCAATTGTTTCTTTATATGATGGTTCTGATTCTAATAATACTTTTTTTACTTTTCCTTCTATTTTTCGAATATCTTTTTCTCCGTTAATTTCTAAATCTATACTGTATCTTTTACCAGATTCAATAAATAATCTCGTTTGAGTTATAATGAACCCATTTGGAAATTTTTCAAATAAGTCTTCTGGATTTTCTGTTGGATAGACTTTTTCTATATCTGATACTTCATTTTCTAGCCAGCTTCTACTACCTTTACCCGTTATTCCGCAACCTGCTGTCATCATTAACACCCCTCCTACTATTATTGTTCCTATAATTCTCGTTAATTTCTTTTTCACTTTGCTTTCTTTTTCATGTTTTTCTTCCTTCATTTCCCTACTCCTCCCTTTTTTATAATTATATATTTTTGACTACATAATAGCGCTCTTATTTGAATGTTATTACTTTAAGTTTTTAAAACCCCTAAATTAAGTTGGGTCTGCCCATCATCAACTTGAACCTGTACCTTTATCATAAAAATCGTCTAGGTATTCTAGGTTCTCTGGATAAGTACTATCCATATCTCTCTTCGCATTTTCTAAAATTTTAGCACTATTTGATCCTTTTATTCTTGCTTTTTCAAACTCATACGTTATATTTGAGGCGTATAGTGTATTATTCCTCATTTTTTTACTTTCCTCTTACTTCTTCCATATAATTTATTTCTTTTTTTGTATTTTTTATAACAATTCCTTGTACATACCCTTCTTTTTCTATTCCTTCATAACCACTTAATCTCATAATTACACTTTCCTCTCCTATTAAGTCAAAATACTCATTGACTATTGTGTTACGTATATTATAATCTATTCCGTACGTTCCATTAGAACTTAGATACTGTTTCCTTTCCAATGATAGATTCTTCAAAATCCCCTTATCCAATTTCAATTTTTGAAATATAAAATAATTTTTAAATAATAGCCCTTGAGCTAATTCTGGTTTTTCTAAAACTAAATTTTTGCCTTTTATATATTCTAATTTACTTTCCTCTTCAATCGTTTCTTTATAATATGGTTTTGATTCCAACAATACTTTTCTAACTTTACCTTCTATTTTTTTAGTATCTTCATTTCCTATAAGCTCCAAATCTACACTATAACTCTTATCCTCTTCTTTAAATAATCTTGTTTGCCTAATAATAAATCCTTTTGGAAATTTTTCAAATAAATCTTCTAGATTTTCTGTTGGATAAACTTTTTCTATATTTGCTACCTTATCTTCTATCCAACTTCTACTGCCTTTACCCGTTATTCCGCAACCTGCTAGAATACTAATTATTATAATACTCATTATTAATGTTATTATCTTTTTCATTATTTCGACTATTTTCCTTTTTATTTTTATCTATTATATCATATTTTAACTCTTCTATTTAATCAATTATAAAAATAGGTCTTCTGGCATTGTATTATAATTAATATATGACAAAATTATAAAAAATAGCTCCTGTATAATGAAATTACGATAAATCAAACAAGAATCTTACTCTAATACTCTTTATCTCTGAACGTTAAATTAGTTAATTCTTATTAAAGAAGACAAGAGTTACAGAGAAAGCAACTTCTCTATAACTCTTTATTCTTCATTTTCCTCATCTATCTTATCTTCCACTACTTTCTCTGAGAAACTATCTTCCTTTGTATCCTCTTCTTTTATAATTAATGAATGGAAATATGTTTTATCTTTTTCGCTATATTGCCCTATAATATCAAAGCTTACTTTTTGTTTATTTAATCCTAAATAATTATCTATCTCCTTGTTTGTAAATAAATACTTTATATTGTACTTACCCGTTTCAAAACTAAAACTTTTTTCTTTTACTTCCAATTTCTTCAATATATCTTTATTTAGTTTTAACTTTTGGAATAAGAAGTATTTTTTAAACAATAAACTATCTTCTAACTCTGGTTTTTCTAAAACTAAACCTTCGCCTTTTACATATTCTACTTTACTTTCTTTTACTATTGTCTCCTTAAATGGTTTATATTCTCTAAAACTCTCCCTCGCTATGCCTTCTATTTTTTGGGTTTTAGGGTTTCCGCTCATTACTATCTCTACGCTATAATTTTTCCCATCTTTCTTAAATATCTTTCGTTGTTCTATTCTAAAACCAATTGGGAATTTTTCAAATAAATCTTCTGGATTTTCTGTTGGATAGACTTTTTCTATATCTGATACTTGTTTTTCTATCCATGATTTACTTCCCATTCCCATTATTCCGCAACCTGTGGCTGTCATCATTAACAGTGCTCCTACTATTACTGTTCCTATAATTTTCGTTAATTTCTTTTTCACTTTGCTTTCTCTCTCACGTTTTTCTTCCTTCATTTCCCTACTCCTATTTTTTATAATTATATATTTTCGACTACATAATAGCACATTTGTATTCTATCCTCACTTAAAATCTTGTTATAAAATTGTGTCCATTTTCTTGAGTATATTTCAAAAATAGCACTTTAATATTGTTTAATTCTTCTTTTGTAGCCGCATTAATTTTCGCCTTTTCAAATTCATATGTCCATTCTGAAGCATACAAAGTATTATTATTCACGATATAAATCCTCCTTATGTTCAGAAACTAATTCATGATAATATATATCTTTATCTTTATCTGAAATTATTATTCCATGCTTATATGGATTATAATTAGAACTTTCAATTCCACTTATTCTTAATGTTAGGTTACTCGATTGCACCCCTAGGTAAGTATTAATTATATTATTATTTATATTATATGTTATTCCATATCCTCCATTTTCCATAGTATAATCTTTTTTATTAAATTCTAATTTCTCCAATATAGTTTTATTCAATCGCAACTTTTGGAATAGAAGATGGTTTTTAGGCAACAAGTCTTCCAAAAATTCTGGTTTTTCTAACACTAGATTTTGGCCTTTTATATATTCTACTTTACTTTCTTTTTCTACTGTTTCTTTATAGGGTTTAGATTGTAATAATACCTTTTTTACTTTCCCTTCTATTTTTTTAGTGTCTTTATCTCCCTTCATCTTCAATTCTAAACTATAGCTCTTATCTCCTTCTTTAAACAATCTTCTTTGTTTTATAATAAATCCATTCGGAAATTTTTCAAATAAGTCTTCTAGATTTTCTGTTGAATAGACTTTTTCTATATCAGATACTTGTTTTTCTATCCATGATTTACTCCCCATACCCATTATTCCGCAACCTGTTAGAATACTGATTATTATAATACTCATTATTAATGTTATTATCTTTTTCATTATTTTGACTATTTTCCTTTTATTTTTATTTATTATATCATACTTTAATTCTTTTAGTTAATCGATTATAAAAATAGGACTTCTTGCATTGTATTATAATTAATATGCGACAAAATTATAAAAAATATAATAAAATCCAAGAATCAAGTTTTTAAAACTATTCTTGGATTTTTTCCGTCTACCCTATTAATATATATTATAAACTCTTAAATTTTAAATAGGTTAATCTATTTTTCCTTTGGCTTTTTCTTGTATTCATAAACATAAGATATTATACCGCCAAGGAAACCTGTTATAACCACAAATGTTATAGTCATATTTTTATTATCTGTAAAAAAGTATAAACTAAGAAGTGATTAAAAATAATGTAATCATTATTGCGTATGCTAATTTTTTTATCATAATTATCCCTCCACTATCCATTTAAACCAAAATAGCAAGTTAATCCCACTAACAAATTGAAATATCCTCAGTTACTCTTCTCTACAAAAAATAAATATCCTCTCTCACCTAAAATGTAACATATAAATTATATATAATCAATATGAAAATAGCATGTAATCATGAAACCAATATTTTCTAAAAAAACACATGTGACTATGATATAATATAGGAATTGAGGCTAGATAAGTTAGCCCCTTTACTCAAAATCTACATTAGCTTAAATATCAATTTTAAATTTAATAATAAATTTTTTATTGAATAACATTAACTAATCCCCGCTCAAGAGTAACTTTATCTCTTAAACGGGGAATTTTTTATATATTTCTCCTATAACTAACCTATTTATACTAGCTCTATACTAATCTTTTTCTTCTTGTCATATAATGAATTATCGCGATAACTATTCCAACTACACCAATATAGGCTATCTGCCCTATAGTTAGGGGATTAAAATAATTTTTCAAAATAAATATATTAGCAAATATCCCCACCACTGCTGCAAATGCTAAGGCTACTAATAGGACTGCTTTATATTTATTGAATGGTAAACTAACCTTCGTTACCATAAGCAATCCATTTACAAGTGCCAGTAAGAAACAAATAAATTTTACCTGTGCTGGATTATGGATTACAAAATTCGTCAACAGAACGCTTAATACCAGCACTCCTCCTCCTATTACAGCATTTGTTAATATATCGCGCATAAAGTGATCGCTGACTTTATCTTTATTCGATTCAAACGTTAGGAAAAACGATGGAATTCCTATTGTTATCGCTGAAATTATCGTAAATTGAATCGGAATAAACGCAAACTCTAATGCAAAAATTACACTTAATATTGAGAAAGTAATCGAGAAAAATGTTTTTGTTAAAAATAGTGAGGCTACTTTTTGAATATTGTTGATAACACGGCGACCTTCCATAAGAATATCGTAGAACACATCGAAATCATCTGTTAAAAAGACAATATTCGAAACACTTTTAGCCGCGCTAGTCGCTCCATTCATCGCAAAACTAATATCAGCTTTTTTAAGCGCTAGAACATCATTAACACCATCTCCACTCATAGCTACCGTTTTCTTATGTTTTTGAAGCACTTCTACCATATGTTGTTTTTGCTCTGGTGTTACACGTCCAAAAATATCATTTTCCAAAACTACTCTTTCAAAATCTTCTTCTGATACTTTTGTCATATCAATAGCTCGTGCATCTTCTTTAAATCCAGCCTTTTTAGCAACTCCAAGAACTGCGATATGATTATCTCCACTAATAATCTTGACCGCTACACCTTGTGACTCAAAATACTTAAATGTTTCTTTTGTATTTGCTTTTATCTCATCACTTAGGACAACATGACCAATAAGCTCCATATTGGTTGGTTTATCTACGTTATCTTTTGTATAAGCTAATGATAAAATCCTAAATCCTTGTTGTTTTAAATTTTCATAGTACTCTGTCATCGGAGTGTCAAAACCTAAAAACTCATACGCTCCAAAAAAATATGTTCCACCTTCTTCAAGTCTGATATATGAGTATTTATTTTTACTAGAAAATGCTCCTAGCTCTGCCACTTGCCATTTTTTCTCACAGTTTAAATATTTTTTAAGTGCTCTTGATGTTGCATTTTCATCTTCAAAATACGCTAAGTAGCTCGAAAGTTTTTCTCCTACTTCGTCATCTATTTCTACTACATTCATATTTCCAGTTGTGATTGTTCCTGTTTTATCAAAACAAAGAACATCTACTCGTGCAAGTGTTTCTACACAGTATAACTCTTGAACAAGAACTTTACGACGTGCTAGTTTCATCGCTGCAACAGCCAAAGAAACACTAACAAGAAGAATTAATCCTTCCGGAATCATCCCAACAAGAGCTCCTGCGCTACGCAAAACGATGTCCACATAGCTACGACCTAGACTTGCTCCTCGAACATATAATAAAATAGCAACTGGTATTAATAAAACAGAAATAACCTTTAATATTCCATCCATGTAATCACGCAATTTTGATGGATATTTTTTGAATGCTTTTGTTCTTTTTGCCAGTTTATTAATATAACTATCATCACCAACAGCAAGAACTTTCACAAGACAACTACCACTTACTACGTTACTACCACTCATAAGTTTATCGCCTTCTGCCTTGAAAATATTATCACTTTCTCCAGTTAATAAAGATTCATCAACCTCTATACTACCATGTAAGACCTCAGCATCAACAGGCACTTGATCTCCGAGATTAAGGTGTAAGTACTCACCCTCTACTATTTCTTCCGAATCTACTTCGACCGTTTCATCATCTCGATTAACACGATACTTACTACGACCTAACAGACTAAGTTCTGCAAGAGCATTTTTCGCACGAACTTCTTGATAGATCCCAATAGCCGTGTTTACTGCGATAACTCCTAGAAATAACATATTCTCAAATCTTAAAGTCGTGGCGATAAAAAGCCCTAAAACCAAGTTCATGGCATTAAAAAAAGTAAAAATATTAGAAGTAATAATCTCTCTAGTTGTTTTATAAGGTTTTATTACACTAATATTCTTTTTTGAAGTTTTTACTTCTTCGCTTGTTAAATACTTCATTTTTCCTCCAATATTCAACTTTTTCCTTTTTAATCTCTATAAATCATTTCAAAATTTCTAATCCATTCTCTAAACGATAACACTATAAAATCTATTATATCATTTTTCCATATACTATTCTAACTCAATAAACTTAAGCAGAGTTAATGTTAAAAATATTTTTGGACTATTGGCTTAAACATAAAAAGTTCCCGCAGATTTCTCTACGGGAATTTTTTTATTGTTCTTCAGAAGGTTTGTCTTCTTGCTTTATTTCTTCAGACGGTATTTCTTCTGATTCTATTTCTTTTGCTTCTACGTCTATAACTTCTACTTCTTCTATAGTTTCAGCTTGTTCTTCTGTTACTTTAGCTTCTTTTGCAGCTTCTTCTTGTGCTAGACGTGCTTGTTCTTCGTAGTATTTTTTGTTAACTACTTTATCTAGTTGTTCTGCTTCTTTCTCATCTAAGTCTTTTGGCATTTTTCCAAATTGGTAAAGAGCAACAATTTCTTTTCTATCAATTGTTTCAACTTCGATAAGTGTTTGTGCTACAAGTTCTAGTTGTTCTCTATGAGTTTCGATAATATGAAGAACTTTAGTGTAGCATTCGTTAATAATTTTACGAACTTCAATATCGATTTCTTTTAACATTTCTTCTGAGTAGTTACCAATACTTGAAAGTTGACGTCCACCATATGGATCATGGAATGGAGCTTGCATTGGTCCTACAACTTCACTCATACCATATTCAGTAACCATTGCACGAGCGATTGCTGTTACGCGCTCGAAGTCATTATGAGCTCCTGTTGATACCTCATTAAAGAAGATTTGTTCCGCTGCACGTCCACCAAGTAATCCACAAATCTTGTCGATAAGGTCTGTACGTGTTTGGAAGTATTTCTCTTCTTCTGGAATCATAAGGTTGTATCCACCGGCATCTCCACGTGGAATAATTGTAACTTTTTGGACTTTATCGGCACTATCAAGAACCATACCTACGATAGCGTGTCCTGCTTCATGATAAGCAACTAAACGTTTTTCTTTTGGTGTGTAGATACGACTGCGTTTAGCTGGTCCACCAATTACTCTGTCCATAGCTTCATCTAAGTCAGCTTTTTCTATACTATTTTTATTTTCACGAGCGGCAAGAAGTGCAGCTTCATTCAAGATATTAGCAAGATCCGCCCCAGAGAATCCTGGTGTTTTTTCTGCTAATGAGCGAAGTTCAACATCTTTTGCTAATGGTTTGTTTTTAGCGTGAACTTTAAGGATAGCTTCACGACCACGCACATCTGGTGTAGACACTTTAATTTGTCTGTCGAAACGTCCTGGACGACGAAGTGCATTATCTAGAACATCAGCACGGTTAGTCGCTGCGATTACGATAATACCTTTTTCACCATCAAATCCATCCATTTCTACAAGAAGTTGGTTAAGAGTTTGTTCACGTTCATCATTTCCTCCTCCAACTCCACTTCCACGTTTACGTCCAACTGCATCAATCTCATCGATGAAAATGATACATGGTGCATTTTTCTCTGCTTCTTTGAATAGATCACGAACACGGCTTGCCCCAACCCCTACGAACATCTCAACGAAGTCCGAACCTGAAATTGAGAAGAATGGTACTTTTGCTTCACCAGCAACGGCACGGGCTAATAATGTTTTACCTGTTCCTGGAGGCCCCTCTAATAAAACACCTTTAGGAATTTTCGCACCCATTTTTGTAAACTTACGGTGGTCTTTTAAGAACTCAACCATCTCTGCAAGTTCTTGTTTTTCTTCATCAGCACCAGCTACATCTTTGAATGTAACTTTAGTTTCTCCACCTTCAAGTTTTTTCGCTTTAGATTTTTGGAAGTTCATTACTTTACCTCCACCGCCACCTTGCATTTGTGACATAAAGAAGAAAAGTAATCCCATCATCAGAATAAACGGAATAATATTTCCTAAGAATGATAGAATAGCGCCAGTTTTTTCCGCTGGTTTATATTCTACTACGCTTAGTTTCCCATCTTTAGCTTTTTCATTTATTTGTTTTTGAACCTCATTATCAGAAGCTGGAACTAATGCTTCAAAGTTCTTGTTGCCATCTGACAAAGTTCCTTTTACATTATAGTTTTCATCTTTTCTTTGTAGACTAATCTCTTTTACTTTATCATCTTTAATGTTTTGAACAAGTTTAGCATAGTCTAATTTTTCTGTAGTTCCTGGTAAATCTTGCTGCCAATAGGCAAATAATCCAATCGCAATAACGATTAAGGCAAGCATCCCAAGGAAAGGGTTTTGTCTTTTTTTATTGTTCATATAGACAATGTCCTCCTATTTTCCTAAAAGTATCTTAATTTTAACATATTTTTATCTAAGTTTAATATATTTTAACTCAAGAAATATTCTAACATAACTCACTTAAAATCAAACTAAAATTTTTGACTTTTTTTGACTTTTAATTTTAATATTCCTAGTTACTTCTTACTTAAGCTAATTCTTCACTTTTATGAGTAAATTTCTTTTTTCAATACACCTATGTATGGTAGGTTTCTATATTTTTCATCATAATCTAACCCAAATCCAACTAAGAAGGCGTTCGGCGCAACTATACCAACATAATCTGCCTCAACATCAACAATACGAGCTTCAGGTTTATCTACTAGAGATGCACATGTAACCGATGCTACTTTTCGTTCATTCAAATTATTAATAAGTGCTTTAAGAGTTCTTCCAGTATCAACAATATCTTCAATGATGATTACATCTCGTCCTTCAATATCCATACCAATATCTTTCTTAATTTTTACAGTTCCAGTTGAACTAGTTCCACCATGATAACTAGAAACATCAATAAAATCAGTCACTATATGAATATCTATATATTTCATAAGTTCTGCCATAAAAGGTAAAGCTCCCTTTAATGTACAAATAAGAACAGGCTCTTGATCTCTATTTCTATAATCCTCTTCTATTTGTTTAGCAACTCTTTTACTAGCTGCAACAATCTCCTCATGATTAAATAAAACTTCTTCTATGTCTTTTAATAAATTTTCCACTGTTCTATCCTTTCGTTTTTATATAATAATCATATTTTTTGT
>ERZ773062.1337-NODE-1337-length-10497-cov-13.304252_pt1 | contig 10497 bp, 8 predicted proteins | sample MGYA00580626_ERZ773062 | MGnify/ENA primary metagenome ERZ773062 (study PRJEB29015, sample SAMEA2738003) | human oral metagenome | biome: human oral; feature: human-associated habitat; material: dental | place: China | collected 2058 ...
GGGATTGGTATCTGGCGGAGAATGTTTTTTGGATTCCCAAGGAGGCTCGTTGGGAGCACCTCGTAGCGAGCGCCAAACAGCCAGAAATTGGCGTGTTAGTTGACAGCGCCATGGAGGCAATTGAACGTGATAATCCAAGTTTGAAGGGTGTTTTGCCGAAAAATTATGCTCGTGAAGCTCTGGATAAACGCCGCCTGGGTGAGCTAATCGATTTGTTTACCAATATCAAATTTGATACTGCTAGTTCTAAAGATTTGCTTGGTCAAGTCTACGAATATTTTATGGGTATGTTTGCTGACAGTGAGGGCAAACACGGCGGCGAATTCTACACGCCGCGCTCCATCGTGAAATTGCTGGTAGAAGTGCTTGAGCCATACAGCGGGCGCGTGTACGACCCGTGTTGCGGTAGCGGTGGTATGTTCGTCTGGAGTGAGAGGTTTGTCGAGGAGCACGCTGGGCGCGTCAGCGACATCGCGGTGTATGGTCAGGAACTCAACGAAACCACTTGGCGGTTAGCTAAGATGAATATGGCAATTCGGGGAATTGACGCGAATATCAAACGCGGCGACACCTTGATGGATGACCAGCTTCCCGACCTGAAAGCTGATTATATCTTGGCTAATCCACCGTTTAATATTAGTGACTGGGGTCAAGAACATTTGCAGACCGACCCACGCTGGAAGTATGGACTGCCACCAAAGGGTAATGCTAACTTTGCCTGGATTCAACATATGATTCACCATTTGAGCCCGCGCGGCACGGCAGGTTTTGTGTTAGCAAACGGGAGCATGGGCAGTCAAACTGGCGGTGAAGGTGACATCCGTAAGCAGTTAGTGCTCAATGATATGGTTGACGCCATCGTCACACTGCCAAGCCAACTGTTTTTTAATGTAGCCATACCGTGCTGTCTGTGGTTTGTGTCGCGTGATCGTGCCAATCGTCACGGTAAAGTGCTGTTCATTGATGGGCATAATTTGGGTAAAATGGTAACTCGCCGCAACCGCGAGCTGACTGAAGAGGACATTGCCAGGGTAGCAAAGATATATCATGATTACAAAACTGCCAGTGCGAATTACGCTGACCAGCCGGGCTTTTGCAAAGTCGCTGATCTAGAAGAAATCAAGCAACACGATTATGTACTGACGCCTGGCCGCTACGTGGGTGTCGAGGAGGCTGAGGAAGATGATGAGCCGTTCGCCGAGAAATTTGCCCGGTTGACGGCTGAGCTTGAGGAGCAATTTGTGAAAAGCCGCGAGCTGGAGGTAAAGATAAAAGAGAATCTTGCCAAAATAGAGGGTTGATTGATGAATAGAATTATGATTAGTATTAGGAAATGGCCATATATATCGATATTTATATTTATGGTTTTACTTGCTGGTATTATGTGGTGGTTATCATCTTTGTTGCAGTCAGATGACCTAGCCCGAGAAGTTTTAATTAATCTTTCGGCTAGTTTTTTGGCAGTAATACCCACCGTCATTTTTATTGATAAGTTGGTTGAGCGACATCGTAAGTATCGTTTGCGATATGCTACAGAGGCTGCACAACATGCTATGCAGCAATTACGAGACCATCACCTTAGACTTGCTCTAACATCTTTTCGATACCATATTGCGGCTGGTGAGCCAGAAGTGTTTACTATAGACTTGACGGATGATAAAAGAAAGAGATATATCAAGGCCCTAAAAGGAATCTTATTACAACATGAACCTAAAGATATTGCACAAACTCTAACAAAGGATGAGTGGCAGCATGTTGCAGATAGTCTATCGAGGTTACGCTCAGTTGCACTAGAATATATAGTTTTATATCAGGGTATCCTTGAATCAGAGCAGCTTGGGCGGCTTTTAGCAATGCATAATGCCTTTCAGGAATTAGATTTTACTTTTAATTTAGATATTGACGCTTTCTTAAAACCGCTAAATGAATGGGCGCAAAATAAATTTGTTAACGAAGATGCCGCTAGAGCAGTTCATGTAGAGTTGGAATCTCGTGTATCTGTGGCTTTGTATGCTTACTTAAAAACACTTGATGAATTTTCGGATGAAATAGGAGGGGTAAAATTATGAAACCAAAAGAAATACGACGCAGAATATTGGAGATTGTATACAAGTATAGACATGATGATTTTGGAATTGAACCGAGTCAACTTGAAAAGTTACTGAAAAATGTTGATGAAAAGACTCTTCATCAAGAGATTGCCTATTTAGAGCAGAAAAATTTAGTGGTTACTAAAGGTAGGTTTATGGGTAAGCCATATTTGAACTATAGTGCTGTTGCTATAACTGCATGGGGTATAGATTTAGTTGAAGATCCTGATAAATTCGGAAGATTATTTTCAATAAATATTGATGCTCGCCAAAACAACTTTGGAAACATTACTGGAAGTAATATCAATATTGACAGTAGATATGTTAGTCAAATCATCAACGAACAAGATGATAAAACACAAGAATTATTGAAGGATCTTAATGAATCAATAAAAAAGAAAGATAAAGACACTATAATAAAGACGCTCGGATATATCGGAGATAAATCGTTGGACTTACTCATTGCTATTATAGCTGGTGGAATGAAATTGTAATAAAAGTTGATCAATGAAAAAAGTTTTACTAAGAGAAATAACCTTATTCCTAGCCCGAGGTGCAGCGCCAAAGTATACAGAGAAGGATGATTTTTATGTATTAAATCAAAAATGTATTCGTGATTGGCGAGTATTATTAAAAGATGCTAGATTTACCGATACAGAAGCAAAAAGAGTACATGATGATCGAATACTTAGGGATAACGACATATTGGTTAATTCTACAGGTCAAGGGACTCTTGGCCGTGTTGCTCAATTTTTAAAATTAGACAGGCCGGCCACTGTAGATAGTCACATAACAATCGTTCGACCTAATCCAGATTTGGTATTCCCTGAGTATCTTGGCTATGTACTAAAAGGTCGTCAGAATGAGATAGAGTTACTGGCTGAGGGGAGCACTGGGCAGACAGAGCTCTCCAAATTAAAACTAGCTAATCTTAGTATAGATCTGCCACCTCTCGACCAACAAAAGAAAATTGCCGATATTCTCAGCAGTCTTGATGAAAAAATCGAGCTCAATCGCCGCATGAACGAAACCCTCGAGCAGCTCGGTCAAACCCTCTTTCGTCATTATTTTATTGATAACCCTGATGCTAAAAACTGGAAGAAAAGGTCATTGGGGGAATTTTTCCGGTTAAGACGGGTAAAAAGGATGCAAATTTTGGGACCAAGGATGGTAAATTCCCATTCTTCACATGTGCGCAAACAATTTCACGCGCACCTAGTTGCTCTTTTGACGGATCGGCTATATTGGTTGCCGGAAATGGGGACTTTAACATTAAGTACTATACGGGTAAATTCGAAGCTTACCAGCGTACGTATGTATTAATACCCCACAACGAAGAATTGTTAGGATTTTTATACTTTTTAATGAAGAAAGATTTGTCGCTTATCACGGGTGGTTCGCGCGGCTCGGTAATAAAGTTTATCACAAAAGGAATGATCGAAAATTATCGGGTAGAATTGCCGGACGATAATGATCTTGCTGCTTTTGCACCAATATTTAGCGAGCTACTGGCTTTAATGTCGCACAGCAATGAGCAAATCCAAACTCTCGCTGCCCTTCGTGACGCACTTTTGCCAAAACTAATCTCTGGAGAGATTGAGATTTAGTATGGCTGCTGTTATAGATGAAATACGACGTTGTGACGTGGCGATATCGAATAATATTGTAGAACTTGCGAATAATAGAGGTTTAATGTCTGTTAACATTATCAGTAATCTTCGCAATTTGATTAATCAGGTTGCGGTATTGATCGCTACACAAGACATAAATACAGACAGTAACTATCCAGCAATTGAGAGTGCGATGAAACTAGTAGAGGCTCGTGCTGACTTAGTGTTTCTGCGAACTTTCTATAAACAGCTTCAGGCTTCGGCCTCTCACTATACACCAGACGGTGATGGTGCCGAAAGGCTTATGTTAAAGTATTATGAATCACTGATTCTAATAAAAAAATATCTTAAAGATAATTTCTCGATTGATATTTTAGCTAATCTCGAAGATTTTCCGCTCGATACCGATGAGTCTCAACAGGAGTATTATGAAAAAATAGAGAGCCAAATAGAAAGTTATACAGATAAAAGCGGTGGCGCTAAAGATAATTATTATATACACAGAGTAAAGCCGTTCTTTGTTAATCAAAAAGTATACTATGAGATAACTTTTTCACTAGCAATTGATCGTAATAGCAAGTTTCATAGGAAGATTGCTTTTTCGAGTAAGAGAATTTTTGGTAATTATGCAACAGACCTCTGGCTTCGTGAGTCTATTATAGAGGTTGATGGTATAAAAGTTCCTATAAAAATAATCCAAGCTTGGAAGGTGAATATTCGACCTTGTGAGTTTAATAATCTAGGTAGGATTATCGGGTTTGACGTAAAGGCTAATCGAGGACAAAAAGACTATTTGCCAATTATGGAATATATTACCCAACACCATAGATCTCTAGTTGATATTATTGACCTGAGTGACGAACTGTTCAAGGATTTCGTCAATCAAGTACGCCCTTTGAAATATAAGTCAACAATTATAGATTTAATAACAGAGCTCAGATATTTTTGTAAAACACAAAGAACTGGTAAGAACGTGATTCGCTATTTGCTTTTGAATATACACAACTCAACAATTAAAGACCAGTACCCGAATAATCAATCTGACTGTCTAGGAGATGTTCTGTTAAGCAAGAAAACTTTCCCGTTTGATAAAATGCCGTTTTGTACCTCTTTGAAGAATCACAATCCTCGTCTTGAAGATGTGATATCGGCTATTCCTATTAGTGGGCGAGAATATGAATTGATAGCAAGAAGGGTGATGATCAACACAGAACAAGAAGGTCTACTGTATTCTCCAAAAGAAAAAATCTCCAGTGACGATGAACTAGATATCTCAATTAATCGGTATAATGCTAAGTTATGGTCTGGGCACGCTGATAGAAAAATTGAAAAATACGCAGAGCATTATTTCATAAAAGGCTACGAACAAAATGTTGTAGAAATAGTTAAAATACTCAAAACATTATGTTCTGAGGGTGAGAAAAACTATAAAGACAATGTTGTAGAATGGTTGAATAATAATGATAGTGAAATAGACGACCCAGTCAAGAAGCATATCTTAGCTAATCTATTTGATTCATCAAAAGTAGCAGTAATTTATGGGGCGGCCGGAACTGGAAAAACCAGGATGATAGAACATGTCTCGGCATATTTTAGTTCTGAGAGCAAAATATATTTAGCGAATACTAATGCAGCTGTCAGCAACTTGAAAATGCGATTGGGTGATTCGGGTGATTTTATGACTGTCGCAAAAGCGATTAAAAGCTCGGGCTTAAACTGTTCGATTCTATTTATCGATGAGTGTAGCACTATTAGTAATAGAGATATGATTGCTCTTTTGCAGAACATCAAGTTTGAGCACTTGGTGCTAGTCGGCGATATTTATCAGATTCAATCAATTAGGTTTGGTAATTGGTTTGATATTATCAGAAAGTTTTTACCCAAGCAGGCTGTTTTTGAGCTCGAAGCCCCGTTTCGAACAAAAGACGATAATCTTAAGAAATTGTGGAATGCTGTCAGGATGAACAGTAATGAGATTGAAGAGATTATGGAGAGACAAGGCTATTCTCGTAAATTGGATAGTTCAATTTTTCAAGAGTTGGCGGATGAGGAGATTGTTCTTTGTTTGAATTACGATGGTCTGTATGGTGTAAATAATGTTAATAAAATATTACAAGCAAAAAATAAGAACCAACCAGTTGTGTGGAATGGTGAAATTTACAAGGTTGGCGACCCTATTATTTTTAATGAATCAAATGCCTATAGTGAAGTATTATATAATAATTTAAGAGGTAAAATTGTTAGCATTAATGCAATTAATGAAGCAATTATTGAGTTTGTTGTAGATATTATTGGTGTTACAATCTCAGAACGAAATGCTGAATGGGCTGATCTTGAACTTATTGACGACAATAGGGTTCGAATTAGGGTAGAAAAGAGGCGTAATAACGATGGCGATGATGATTCTGAAACCTTAAGATCGGTGGTGCCTTTTCAGGTTTCATATGCAGTGACAATTCATAAGGCGCAAGGTTTGGAGTATGAGTCGGTAAAAGTAGTAGTTACTAAAGATAGCGAGGAAAAGATTACAAAAAATATATTCTACACTGCCATCACGAGGGCTACTAAAAGATTGACTGTCTACTGCAGCCCAGAGACTCAGCACAAGATCATCCTCTCATTCATAGGAAATATTAATAATGATCATAAACTATTTTTGAAGCGAAATCATGACTTGTTGAAATGACATAAGGTTGCTAAGTTAGAATAACTCTTAAGGTCAACAGATAACTGCAAGAGAGGCGACGAATTAATTTAAAAAGAGTCGAGCTAGTCTCGACTCTTTCTTAGCGCCTTTGACCTGTTAGTAGTTATATGTAAATTCAACTACTGGATCAGTTTGCCACTTCCAGAAGAAAGCAACATCTTCCCCAAGCGGTTGATTGACTAGCTCTGTCATAGGATTTGTACCATCTCCAAATGGATTAGTGATATTGTAGACGATGTTTTGAGCTTTAATATTTTCGTCTCCCTTAAACAAGGCTGTAAGAGTTAGTGGTACTCTACCGCCAGACATGTCAAACGCTGGTAGCGGAGAGTATGCCTTGAATGAATAGCGCTTCACCCCATCTTCACCAGTGACTTCATCAATGACAGCCGATAACTGAATTTTGATAGTCACCTGACCTTGCGGCAACTTCAGCTTTCCGGCCCTAAACTGTTTTGCAATAGTCTTTAATTCTTTACTGGTGTCGTATTGATCTTCAGATAGGCCAATCTTTTGCAAGTATGGCTTGATCCTGGATAGATCACCTTTTATACGCTTCACTTCTGCCTCTCGTTCGTGATAAGCTTGTTCTCCAGCTGAGATAACAGCAATTGATGCGCTGAACTTGACCGTTGAGTAGGGTAGGATGAATTCTACCTCACGCTCTTGGTCGTTGTTGACTGTGAAGACAGTCGTTATCTCAGCCGAGTCATATGTTCCGCCCATTTGCGACGTTGGCTCGACGACGACAGTCGTGTGTTGCTTTAATATTTGTAGATTGAGGGCTGAGTCGCCCAAGGTCGTTTTGTTCATATGTTCCTCCTTATGAACTGCCCGATGTGGCTTAAGCTATTTATTTGTGATAACATAAGGAGTACATAGGGATGGAAAAACTATGTACTCAGACACCGGTTATCACATCGGTGTCTTTTTTCGAAGTATACCCTCCGAAAACTTCGCCTTATCTTTATTTTGATGAAGCGTTGATTTAAGTATATTACGATTATTTAATATATGCAAGTCGTTTGCATTGTAATTTGTACAATCTGTGCTTCGTGTGCTACACTTAAAATAATGAATGATATCCAAGCAAAAGTTTTAGAGATAGCAGAAACAAAAGATTTAGGTTCTATTACCTACTATAGGCTGTCTAAGATGTTGGGTGTTGATCACCCATATCGAGTAAAGTATGCCATTGACAAACTTATAGAAAAAGGTTTATTAACCGCTAAATCAGATGGTTCAATAATTAAGGCTATCTCTAGTGGACTAGAAGGGTTGATAAAGATTCCATATTATGGAGAGGTGAACTGTGGTGACGCTACGGCACTTGCCGAAGATAAAATTCAAAGCTACTTAGAGATTTCACCTTCCGTTATTGGAGCGGCTGATGTAAGTAATCTCTTTGCTTTAAAAGCCTCTGGCAATTCTATGAATAAGGCTGACATTGGAGGTAGATCGGTCGATGATGGTGATTATGTCATTGCTCGGAAGGAAGACAATTACTGTCCAAAGGATGGCGATCATATCATTTCGATTATTGGCGGAGCAGCAAATCTTAAGAAATTCCGCAAAGATACTAAAAACCGGCAAATTATTTTAGAATCAGAGTCTACAGAGGATCTGCCACCTATAGTCATTAGCGAGCAAGATATAAACAATTTGAGTGCGTACAGCATAGCCGCTAAGGCGGTTGCTGTAGTGAAGATGACGTAGGGGTCAAGGTTGACTTGTGCTACAATAGTCCCAAAGTTTGGAAATTATACTTTATAGTAGACAATACGTATGACCGAATCCCAAATCGAACAATACGCGCTTGATATCCTAGCTAATCTCGGCTGGCAAATTCTGCATGGACCAGATATTGGTCCAGATGGTGCTATGGCTGAGCGTGAGCTCAGGCAGGTGGTATTGCTTGGGCGGCTGCGTACTGCTTTGATGTGGCTCAATCCGCACATTCCAGAACCAGCCTTGAATGAAGCGACGCGGCGTTTGACGCAGATTAGTAAACCGAGCTTAATCGAGAATAATCACGAGTTTCATCAATTGCTGGTGGCTGGTGTGCCGGTGCAATACCGCACATCAAGTGGCGAAGTGAAACACGATATTGTGCGGGTGGTTGATTTTACCTCGCCAAGAAACAATGATTTTGCGGCGGTGAATCAGCTGACGGTTCTGCAGGGCGACTATAATCGCCGGCCGGACATTGTGCTATTTGTGAATGGCTTGCCGCTGGTGGTGATTGAACTAAAAAATGCGGCCGATACGAAGGCGGATTTGGCGGCAGCGTATAAGCAAATTCAGACGTATAAGCGAGAGATTAGTGATCTGTTCCGCTTTAATGAATTATGCGTGACGAGCGATGGGCTAGAGGCGGAGATGGGTACGATCACCAGTCCGCTGGAGCGAATGATGCCATGGAAGACGATTGATGGTGAGAAAGAAGTTGGCAATGTGCCGATGTTGGAGGTGTTGCTGCGTGGTGCGTGCACTCCCGAACGCTTGCTGGATATGGTGCAGAATTTTATCGTGTTTGAGCATAGTGATGGTGACAAATTGATCAAAAAAGTTGCTGCTTACCATCAATATTGGGTAGTGAATAAGGCATTGGAGCGGACGCTGGTGGCTAGTGGTGAACGCGGCGACCAGCGGGCTGGCGTAGTTTGGCATACGCAAGGGTCGGGCAAGAGCTTGAGTATGGTGTTTTATACTGGCAAACTGATGAAGTCGCGCGATTTGTACAACCCGACCATCGTGGTGGTGACGGATCGTAATGATCTTGATGGTCAATTATTCGGTACGTTTAGCGCCTGTCGCGAACTCCTGGGAGAAGACCCAAAGCAAGCTAATTCACGGAGTGAACTCAGGAAGCTGTTGCAGCGTGAAGCGGGTGGAATTATCTTCACGACAATCCAAAAATTCTCGCCTGAGGATGACGAGGACAAATTACCAGTTTTGACTGATCGACGCAACGTCATCGTGATGGCAGATGAGGCGCACCGTAGCCAGTATGGTTTGAAGGCGCATGTCCGAGCCAGCGACGCCCAATTGGTGTATGGTTACGCCAAGTATATGCGCGATGCTTTGCCGGGTGCGAGCTACATTGGCTTTACGGGTACGCCGATTGAAACGGACGATAAGTCAACGCCAGCAGTGTTTGGCGACTATATCGATATTTATGATGTCGAGCAGGCGGTGAAAGATGGTGCAACGGTGCCGATTTATTATGAGAGTCGGCTGGTTGATTTGAATATGGACGAGGCAACGCGGCAGTGGCTGGATAAGGAAGTTGACGATTTGCTTGAGGGCGAAGAATTGAGTCGTCAGGATGCACTGAAGGCCGAGTATGCACAAAAAGAAGCCATCGTCGGTAATAGTGAGCGGCTGAATACTATCGCGCTGGACATTATTCAGCACTTTGAGGCTCGGCAAGATGTACTGAGTGGCAAGGGTATGATTGTGACGATGAGTCGTGGTATTGCGGCTGATTTGTATGAAAGAATCGTGGCGTATCGCCCCGATTGGCATAGTGATGATGACGCACGCGGCGCAATCAAGGTGATTATCACCGGTAGTGCTAGCGACCCTGACCACTTGCAGCCGCATATTCGTAATAAACAACGGGTAAAGGCTATCGAAAAGCGTATCAAAGATCCAAATGACCCGCTTGAAATCGTGATTGTGTGTGACATGTGGCTGACGGGATTTGATGTGCCGAATATGCACACCATGTATCTGGATAAACCGCTGAAGGGCCATAATTTGATGCAGGCAATTGCACGAGTCAACCGAGTGTTTCCGGGTAAAACTGGTGGTTTGGTGGTTGACTATCTGGGTGTGGCAGGGGCGCTGCGCGATGCTATCTCTGACTATACGCAAAGTGGCGGGCAGGGCGCACCGCAGCTTGATATTGCTGAGGCGGTGGCGCAGATGCAGATGCGTTATGAAGTGGTGCGCGATTTGTTTGGTAACTTTGATTATCAGCGATATTTTACAGCGCCAACTGACAGGCAACTGCAAATTATTTTGGATGCAGAGGAATATATTTTAGGGTTGGAAGACGGTGAGAAGCGGTTGAAGCAGCATGTTT
>ERZ773062.1340-NODE-1340-length-10491-cov-5.523093_pt1 | contig 10491 bp, 17 predicted proteins | sample MGYA00580626_ERZ773062 | MGnify/ENA primary metagenome ERZ773062 (study PRJEB29015, sample SAMEA2738003) | human oral metagenome | biome: human oral; feature: human-associated habitat; material: dental | place: China | collected 2058 ...
CCAACACGTGTTGATTTTTGTTGAACACTTGTTGAACACTTGTTAAAATTTGTTCGTTATTCATTCTTAATTCATTATCCAAAGCGACGAATGTATATTTTTTTAGTGGCAATTTATAGTCATCTGCTGCGGCTAATTTTTCAATCAATATCCACCACCAAGCATATGAAATCATTCCTAATTCTGAAATCATAGCAGCAATTTTAGGATCATTGCTCGCATTGATGTCATGACTAAAATAGTAGGATTGGTTTTTCGCCATTTCTATCACTCTTCACTGTCATTAAATAAACTATCCTGGGCTCGCCGGCCCATAATAAACTTTATGCACTCATCGATCAAGTCTTGAACGGAAATAGCGAATGTAGAGTCTGCATACTCAACATTTAACCAGTCTGTTTTGAACTTGAATTCGTTAGGAGTGTTCATATCAGATACGATGCCTTCAACACCAACCTGGTTAATAAGACCTTCAATGTCGCCATACTTAAATTTGAATGTATTTACCAAAAATGGGATTTTAAATTCTTCCAAGAATTCAAAGTTCTTCTTCACAATAGACTGCAGTTTACTGAATGCTTGCAGAAGCTCAGGACGCGGATCATCTTTAGATTTTAGCGTGAATACATCTGTTAACCCCGTAGCAGATGGTTTCTGATAAGCAATACTGATGTCGTTATCTTTAATTTGAATTGATTTAATAATCATAAGGGGCCCCTTTCTTCCTCTACGATTACTAATTTACCAGTAGCAGCTTGAACAGCTTGTTTAAACATAGCTGCATCGGAGTTTTCATCGGATAAATGAAGTAGTCGAATGTCCTGGCACTTAGTAAGATCCATAGACTTTAGAAATTTAATAACATTCTCTAGCGAAAAATGGGATTGAATTAATCGTTCCATACGTTTCTCATGTAGGCATCCATCGTCAACGCGTTGGTTTAGGATTTCATATGAATGATTACACTCGACCATGATATGATTCACATCTTTAAATGTGTACCGACAATAATATGTATCCGTAATATATAAGAGTTTCTCTTCACCATCGGTAATTAAAAAACCAACATTCGGAACATCATGCTCCAATTCAAATGGCAATATAGTAAAATTACCTATCTTAAATTGAATCTTAGGCGTTATATAGACCACTTTATGATGTCCGGCAACATAGATAGCCTCAGCTGTGTCTTTTAGCATGTACACACGATGCCCGAGTTTTAATAAATCATGTACGGCCTTGCAATGGTCTCCGTGTTGATGAGTCACTAATACTCCGCAGAGATGTACAAAATTAAATCGACAATACCGCTGTATGTCTTTAAATGCTAACCCTGCATCTAGTAATAATTCATCCCCATTAGTTGAGGTTTTGATTCGGTAGCAGTTCCCTTTTGAGCTACTACCGAATGCTTGAATACTAATCACAATTAATCACCAAACATATTGACGACTTCGCCTGTTTCAGGATCTACGAATTCATTCGTAGGAGTAGGTTCAATATCAATCGTTTCTGAATTTGCGTTATTAGCAATAGTTTCAGCCACATCAGATTGAACGTCGATGGTTTCGCCTTCAAAATCAGGTGTGAGTTCTCCATCATTATCACGGATGACGGCGCCATCTGAGGTGAGAGCATTCGTCATATTCTGCATTTCAACAGACAAAATACCATATTTGCTTAGCAACTGTTTAAGTACAGTTTTAATAGCCATTGCATCGAAGTCAGTTTTCCAAAGTCCAAAACCTTTTTTATAAGTTTGAGAATACTTTTTAGCATGTGCTTCCATTTCTTCTTTAGTCATGTATAGGTATTGTTCATACCCATTCTCTAATCGGAAATAGGCCATATATCCAACTACATCATTCCCAGTAGGCTCCCCTAATTCGAATTCACCTGTTAATCGATTCCGTTTCTTTATTTCACCCTCATAGATTTTAATAGCATTAATCTTTTTGTATTTGCCAGCTCTAATGGCTAGCTGAATATACCCTTTGTATCCCATTTGAAATTGGGCTTCATAAATTTTCTTTTTGCCATTATAAAATGGAACAATATACGCGAAGCCTAAATTTTGATTAATAGGAAGGTCTAGTGTAGCTGCCATAATACCAGCAGTAACTACAGTCGTAGGGTCTGCCTTAGTTAAGAGTTCATTATTATTAGAAACAGAAATCAAACTAGATACAAATGCTGCTGACTTCTTCCCTAGTATTTCATTGAATCGTTTTTTTATAGACTCGCTCGATACTAAAGTCTTCAATGATTGAGTTTGTAATTGTGTTTGTGCTTTCGCAATTTCTCCCATTGTGTGCCTCCTATGCTACGTCTTCACATACAGCGTGTATGTTTAATTTAGTTAAGATACTATGAATTTCTAAGCGCCCTTTTTGCGTCCACTTAGTCGTGATTTTAGAATCTAAGCGACCATCACTTCTGCAGAATGTAAAGGTTTCTGATTTAGTAAAACCTTTAGCCATATGTTGCTTGTACAGAATCCATTGATCACCGACCTTACGTTGTAGACCAGATTCATGCAAAATTTTATTTAACTCTTGAGCACTAAGACCATAGTCAGCTGCAATTTGAGTAATCGCTAAGCAGGATTTACTTGAGAGAATTTTATCAACGTAATCCTTAACCGGTTTAAACTCCGCAATCTGCTGTTCTTGTTGTGCTACAATTGCTTTCGTTGCATTATGTGATTCTACCTCATCGGCATATGCTCTAAGAGCTTCAGGCAATGTCTGCGGAATCACCATAGAATAAGAACCGGTTTTTCTAATAGCAGGGATTACATCATGCGTAATCCAACGTTTGAATTCTTTGGCTTCAGGTTTTCGACTTGAAAGCACAAGGTTATATAGTCCGTATTCGTTAATAGCAGCAATATCTTGTTTTCCTCCAGGGGTGTCCAGTTTAACCGACCCCCTTTCATCAGAATCTAGTCGGCTGATAGCATCTCGGTGCTTTGTGATTTCTAAACAATCACATACATCCTTAGCAACAAACATTAATTCGCCATCTACAGGAACAATCCGAACTTGTCCAAATCTATCGTTATTAAAAATTTGTAAATCAGTCATACTTACACCTCCTTAACCACTAGTTGTGGTTCTGATTCATCAACGATAAGCTTAATGGTTTGACTATTAACAGGAACGAATTCAGTCACGGCTTCGGCATTGTCAATGAATACAGGTGCCTCAGCTTTAAAATACTTTGTTAAGGCATTGATAATATCAAGGCCTACATTTATACGTGCAGCGTTATTCATGCTGCGATACGGAACTCCCTTATAGGTAGTTTCGCAACATTCCTCAACGTTGCCGTTCAACATAACATTAAACATCTTGAATCGCGCTAGTTTGAATCTCGAGTTAATAACATCTTCTAGCATATTGACCTTAGCTTTGATGAACTCATCCATTAGATATGAGGCCTCATCCAACTTTGATTTTTCCGCTGCTAATTCAGCCTGCTGTGTTTCTAGTTCCGCTATACGAGTATCAATCCGTTTAGCCTCTTCGTATTTATTCAATTCAGTTTCAAGGTTAAAGCGGTGTTCTTTCGTTGTAGCAATACGTTTGTCTATGTCTGCAATTTCTTCAGAGTGATCAGTGTTAGATTCATCGAGTTTCATCTGCAACATAAACTCTTCTGCTTTTAAATCAGCATATATAGAATCATCATCAAGCACCGGCGCTGTTAGCGTTCCAATCTCATCAGTTATTGTTTGTTTGACGAGTTCTTTCGCCTTAATAAGGGCCTCTAATGTTTCAATAGGCTCTAAGCTGGCATCTCTCTTTTTAATATTCTCAATGTCTTGTTGCTTCAGTTCAATAGACTGATTGATTTCTTCTAATCGCTTAGATTTTCTAAGGTTAAAATTCGTTTCAGCTTTTTCACGTGCAGCTTGAATTTGCTCTGCAGGAAGTTTTTGTCCGCAGGTTGGACAATTCTCATCGATATCCATTACAAATGCATCCGCATTAACCTGCTGACGTTGATGCATTAGCTCGTTAATAACGCTCTCGATATGTTGAATATCCCTATTGGATGTATCAAGACGATGCTTAGTATCCTCAACCTTAGAAGATAGATTGTTAAGTTCAGATACAACCATATCGTATTCATTCGACTTTAATGCAGATTGTTTTTTATATTCCATCTGCAGTTCACTTTCACGAGCCATCAATCGACGTTGTACATCTCTAAGCTCCGCTCTAGTATCAACAACTGCATGTCCATTCACTAACAATGCTTTGTCTGCCTCTAGAGTTTCTAGCGTTGTAGTTGCTAAGCTAATCTCCTGAATAAGAACGTCTCGAGGAGTATCAATGGTAGGTTTCCCGCGCGAGGCCTCATCAATTCGAACTGGAATCATATCCAGCTCTTTATTGATGGCGGTTTTCTTAGCAGCTACTACCTTTCGATGATCGTCTACACTATGGCCTGATAAGATATCAGTCAATGTTTTTAGCTCACTATATTCTGCAATAACATCCTCATCTGATATATCTCCGCACATCTCAAGTAATAGCTTTCTGCGGTTCTGCCAGGAATATGTTTCGTTGAAATACAACGGATTGGTAATTAATTTGAAAATATTTTCATCAACTAATGAATTTACAATCTCCTTATATTCCTTTTCTTTTTTAGGAACCCCATCGACAAAGTAGTCTGTCGTATGGCCTGTCATAGTGACTTCACCACCACGAGGGGATGAGTACTTCTCCCGGTACACGCGCTTTAATTCAACAGTGCCCCCTTCATCCAATGTAAAAGTGCCTGTGACTTCGTGATTGACTTTATGAATAGGTTCGCCAGCTTCAAGTGTTTTAATCTCAAAGTCGGCTCTATCTAAGCTGTCCTTGCCGAACAGCAACCAACATACAGAGTCAAATATGGTTGTCTTGCCGGTAGCATTATCTCCGCGGATAATAACATCTCCATTAAGATTTATGGTAAAGGACTTTAGGCCTTTAAAATTTAGTAATTCTAGTTTTGTGAGTTTCATAGTGATCTCCTATACAACATTAGCATCCACATCAATGGTATGAGGTTCAATCTTCAAACGATTGGCCCATTTCATCACTGTAGAGTGAATTTTATTGTCTTTTTTTAGTTGTGCATTCGCGAATAACTTCGCTTGTACTAGATGATTAAATTTAGGTTGACCCTTTTTAACCTTATTACCAGTGGCTAGTTCTAAGCATGCAATAGGATTCATGTCATCATCCGTGACAACCACAATTGCTGCTTGCCCTTGAATGACACGGTCACGATATGAACCTACACAGTTCTTCAATCGCTTTCCATATGTCATTAAATCAGCTGCAGTCTTTGGCACCATAAAGTGCATCCCATTCATATCAGCTTGTAATTGAGGTTGAGCAGGCAATATTACATCCCCATATTCCTGCTTGTTGAATATGTTGATTACTTCGTCATGGAAGTTCTTCAACTTGAATCGTTTCTTCCATAATGCCTCTTGATATTTTGGTTCGAGTTTTGCATGCATATCCACACAATCTTCTATAACACGAATATCCTCACCTAATAGCCAACGTAATATGGTAGGTTCACCACATCGTTTAATTAGTTGTTGCCACATAAGTGTTGCATGTGGATTTTTTAATCTCATCGCCTTACGTACATCATTTGCATTATGAGCTTTACCAAAATATGGATCTGTGTAATCAGCTCTAGTACGCTTTAATGTAAGAATAGTGCGCCTGCAATTTTCATCACTAAATAGATTTAATACATCTGACATGTATACGCTTAACGGATCATCAACCATACGTTTTCGCAAGGCTCTACTGTTAGGAGACTTATATGATTGTCTAAGCGCTGCTTGAAAGTTCATACCTTTTCTTGTAGCCACTAACACATCGTCTTCAAATGGGATATTTGTATATCGATATAAGCAGTAAGCATTAGTCCAATACACATATTGTTTCATTAAGCTAACAATACTAGGCATATCAGGTGCTGATAGCTTCAAAATCATATTGAGCAGCATCGTAAAATGATATCCGTTTTCTTCAGTGGCGCCAGGAGCTACATATACATTCTTTGTCCCATATCCGTAAGTTTCCTTCAATCGTTTTTCAAACATAATCCGTAACGCTTTGAATGTTTTGTTTAAATTTTTCCGGTTGAAATCTGTCATGACATATGAATCGCCAAAGAATTTCAATACCGGCATAATCTCATTCTCACGAATATAATCAACAGTCAATTCATGACGGATTCTAAATCGATCAATGAATATAGCCTTACGTTTCTTAAAGTCGAATCGCAACGTTTCCGTACACATTCCGTGGTCGTTTTTTATGCCATCAAAGAAAAGCTGAATAGCTTGATATCTAATCTTCAAATCTAAGAAATATTTATAGTTAATAACCTCTACATAAGCTGATACAGGGTATATACTCTCATCATTTATAGAAAAGTAAATTTTATGATCATAAGGATTAGAAGATGCTCGACAATTGGGGCAGGTGTAGTATTTTGAACCGGTAACATATCCATTTTGATATGAATATTTACGCTGCCAGCTACCACCAAACGTAAATCCACAGTCGATATGGTGTATAGTCGTATATTCCGCGCCGTAAGGAGCCTCTAAGATTACGCTATCGAACATTTTGTGAATATAGGTACTGGATATAATCTCCACAGTGAATTCCCCCTTTAATCACCAAACATAGCGAATAGGTCTTCTGCTTCCTTCTCTTCAGCAGGTGCAGGCTCTACTTTTAACACTGGTGTTGGTTCTTCTTTAGACTTAGACTTTTTAGTTGTAGCCTTTGTTTTTTTGTTTTTAGTTTCAGCTTTCTCTTCCTTTTGCTTCTTAGTAGGTTCTACGATTTCACAAGCCTTTACAATAGCATTGGATGCTTTCATGACACCTTCGGTATACGCTATACCAGCTTCGTACTCTTCAGCATTAATAGGGTCAAGCTCAATTGCTTTATGTAACGTGTCTAACGCCTTTTTACAGATATCAGCTTGAGCTTTAAATTGTTGTTTAGGCATATTATTCCTCCCCTGCCATTGCGGACTTCAAATCAGTAATAATATCATCAGTCAATACATCACTGGATACTTTCCCATTTACACCATGTTTACGGAAAATAGTCATAGCTTGTTTAGCTCGAGCAGTATTAGTCCCCATCCATTCACGGAATTCTTTATAGAATGCTTTTTTATCAATCGGTTCAGCAGTTACATCTAATGCTGCATCTTGATTCGGTTCTTCAACAGTAGCCTGTTCTTTAATTGGCGTTTCAGTAGGAGCAGGTTCTACTACAATTTCGTTTACTGGTTCGACCTTTTCTTCTTTTTTAGTTTTTGTTGGCTTACCTTCGAAATCTGTCACAGGAACATCGCCTGCAGGCGATGATACTTCATTTTCTAAGATTTCTACCTTACAACCTTCAGCTTCAAGTTGAGTTATACCTTCTGCAATCTTTTTACTACTCTTTTGAATTACTTCCTTGAATGTATCCTCGAGTTTATTTTCTGCTAGTTCAAGACTAGTGCCTGACGTTACTTTAATAATTGGCTTTTCCGACATACATTTGCCTTGGCATTGATGATTTAATCGTTCATTCCAATCTGCCACTTGCACAGCCAAATCGTCCAATGTGTTGAATTTAATAGTTAAGATATTTTGATTTTCCATGATATGTTCTCCTAATATTTAAATACTAGTTCAGTTAATCCATTTTCACTATTTACGGTTCCTACAATATTTTCATTAATACCTAAACTTCTTAGCCCATCTAATACAATTCGAGCTCTTGAAATGATTACTTTTGAGTGTTTAAGTTGATGTTCTTTAGGGTAAATAACACCATCTACGTTCTTTTCAGTAATAGGCAAAACGTGAATTTTACGATTCTCTTTATCTATGCCAACTTTAAGCCCCAAAGGACTTCCTAGAGCTTTGTATGCATCTACACTTAATCCACAAGCTGAGCCCCAAACGTTAAATCGTATTTTAGGAGGAAAACGTCCTGACCTATTAAAGAAATCAAAGTCTATATTTTTATTAGTTGTTGGCATAGTAACCTCCTTATGTGTTACAATTAATATGGTTGTTTGACTGTAGCTCGTATCTCATTGCCGTGAGTACGGGCTTTTTTACATTTACTTTTGATGTGTTCATCGTGGCATCGCTTGCACACCCTAATAGCTTTTCGATTTACTTCATCGAATATATAGCTATAGGTATATGGGATAATCCGTACGCCACATTTTAAACAATTAACACGCTTCATATATCACCTCCTAGAACCAAAATGTCATCAATGCAAACAGAAAAACAAACACCATGCAACTAACCAGCATGAATACAGCCAAAAATAATGCTTGTATTAATGTTTCCATTATTCACCTCCATGTTTAACTACATATAGCAACATGGCGCTCGCCCATAATATCCCTACGGCCATTACTAGATCAGGTATGATGTAGCCTTGTACATCCGAACCCTCTAGCAACCCGAACATTATAAGGGACGCTATCATGATAAATTTATTCATCTTTCACTCTCCTATTCTTGCCTGGCATCTTTTCGCTAACCAGGCATTAAACGAATCCAAATGAATTAAGCGTTTACCGCCACGCTGTCCAATCTTCATGGACGGAAAATCAAAGTCTTCCGCCCATTGGCGAATCACTGCAGGTGCTACACTAGCCATCTCCGCAGCTTCATCAACAGTGATACATAGCTTACTTCTATCCATTGAGCCATCCTTATCAATATTTCATTCACTAAAAGGCTACTTATACTTAGGAGTTAATACAGCAATATAATGCGGCGCCGGTTCAACATCATCAGCAGTAATAACGGCGACTACTGTATCGTCATCTTCGTTTTTAATAACTATTTTTGTAAACATATCAGTATTCAGTATTGTATTTTCTGTCATGATAATCTCCTTCTCTCCATTATTTACTCCTTCCGCTATAAGTAAAGCGTGCTTTACTTATAGATTAAAAAAATAATGTCGAAACAGGAACATTAAGAGCTTTTGATAGTGCATTCATTGTGTCAGATCGGATAAACTTAAGATTCCCGTTTTCAATATTAACAATAGTAGTCCTAGAAATACCCGATTTTTTTGAAAGATCTTCTTGGGTTATATTTCTATTGACTCTGTATTCTTTGAGTCTATTCATACGTCCTCCTTTCTTCATTTCATTAGTCAAGCTGGCTTGACAACACAAGTATACTTAACTTAAAAACGATTGTCAAGCACACTTTACAAAAATATTTTTATCGTGTAAACTTTACTTATCAAGAAAGGGGGCTTCTACAATGTCATTAGGAGAAACAATAAGAAAATATAGAGAAGACAATAATTTAACATTAGAAGAATTATCAACAAAAACAGGACTAACTAAGCAATACTTGTCAATGCTAGAGAATAATAAAAATTCTAGAACTAAAAAACCGATCATTCCTTCCATTAGGACTCTAAATAAATTAGCGGAGGGGATGAATATGTCATTCGACGAATTATTAACAGACCCAGATGAGCAAGACCAACTCGGTGAGCGCGCACTTGAATTTTTCGCTGATGCGGACGATGAACCTAGAACAAAGGATAAAAGGAACGACCAATACTACCTCGACAAAGAAGCCGCGGAATACGCTGAAATGCTACGTACACGTCCAGGTGCTCGTATGCTCTTCTCTGCCGCTAAAGATATGTCTAAAGAGGAGATGGAAGAAACAGTCAAATACATAGAGTTCTTAAAATCTAAACACAAGTAATACACACAAGGGAGAGTGTTATCGTTGGTTGTAAATTTGATTTACTGCGACTTACCACATGCCAATGCTGTGTCAGAGGAATGTGAAGATGTAGATACTCATAACATCTACATAAACAAAAACCTCCCTCATGATCGCATGAGAGAGGAGATTAAACATGAATTAATGCATATTATTAATGACGATTTTTATGTGGATCATCACGTTAATTTAGTCGAACGTATGGTTAGAATGTCTCAGATAGAAGATTGTGAACTTGGTCAAATAGACTTTTACCATCATATGTTGTGATAAAAGGAGAGGACATTATGTTTGATACCTATAAAATTATTGCTATTGAAAACGAAAACACAGTATTAATTAATTATGGCCTAAACGACGGTGCCAAGGAGGGTGATGTTTTACGTATAATTGAGCCTGGCGAAGACTTAATTATAGATGGTGTAAACTACGGCGCTTACGACGGCATAAAGGCGGTTATTGAAGTTACAGCCCCTTATGCTAGATTCGCTGTATGCCAACGCATTGTTAGACGTACTAGCACTCTATTCAGTCCAGTATCTGTACTTCAAAAAACTATTGCTCGAAGCGTGCCATTAAATGTCAATAAAGATGATATTTCTGCCAATCTTTCCGCACCTATAATAACGCCTATAAAAATAGGTGATACTGTTTTACTCACAAGAGAATAAGTA
>ERZ773062.1342-NODE-1342-length-10487-cov-3.137174_pt1 | contig 10487 bp, 10 predicted proteins | sample MGYA00580626_ERZ773062 | MGnify/ENA primary metagenome ERZ773062 (study PRJEB29015, sample SAMEA2738003) | human oral metagenome | biome: human oral; feature: human-associated habitat; material: dental | place: China | collected 2058 ...
GTGGTGGTGGATATGCAGAATTTGCAAGCCATAACCACGAGTATAAGGGACGTAACGTTACATAAAGTTCAAGTGCTGCCGCAACTCGTGCAGCCTCCGGCTCAGGCTGTCTTAAAAGCTCATCGTAAAGGTCTCCTAAAATCGGCATCTTTTCCGTTGCCGGATCTGCAAGAAACTCTCTGTAAATATTTCTTACCGAGCGATCGATGACCGTTTTTTCCACGGGGGCAAGTCCTTCTTTTCCGCCTACTACAAGCTCGCAAAGAGAAAGGATAAAATCCGATTTTAAGGCAAGGGGATTATCATCCTCGCTGTAATTAAGGTTTATATCCATAGGATTGATATACTCTTTGCTTGTGGGAGAGATACGGATGACCTGTCCCAAAAGGCTGTTTACCAAGGGGGAATATTCCGATTCCGGATCTGATATATAAATGTCATCATTCGTAATTAAAAAGGCGTTTGTAATTTCACGCTTTGCCGCAAAGGATTTACCTGAACCCGGTGTTCCGAGAATCAAGCCGTTCGGATTTTTCAGCTGCTTTCTGTCGCATAAAATCATGTTGTTTGAAAGAGCGTTAAGTCCGTAGTAAAGGGATTCGCCGCCCTGAAAAAGCTCCTGCGTAATAAAGGGAATGAATACGGCAGTGCTTGAGGTGGTAAGTCCTCTTTGAATTTCAATTTCATTTCTTCCAATAGGAATGCTTGACATCAATCCTTCCTCCTGCTGAAAGTCAAGACGGGTTAAGGCACAGTTATATTTCTGTGCGATTCCTGCGGCGGCGAACACATCGTTATCCAGCTTTCTTTTGCTATTAGCCATATTCACCACTAAAAAGGTAACAAGAAACATTCTTTCGTTTCTGCTTTGAAGATCCTGCAAAAGATTTTTTGCTTCGCCGCCATAGGTGGCAAGATCGGACGGGATAATGTCCATGTCATAGCCGGATCGGACGGCTTTTTTCTGCTCGTCAATCTTCATTTTGTCAAGGTCTGTGATTTTTCTTTTGATTGTTTTGATTGCCTCCGCCTGATCGATGCTTTTGATATGCAGGTTTACAATCATTCCCGTTTCCAAATCCAAAAGGTCGGACAGGATGCGGTCGTTTAATTCCGGAGCCAAGATTTCAAGAAAGCTTACCGCACCAAGTTTACCGCCTATGCGAAAGGTTCTGCCTTCCCCGAAGTAAAAAGAGGACGGTGCGATAAAGTCCTTTGTCGATAATCCTGACGGCACAAGATAGTCCCAAGAAAAGAAAAACGGTTCTCCCTCCGGATGAAAAATGCCGTGCATGGTTTTCAGCCTTTCATAGCCGTTCATGGAATGGGCGCTTACCCCAAGCACCTTAAAATTGTTCAGCATATCCGTTTCAATGCGGTTTAGCCTTGCCTTTGCAGCACTTAAGCTGTCCGCTTCTATACTGAATGTTACGAATTTCAGCTTCACAAGTCCGTTGTTTCCTTTGGAAAGCTGCTCGGAAAGCATTTTCTGATATTCCGTTCTTATGGAATTAAAGTCATCATCCCGCTTTGGAATTTCAATCGCTTCTTTTGCTTCTCCGCGGCTTCCCTGATTGATAAAGGAAAGCTGCACATCCACAGAGGAATCAAAGTAATTAAGAAAGTCGCACCAGTTTTCAAAGATTGCGGTTTTCTCATCTGCTCCTGCAAGCTGATAGTTGATGTCGGAAAAGGCAATGCACCTACTGTATCTGTTTTCCGTTACTTTACAGATTCGTCCGGATACATGGAAAGGTAGGGGATGCTCTCCTGTGCGGAAGAAGCCTTTTTATCCGGGTTTGCTTTTCTAATCAGCTCCGCAATCTGCTTTTTCTCGCTTCTTGTCAGCTTTCGTTTAGTTCTTATGCTGTTTTTTCCCTTTGTTTTGTCCTTTAACAATATGAAATACCTCCTTTTCAAGTTTTCTCTGCCTTATGAGAACGGCATAATAGTTTCTCGTCCTGTAGGGACGCTCTTTCTTTCTGATAAACTTTGTCTGCACGATATGTTTTAGAATGACCTCAAGGGGCTGTCCGTGTTTTTCGTACATGGCAAAGAGGAAAAAGGGAAGCATAACTAAAATCATGAAAAAAGACGCAAGGCTTGTGCCTGCGCTTCCCTTTAAGAGAAAGAAAACAGGCAGCCCTAAAATGAGAGCTGCCGTAAAACAAAGGATCTGTCTTTTTGTCAGGTTAAAGGCAACCTTCGTTTTAACCTTTGTCAGATCCTTCGGTACGGGTACATACGCCATAAAAACCTCCTTTCCATCAAAGCGTAATATTGCTTTTTACTTCATTTCCCCATATATCCCAGCCGGGACTTTCTTTTCTTGCAAAAAGCTCGATTCGCGGAATATCTCCCATAAGAGCGACAATCTTTTTTCTTGCTTCCTCCGGTTTTTTGCTGTGTTCTTCTATGGGGCTTATGATAAGCTGGTGAATATTTTTCGCCTGCCTTTTGGGATGTCCTTTTGTTGCAAGAAGGCAGATTTCCGCATTTCCTCTCGTCCAAAAGCCAAGTCCGTAAAACCATGTGAGAGCTTTTTTATTTGTTTTCAGCCATACAAAAGCGACCGTTTTATAGGTAAATCCCCACGCTTTAATAAGCTGCAGGGCTTCTTTAAGCTGCGGGAAAGTAGCCCACAAAAAAAGTACGCAGTCCTTTTCTGTAATTTCAGAAACAGGAAGCGCACAAAGTTCCTCTATGCCCATCGTGGAGTAGTGATGTTCCGCTGCACCTTGTACCTTGTTTCTTTCATACTTCCACGGCGGATCGGCATAGATAATGCTGTATTTTTTATTGATTGTTTTGATACCTCCTTTTAAGTTACAGAGCTAATGTGCTCCAAAAATAGATTTTGAAATAGCACTTGATTTTAGAAGCATAAAGCAAAGCAGCACGGTATATGCCGCAAGGGAAAATATCGCAGTATGCAGGTTATCTGATACGGTCATCGCCTTTACCAAGACGGCATAGATTCCGACACATACCATGATAAGAAAACCCTGAAAACCAAGTGCAAATAAACTTTTCAGGTAGTTGTTTCCAATCTGTCCCCATTCTCTGTTTGTCATAGTGGCAAACGGAATCGGGGCGACGGAGCAGACAAAATAGATCTCTATCATTCTGCCGTAGATGACAACGGTAATAAAAACGGACATGAGCTTCATAGAAAGACTGACAAGTCCGGTTTCTATGGAAAGCTGTAAAAGCTCCGGTATTTCCATATCCTTAAGCTTTTCCTGAAGCGAGGTAAGAGAGGATGCCACATCAATGCTTGTATCTGAACTGATAACGCCGGCTGCGCCCGATACCACATGCTGTGCCAGCTCAAATACCGCCATAGTAATATCAAAGGTATGGGTAACGATAAATACCGCTACCCACGCCTTGAAAAACCACTTGAAAAACATAAATGTGTCAAGCTCGTGCAGGTTATTTTTGTCAATAATCATGCTGATAAGCTCGTAGCAAAGCACATAGGTAATGACAAGCCCCGCAATAGGAACAATGACATTTTCAGATAAGGTTTTTATCATGGAAAATACACTGCCGTTCCAGACTTGCGGGGTCTTGCCTACCTCTGCCGCTATGGTTCCTACCTTTTCGTTGACATCTCCGAACAGAGCTTCAAGATTTCCCTGAATGGAGCCGATTAAAATATCTTTGATCCATTCATTGATTGCATCAAGTATGCTCTGCACGTGTTACCTCCTTATCCGAAAAGTCCGCGAAGAAGCGGAACAAGGGTTGTACCGATAAGAGCAACACCTCCGCCTGCCATAAGCTGCTTTATTCCCAATTAGAGATTGTAGCTGACCTGTAAGCTGTCTGTATTTCCTATGAAATTGTAATGTATTTCTATTATTTGGGTGATTTCTCCGTCCACTACTTCTTTTTCGTGAACATAGATTTTGGAGATGAGTTCATTTAAGGTTTCTTTGTCCAGCTTCTTAATGTTCTTGTGTTTTTTTATGAGTTCTATCCACTTGTAGACACCATTTTCATCTACCTTACTTGTAACAACTTTTCTTTCCATCTCCTCAATTCGCTTTGTTAAGAGGTCTTGCTCAGCTTGAGATTTTTCAAGTATTCTTTGGAAATTGTTCTCGCTGATTTTCTTATTTATCCAATCATCATAGAGTTTCTCAATCTTGTTACCAAGCTCTGCCACTCTTTTACTATCTTCCTCAATCTTCCTTGCTATATAGATTTGTTCTTCTTCATTTTCGGTATCTCTTGATTTTTCAAGAGCCTTTAAGACTTCCTTTTCATCTTGTAAAGCAAAGTCTGCATTTTTTCTAATATCTGCAAGTACGATTTCATAAAGAGTATCAAAGTATATTCTGTGCTGAGTACATAAGTTTTTTCCGTATCTGCGATAAGTGTTACAAGTAAGTATTTTCTCTTTTTTCTTTGAGTTGTTTCTTCCAAGATTTAAGGCTTTACCACAATCAGGGCATTTAACAAGCCCTGCGAAGATACTTTCTTCCCCTGTTTTAAAAGGTCGCTTCCTACTTTCTATCTTTTCATTTGCCATTTTGTAGGTATCTTCTGAAACGATAGGTTCGTGGGTATTTTCTACAACTATCCAGTCCTCTTTTGGTTTGTCTGATAGCCAACCGATTTTGAATTGATAGTTTGCTTTCTGACTTGCCGTGTGTCCAAGATAAACAGGATTTTCAATTATCTCCTTAATTGTGGTACAGTCCCACCAATATTCCCCGTCTTTTACGGTTTGTTCTAATTTGGTACAAACATTTCTAAGTCCCTTTTTCCTGTTCCACCAAGTAGGTGTAGGAATTTTTTCATCAAAGAGTATTCGCCTTATTGCCTGTACTCCATATCCACTGATAGCAAGGTCATAAATCTTTTCCACTATCCACGAAGTTTCTTCATCTACCATAAGAGAATAAGTATCATCCGGATTTTTCATATATCCGAATGGTGCAAGGCAGCCTGTAAACTTTCCTTGTCTTGCTCTTGTAAGGTAAGCTGATTTCATCTTCTTTGAAACATCTCTTGAATAAAACTCATTTAGTACATTCTTAAAGGGTACTATCTCATTATTGTCCTGTAAGGTATCCACTCCGTCATTGACTGCGATATATCTCACTCCGTTTTTCGGAAAGAAATTCTCGGTATAATATCCTGTCTGAAGATAGTTTCTTCCAAGTCTTGATAAGTCTTTGGTAATGACTATATCAATTTTTCTTTCCTCAACATCTTTTATCAGTCTTTGAAATGAGGGGCGGTTGGTATTTAAGCCTGTGTATCCGTCATCGACATATACATCAGCTATATTCCAACCTCTTGCCTTGACATAATGTTCAAGCATATCCCTTTGATTTTGTATGCTGGCACTCTCTCCTTTCTGCTCATCATCTTTAGACAGTCTGCAATAAATTGCAGTCCTATATGAAAAGTGATTTGAATTTGTTTGTATCATTTCCTATTCCTCCTTTGGATTTTTAGGAATGACACAATCCTCTCTAAAACTATCTTTAGTATAACATATCTTCTTATCTATATCAATATTATATTGTGTATATTCAATATCTATATCTTCATATTTGCTTTTATCTTTCTTTATCAGTTTTATAAATGCGTCCGCTCCTGTTCTTGAGGCATTATAATTACGCTTTACAATATATCTTGTCTGCTCTTTTTTCATCGGTTGCTCCTTTCCTTGCAATAAAAAAAGCGATTAGAATTTTTTACTTTCTAACCGCCTTTACTCATCTATTAAATTTTGTGCTTTCTTCAGCTTTTCTTTGCTTTGTATTTTTCTTCTATCAAGTCCCGTTACCCTAAGAGGTAAACACATTCCTATTATTCTTGAATAAATCCTGCCAAGCATTATATCCTCCTGTTCTTGTTCCATATCCTTAAAATTAAGGTTGGTAGTTATAATGGTTGGTCTTGCCTTTAAGTATCTTGCATTGATTACATTGTAAATCTGCTCTAAGGCATACTCTGTATTTCTTTCTATCCCAAAATCATCAAGTATTAAGAGAGTAGAGCTTGTTATCTGCTCAATATACTCATTTCTATCAAGGTTAAAGCCACCTTTTTGTAAATCATTTAGTATCTGGGCAAAGTTTCTCATCTTAACTGTATAGGAATATTCTGTGATTATGGCATTGGCTATTGAACAAGCTACATATGTCTTGCCACTTCCTACATTTCCGTAAAGTAGCAGTCCAACATTATCTTTTCTCATTTCTTCAAAATGCTTTACATAGTTTTTAGCTTTTTTGATGGTGTCCTTATCTGTATCTTCATCGGCATTTTCAAAGGTGCAAGATATTTGATTTATTGATATAAAGCAATTTTTTCTAAGTCTATCCTGTTCAATCTGCTTTTCTCTAAGTTCTTCCTGTTCTTTTCTCTCCCTATCACATTTACAAGATATTCTAAAAATCATCGGCTTATTTAACATTGGAATAGCCTTCCCGTCTATTCTCTCATTACAAGTCTTGCAATAGATGTGTCCGTCTTTTTCATAATGAGTTTCTCCATTATAGGTAAAATCTGTACCTTGAATTTTTATAGTTATCATATTTTGATTATCTTTGTTATTCATAACTTTAATTCTCCTTTTCTCGTCTTAAATGGTGGAATGCGTTTTAAGGCTTGTTTTTGGATTAGGTATATTCTGATATCTCTTTTAGTTTTAACGCTCTAAAAACACCTTTCCACCTTGTTATATGATATTTACAGGCTGTCGCTATCCTCATAGTTGGTTGAATAGGTTTTAGTACTTCCATTTTGAATATTTTTCTGTGTTAGTGTTTCTTTGTCCTGTTCATACCAATTAAGGATTGTTACATAGTGGTCTTTATAGTCTTTCCCGGAACTTTTGATATACCTTGATAATTTTTCAATCATTGTATCGGTATGACCTTGCATTTTTTCTTGTAACTTTTGGTATTCTTCATCAGTTAAGCGGATATTTTTATATTCTCCGTAAAGGATTTGGGTGGACATTTGGGTTTCTTCTTTCCCCTCTATTCTCTTATCTCTAATATCTAATCTCTTATCTCTATTCTCTGGTGGACAAGTGGCGGACATTTGTCCACCAGCATTTAGACAAGTGTCCTCTAAAAGTCGTATTTTTTCTTGATTTTCAAGCCTTGCTTTTCGCTTTCTTTCGCCCTCTGTTGATGATTTTCCAATGAAAAGCTCTATATCCGCCATATACAAAATGTTATCGGATAATTGGTCTATCAATTCCAATTCCAAAAATATTTTTATTGCCCTCTCCACAGTACCTACTTGATGGCGTGTTATGGTGGCAATCATTTCTGTTGTATATGGTATGTTATCTCTAAATATCAGCTTGCCGTTATTTTTAAGGCTCATCAGATACAGCTTTAGTAAAATATTGGAATACAATACTCCGTCTTTCATACTCTCAAGCAAGGTTATGGTTTCACTTGTAAAGAAATCTTCCTTTAGCTTGAGATAATAGTATTTTTTGTTATCACTCATTTTCTTCTCCTTGCAACAAAAAAGAGAAGCAGATTATTATTCCACTTCTCTAATCATTCATAAATTATTTTTGTTTCTATAATTGTGCAACGCCCGTTGCACAATTTTCAATTAACTTTATTTTTTCTTGTAATTTCTTAAAACTCTTTCTACCTGTTCTTCTAATTGCTCTCTATCAGGAATATATAAAGTGTATTTAGAAGCAAATATCTTATTGGACAAACTGCCAAGTGCATATTCTGCCTGTATACTGTCCTTATCGGTACAAAGGATAATTCCAATCGGTTCATTATCCGTATCGTCATTAACTTCCGTCTTGTAGTAGTTAAGATACATATTGATTTGTCCGACTGCTTCCGGCATTAGCTTTCCTGTTTTTAGCTCAATCAAAACATAGCTCTTAAGTATCTTGTTATAAAATACCATATCAACATAATAATGGGTATTTCCAAGTGTTACTCTTTGTTGTGAGCCTACATACATAAAACCCTTGCCAAGTTCAAGCAAGAATTTTTCAATATGAGCTATTAAGGCTTTTTCTAAATCACTTTCCATAATTGGCTTTTCTTCAGGCAGTCCTAAAAATTCAAATACATAAGGATCTTTTACAACATCACTTGCCTTATTTATTTCATTTCCCTTTAAGGCTAACTCCAATACCTTTTCTTTATTTTCATCTCCTGATGAAAGTAAAAGTCTTTCAAAAAGTGATGTTTTTATTTGCCTTTTTAGCTCTCTTACAGACCAATTTGCATTAATAGTTTCTTTTTCATAAAAGCTCCTTTTCTGCTCATCGCTTATGGAAAGCAATTCACAATAGTGCGACCAACTTAATTTGCCAGACAATGTCTGGCAAATTGGATATGACAGATAAAAATTCCTCATATTTTGCAAATTAGACCTTGAAAATCCCTTACCATATTCTTTGGTGAGCCTCTTCGATAAGTCTGTTACTAACTGTTTTCCATACTCGGCTCTATCAGAATTTCCCTGTTCATCTTCTACGATAATTCGCCCAATCTCCCAATAAGTTTGAATGAGGATATTGTTAACTTCTCTTGCAACACTATTTCTTGCATTATCCATCAATTCTTTAATACTGCTATAAACATCTTTATGAATTTTATCTATTTCATTATTCATATAGCTACCACCTCTTTATCTGCTACGATTTTAATTATTATACCATAAATATTGAGTGTATTCAATATTATATTCCTTATATTTACATGTCAAAAGGGGATAACAAATCGTTACCCCCTCTCAGATTTTAAGGAAGTCGTACTTTACGACAACCTTTATAGTTATCACGTACTGAAATAAGAAGTCCTTATAAAACTGAAGTCGTGATTTACGACATCAGCTATATGAGTCCCTAAAACGAGGACTCATCTTATACCTGCGTTCCCAAAATGGGTACGCAAACCTTATGCACCGAAACAGTGCGTATGCTTATCCTATTTACGATGTTATCCCATTTCGGGGCTTCATCTTTCCTTGTTCTTGTAATAGTCCTTTGTTTTCTCCTTTCGTTTTTCATAAACTTCCTGTTGCTTTTGATACTTCTTAATCTGAGCAATGACACTTGGTTTTTCTCCTCTCTTGATTGCCTTATCTATCTCAATTGATAGGTCTATGCCATAATCCTCATTGACTGTTTTTACGGCATACTTGATATGATTGATACTTTCGTATTCTTCTTTGACTTTTTGAGATTGTCTATTGAATTTTGATATTTCATCTTCAAGGCTTTGGATTTCCTTTGTCCAATCTTTAGACTTAATCGCCGATGAGCCTGTTATCTTTTCAAGAATTGCCCTTGCTCTTTTGTACTTATCTATCTGTTCTTTGTGGGAATTGTAAAAACTATCTTTAAATATGGATTTACTATTCCATTCCTCAAAGACTTTTTTATTGTCCTTGATAATATCTGCATAGACAAAGCACTTATTTAGATTTTCTATCCTTGTAGTTTTAACCCTAATATCTTGACTGGTTTTCTTGTTTTGAGATTGAAGTGTGCCTATCTTTTCTTGCAAATCAGCTATGGTTCTAAGGTTATTGTCTTTCAGATAATAGATTGCTTTTACAAACCTTTTTAGGTCTGCATTTCCTTTTTTTATCTGTCCATAGTAGGATAGATTTTTTGTTTTTTCTCTCTGTATATCGTTGTAAATTGAGATATATTCATAGAGATTAAAGAGTTCTGCTTTATTGTCTATTTCATCTTGCCTTGTCTGTTTATACTCATCATATTTTGATTGTAAATTTCCAAGTAAAGAGCCTATCCAAGAAGTAAGCTCCGATATTCTTTCTCTAATAGTTTTGACTAAAGAGTTATGCTTTTTAATTTCTCTATTGATGTTTCCTTTATCGGTTTCAATGCCTTTTCTTTCTAAGGCACTGGCACTTGCTCCTAAATGAATGGTTGGTATTTCTTCTATACCCTGTCTTTCAAAGGAACGATGGTCGACTCTTTTTTCAAGGTTATTTTTCTCTAAATACTGATTACAAAAAGTGGCAAAACTTTCTCGCCATTTTTCTGCGTTACCTTTATTATTCCAATCAGTAAGTTCTATTTTTCTTGTCTTAGGCTTCCCGTTTTTGTTTAGAATTTTATTGCCATAATCATCAAGGATATATTCTTTTTTTGACTTTGGTTGCCACTCTCCTTTTTCATTGATCGGTCTAAGGGTTGTCATTATATGAGCGTGAATATTGTTATTTCCCTTATCACTTTCATCGTGTATGGCAAGGTCTACTATCATTCCTTTTGATACAAAGTTTTCCTGTATGAAGTCTGTAATGAGTTTCTTATTTTCTTCAAAAGATAACTCTTTTGGTAAAGCTATTATGAAATTTCTTGCAAGCTGGGCATTGCTTGCTTTTTCATTTAACTCAACACTGTTCCATAAGATTGCTCTATCTTTTAGGCTGATTGGTATATTTTCCGGCAAGAATATTTCTGAATGAAGTAGTCCTTTTTTATTGTG
>ERZ773062.1343-NODE-1343-length-10486-cov-6.691880_pt1 | contig 10486 bp, 15 predicted proteins | sample MGYA00580626_ERZ773062 | MGnify/ENA primary metagenome ERZ773062 (study PRJEB29015, sample SAMEA2738003) | human oral metagenome | biome: human oral; feature: human-associated habitat; material: dental | place: China | collected 2058 ...
CAGTAGACTCTTAATCTATGGGTCACAGGTTCGAGCCCTGTAGGGGGCATTTTTTATGCTTATTTATAGGCTTTTTTAAAGGTTTTGTTCCGTGGATGTTCCGTGGGATAAAATCTTTATTATTTTCTCATTATCTGAGACTTCTAATTCTTTAATGACGTGAGCATACGTCTGCATGGTTACTGTAGGGTTAGCATGGCCCAATCTTTTGCTCACAGAAACGACCTGTACGCCTTGCGATAGCAAGATGCTTGCGTGTGTATGTCTCAAGCTATGAAATCTTATTTTTCTCTCGATGTTCGCTTTTTTAAGTGTATTATCGAGAGTTTTTTTGACTCCATTATTTGTAATGTCGTGGAATACTCTTTCTGTGTCCTTTGGGAGCTGAAATAATAACGATATTACTTCACTAGGAATGATAATAGTTCTTTTAGCATTTTTAGTTTTACCGTCTGTGAAATCTCTAGTGTGTAATGAATCGAATCCTTTTTCGATTTTTACAGTATTTGTTTCTTTATCTAAATTATCCCAGGTCAAACCCAGACATTCTCCGAACCTCATCCCACTAACCATGGCTAAAAGAATAATATAGCGTGATTGATATCTAGGGTTGATTCCGTCTAATAATGCTGCATACAGCCTTTGATACTCTTCGAAAGATAAAAATTTACTTTCTTCAGTAAATGCTCTTTCATCATTTCCTTTGATTTTAACAAATTCACACGGATTATACATAAGAACCCTAGTTTGAACCGCATGCTTAATAGCACCACTGGTATAAGTATGATATTTAGCCACAGATTCAGTTGATAGCCTTTCAGCTAATTGATTAATATATGCTTGATAGCTATCATGAGTGATATCCTTGAGCATGACGTTAAAATTCTTTCTTACATATCGTATGATCATATCTATACGCTTTGAAACGCCTAACGAAACAGTTCCGTCTTTATATAGTCTCTTCCAGTTCTCCATATAATCAGCAAGGTACATACGTTCCTTTGCGAAATCCTTTCCTTGCAGCATTTCATTTTCACGTAGGATGGACGCGTCTTTCGCTTCAGCTTTAGTTTTAAATCCACTTTTCGAAACTGCTTTTTGCTTTCCGTTATCGTAGTAGTAGACCTTATAAGCCCAAGTCTTACCACGCTTATAAATACTTGCCATAGTTTACCATCCTTTCTGTTTATGGTAAAATAGGGCATAACAAATAGCCCTATTCTAGGGTGATTTTTGAATTCACCACACTGTATCCGCAAAGATAAAGAGTGTGGTGTTTTTTTAATTTATAAATAAAAATATTATTGATTTCTTTTATAGTGTTGATTGATTAGTGTTTCCATTATCTCTTTTGGGAACCCCATTTTTATTATTAATAACATTAAATCGTTAGGTGATTGTTCACAGTGTCTTCCAATATGGTAAGATAAATAAAATTCGAGATTGAATTGTGCATTAAAATTTTCAAACGTTCCAAGTACTTTATATAAAGTGTATAAATCATTTTTCCCATATCCTCTTCGATAAGAAACAGGTAAAAAGCCATTGTGAGGATGAAATATAACATTATATCTTATTGGATATTTTTCAGGCTTAAAATTAAAGATACGACCGTTATGCGCAGCTCTGTTTCGAAAAGCATTTATAAGAGCAAGAGAGTCCTTAAATAGAGCAATATGATCATCAGAAACTTCATCAATATCAATTCCGTAGCAAATAGAAATTACCTTCTTCTTTTGTGGACCTTTCAGTAATTTGAAAATATGTTTTAAATTACCAAAACTTGTTTCTTTCATAAGTATCCAAGGAGGTATATGATTATGGTTTTCTCTATAATGATTTAAAGGCTCGATATCTCTTTGCAGAAAGCTTTTTAATATGCTTACCATTTCATTTCTTTCATTAGTTGTATGACCGTGTTCTTTAAAACTTTTCCCTTGTTTAAAATTCTTATAGTTAAGATAATCAGTTTCTTGTACTCCAAAGTCTTCAGATAATGTATACGCAATTGCAGTTCTTAAAGAAAGTTCGACCTCGAGCGTTGCAAGCATCACGGCTGAACGAATATCTTTATCTAAATCATATAAATTGATCAATTGTTTAAAAGTTGTGCCGTCTTTATATTGGTCTGTTTCACTTGAAGGGTCTAACAAAAAAGTTTTGTAACCATTCACTATTTCGTAATAACCATATCTCATCAATGAATTTCTTGCAAAATTATCATTCGAGATGGTTAAATTCCTAGATTTAAGTATTGATAATTGTTTGTTAATATCCGAAAAAGGTTTCATAAAAAATTCCTTTCTAAATGCGCAAAAGGGCCTCAATTAAATTGAGACCCTTTCGGTATGATGCTTACGCGCACCTGTTCATCGATTACGTTCATTATATATGGTCTCAACGCTGAAAGTCAATGGATAAGTAGTAAAATTTAAAAATAAAATAAACTTTACTATATGTCGTGTTTTTACTTGGTTTTTATTTCTATATATAGAGATTCATGTTTGGCATCAGGCCATACTCTAAAACATCTCCATAGATTCTTTTAAATATAGATCCGTAAGAACCGTTGCGAACTCGTCCGCTTCAGATTCTATTTTAGATGTGTAACGATACTTCATGCTCAAAAGATGTGGTGTACGTGTGTTGTAATGTAATACGGCATGCCCCAACTCATGGGCCATGGTGAATAGTTTTTCGTTTTTAGATAAATTCTCATTAATAAAGATAAATTTAATTCTTCTAATCTTAGTGTAGTAGCCTTTAACCTCTCCCAGGTTCGCTTCTAATAAGTTTATGTCTAATTCTTTTGCAATCTTATATGGATTGCTAGTTCCGAATTTTCGAACTAAAGATGATACTTTATTTTCAATCCCCAATACTTACAACTCCTATCCTTTCTTATATTTATTTGGTGTAAATTTTTTCTTAGCTTCCATTCTAGCGATTTTTATAGCATGTTTTAAAGAAGATATCATCAATTCTCTTGTTTCTTCAGGATACTCAGCAGTTTCTTTTGAATACATTCCATTTTCTAATTGGTCAACCATCTTTTGAAGGTCTTTTTGAATATCCTTATCTTCTGTATTATTAGCATTAAAATAAGGCTCATCAGACATACCTATTAAATAGTTAGGAGATACTTCAAAAGTTGAAGCAATCAACCGTACCGTATCCATTCTTGGCTCAACTTTACCATTTTCCCATTTAGAAACATTTGTTTTATTGAAGTTTGTTGGAGAGCCTTTAAGGCTCGAATAATTATTGATTCTGTTGGCAAATTCTTCTTGATTTAAATTATATTTTAATCTTATATCTTTGATTTTGTTTGCAAACGACATGCCAAACATCACCTTTCTTTATTGTTTATAAGTGAATTATACCTTTAATTTCAACAAGAAACAACTAAAATAATAAAAAAGTTTATTTTTTTTCTATTTTGTTGTTGACATGTGAAAAAGTTTAGTGTATATTGTGTTCATAAGGTTGAAAAAAGATAAACATTTAAAGGAGGTGATTCAATGTCACAACGAAAAAGACCGCCTTATAAAGAATTCATTGCTTGGATGATTGTTAATGATGTCAAACGACAAGAGTTACAAGACTTGCTAGGAGTAACGTCAGCTACGCTTAGCCATAGACTTAACGGAACTGGAGCAGATTTCACGATGGAAGAAGTTCGTACTATTATTAATAAGTACGGCGAAGAAGTAAGTTCATTTTTTTTGAACTAGAAGTTGAAAAAAGATAAACATTTAAACCAGAAAGGAGGAATTGGAATGGATAAAGAAAGTTTAAAAAAACCAATGACTGTTTTTGAAGCTGTTGATACTGTGATCGTTTATATTTCTAAGCAGATTTTAACAGATAAAGTAGGAAGTCCTGAATATATGATAAATGCCCTAGCTAAATTAGTGGAAGCTAGAGCAAAATTGAATGATTGTTAATAGTCTATAAGTTGAGCTTTTTTAGAAGGTTCTGATGGTGATTTATATTTTTTAATTTTCTCAAAAGTTTCCCAATATAAATCAACTAACTCTTCTGGAGTTTTTACAGAATCAATATTTTTCTCAATATATATAACTGTTAATTTTTCAATCAATTCTAATTTCATATTCACACCTCCTTTCCCCAACACAATTATAGGCTTGAAAGAAGGTTACAACAATATGAAAAAAACATGAAAGGAGTAAAAATCATGGAACAAGCAACAATTGATTATTTCGAAGCAATATTCTTTGAAGTTGTAAAAAGAAATCCTGAAAAATTTGTTGGATTAATAAAACCGTTCATTGAATCTAACAATAATCAAAGATGGATAACCACTGAAGAATTATGTGAAGCAATTGGAACGAGTTCCAGTTCATGGAATAAAAGTGAAGTGAGGAACCATCCAGTAGTTGTTGCTTCAAGAAGAACGGACACACGACCTTATAAGTATCAAGCGAGTATGGTTGATGAAATTCAGAAGATATGGGACGAAAGGAGAAAACGATGAGAACAGAAAAGCGATTAAAGAACACAGTGCCATTTAAAAAGTTCTTAGTTTGGTATTTCAAAGGGCTTGGAATCACATTTGGATGTATCGGAGCAATCTTAATGATCACATTGATGGTTCTGATGTTCGTTGGAAAGGCGGTTGAACATCACGAAAATAAAGTGAATCTGATTAGAAGTGGACAATATATCGAGCCTGATTTTCAGGAAAAATTAAAGGAGGAAAATAAATAATGTTTAGAGTTGAATTGAATGATGAAGTTTTTGAAAAGTGTGTTACATCTAAAAAGGTATTAGATGTCTTGTATTCGAGCGAACTAGATTTTGACGAATGTGTCAAAGTATTAAACAGTTTAGTAAATAGTTTCACGATGGGAAAACTTATTGGAATGGAATTAGATAAAGAATCTATTAAAAAATTAAGAGATAGTATGCAAGAAGATATCGATGAATATAACAAGAAAAAAGCCGATGAAACAATCATCGACTTCCAAAACTAACTAACTACATTATAAAAATAAAACAAGGAGAAATCAAACATATGAGCAAAACAACTAAAAAAGAAGAAGAATTCGTTCTCAAAATCTTAGAGGTAGTCCAAGAATATGAGAATGCTGATTTCAATATTATAGAATCATTTGAAATCATATTAAAAATGGTACTTATTGCAAGAAAAGCAGGAATATCAATGGCAGAAATCATCAAAGATAACAAAGAAGAGTGGGGGCTTGAATAAATGACAGTTAAAATCAACAAACTAGAAATCGAGAATGTGAAACGTGTCAAGGCTGTATCAATCGAACCAACAGCAGAAGGGCTCACGATTCTAGGTGGAAACAACAATCAAGGAAAAACGAGTGTCCTCGATGCCATTGCTTGGGCATTGGGTGGCAATAAGTACAAACCAAGTAAGGCAGCTCGTGACGGATCCATGAATCCACCGTCGCTAAGAGTAGAGTTGTCAAATGGGCTTATAGTGGAACGCAAGGGCAAGAATTCAGATTTGAAAGTTACGGATCCAAGTGGAAACAAAGCAGGGCAACAATTGCTTGATTCATTTGTGGAAGAACTTGCTTTGGATTTACCGAAATTCATGCAATCAAATTCAAAAGAAAAAGCCAACACTTTGCTTCAAATCATTGGAGTTGGCGATAAGCTCTACGAACTAGACCAAAAAGAAGCTCGATTGTATAGCGAGCGTAGAGCCATCGGACAAATCAAAGACCAAAAGAAGAAATTTGCTGCGGAACAACCTCAATATCCAGAGGCACCAAATGAATTAGTAAGCATTGCGGACTTGATTCATGAGCAACAAGAGATTCTTGCACGAAACGGTGAGAACGCTCGTAAAAGACAAAATCGAGAAGAGATTCGCTCTCAATTACATCAATCTGAAGAAAGGTTGAAACGAATCAAGGAAGCACTTTCTGAAGAAGAATCTAAGCATGGGAAATTGATAGGAGACTACATTTTGGCAAACAAATCCGTTGAAGATTTGGAGGATGAATCAACTGAAGAGATTGAAAACTCAATCGCAAACATTGAAGAAATCAATCGCAAGGTCAGAGCAAACCTCGACAAAGAGAAAGCTGAAGAAGATGCAAAAGAATACGAGAAACAATACAACAACTTGTCAGCAGAAATCGACAAGATTCGAGATGAACGCACAAGCTTACTCGATAGTGCGGACTTACCATTGCCGGGACTTTCTGTGGAGGATGGCGAACTCGTTTTCGAAGGGCAAAAATGGGACAACATGAGCGGCTCTCAACAACTCAGAGTATCAACAGCAATCGTCCGCAAGTTGAAACCAGAATGTGGCTTTGTGCTCTTGGACAAGCTCGAACAAATGGACATTCCAACATTGACCGAGTTCGGCAAGTGGTTGGAATCTGAAGGACTCCAAGCCATTGCAACTCGAGTGTCAAGTGGAGAAGAATGCCAAATCATCATCGAAGATGGATATGTGGTCTCTGATACATCCACACCATTCCAAGATACAGAACCAACTAATAAATGGACGTTTTAAAGATAGAAAGGAGAAATCACATGAATATAACATCAGGAGTACAAGCAAGAGCCCAACGTGTTGTAATTTATGGAACCGAGGGAATCGGAAAGTCAACACTCGCAGCACAATTCCCGGATCCATTATTTATCGACACAGAAGGCTCGACATCGAACATGGATGTCAAACGAATGGACAAACCAACATCGTGGACAATGCTCATGAATCAAATTGCATTCGTCAAAGCGAACCCAACAGTTTGCAAAACGCTAGTCATTGATACAGTCGATTGGGCTGAATCACTTGCAATCGAGAGTGTGTGCTCAATGCATGGCAAGAGAGGAATCGAAGACTTCGGCTATGGGAATGGATACACGTATGTCCGAGAAGAAATGGGTCGATTATTAGACAAGCTTCAAGAATTAGTGGACATCGAAATCAACGTGGTCTTGACCGCACACTCTCAACTTCGAAAATTTGAACAGCCCGATGAAGATGGAGCATACGATCGCTACGAATTAAAACTAGGAAAGAAGACGAGCTCACAAACAGCCCCAGTAGTAAAAGAATGGTGCGACTTACTTCTATTCTGTAATTACAAGACGATGGTGATGACCTCAGAATCTAAGAAGAAGAAAGCAACAGGCGGACAACGTGTCATGTATACGACACATCATCCAGCATGGGATGCGAAGAATCGTCACGGACTTCCAGATGAACTTCCAATGGAATACGCTGCTATCGCTCATATCTTTGAAAAGAAAGAATCTAAAACGGTTGAAACGGTAACTCCTCAAAATGTAGGCGTTGGAAAGGTAGTGAACGAACCGGAAATTGAACAAGTGCCCACAGTCGAAGAAGTTATCCCAACAGGAACGATTCGAGAAGAATCTAAAGGAGATCCGTTTGTTTCTCAGCAGACAATCGTTATTCCCGACATAATCCCTCAAGCTCTCAAGGATTTAATGCTTCAAAACTCAGTTACTACTGAAGAGATTCAAAAGATGGCATTCAGTCGAGGACACTTCCCTGAAGACACTCCAATCGAGAACTTCCCACAAGAATATTGGAATTTCATTGTCTCTAAATGGAAAGAAACAATGGAAGTTATCAATCAAAATAGAAACTTATTTAAATAATAGAAAGAGGTAAACAATTATGACAGAACAATATAACAACTTTGAACGTGAATTTGGATGGGACGACGTTATCCAACAAGACCAAGAATTCGTACTACTTCCAGAAGGACTATACGAGTTTACAGTCACAGGATTTGAACGAGCACGACACACTCCGAGCGGAAACGGGAAACTTCCAGCTTGTAACAAAGCAATCGTTTCGGTTGAAGTGGTAGCCCCTCAAGGAACAGTGGAAATTAAACACAATCTATTCTTACACAGCTCAACAGAAGGGATGTTATCAGCGTTCTTTGGTGCTATTGGACAAAAGAAAAAGGGAGAACCTCTAAAAATGAATTGGAACACAATCATTGGAGCTCGTGGAGTATGCAAGTTATTCATTGATACTTACAACGGTAATCAATACAACAAAGTTAAAACAATGCTATATCCCGAAGATGTGAACCCAAATCATGTGTTGAATCGTACTCAACAACCAGTACAACAATTTCAACAACAAGTAGCACAACAACCAACTCAACAATGGACAGGTGGAGCATTCTAAAGGAGGGACATTGAATGGAATTACGAAAGTATCAAGAAGAGGCTCGTGAGTCCATTCAACAGGAATGGGCAGAAGGTCGCAAGAAGACTCTTCTCGTCCTTCCGACAGGATGCGGAAAGACGATTGTGTTTTCAAAAGTAATCGAAGACAGAGTGAGAATGGGCGAGAGAGTTCTCGTCCTCGCTCACCGCTCTGAGCTACTAGACCAAGCAAGTGACAAGCTTCTTCAAGCGACAGGACTTCAAACATCGCTCGAGAAAGCCGGGTCCACAAGCCTTGGTTCATGGAATCGTGTGGTCGTTGGATCCGTTCAAACTTTGCAACAACCAAAACGCCTCGCAAGATTCGAGAAAGACCACTTCGATTCGATTGTGGTGGATGAGGCTCATCATTGTATCTCTGATGGTTATCAACGAGTTCTATCGCATTTCGATAGTGCGAACGTGCTCGGTGTGACAGCTACTCCAGACCGTGGTGATATGCGTAATCTAGGGACATATTTTGACTCGCTAGCCTATGAATATACACTACCGAAAGCCATCAAAGAAGGGTATTTGAGCCCAATCAAGGCACTCACAATCCCATTGAATCTCGACCTCTCAAGCGTGTCGATGTCACAAGGCGACTTCAAGGCGAGTGATGTTGGAAATGCGTTGGACCCGTATCTCGAACAGATTGCAACCGAGATGATGGAACATTGCAAGGATAAGAAGACGGTCGTATTCCTTCCATTAGTGAATACATCCAAGAAGTTCAGAGACATCTTGAACTCAAAAGGATTCAGAGCTGCGGAAGTGAATGGAGAATCTAAAGACCGTGCGGAAGTCCTAGAGGATTTTGAGAATGGAAAATACAATGTTTTGTGTAATTCAATGCTTCTTACTGAAGGATGGGATTGTCCATCAGTGGATTGCGTGGTCGTGTTAAGACCGACAAAGGTTCGTTCGCTCTACTCTCAAATGGTAGGTCGTGGAACTCGATTGTTCCCGGGTAAGACACATCTTTTGCTTCTCGACTTCTTATGGCATACAGAGAAGCATGAATTGTGTCGCCCAGCTCACCTCATTGCTGAGAACGAGGAAGTTGCAAAAGCAATGGTTGAGCGTACTGAGGAGAACACAGGAGCAGAATTTGAGCTCCTAGAATTAGAAGAGGTCGCAAAAGAAGATGTGACCGCACAACGAGAAGAAGCTCTTGCAAAACAACTCGCTGAAATGCGGAAGAGAAAACGCAAGCTTGTGGATCCGCTCCAATTCGAGATGAGTATTCATGCCGAAGATTTAACGAGCTATGTCCCATCATTTGGATGGGAGATGAGTCCTCCTTCAGAAAAGCAACTTCAAGCGTTAGAAAAGCTTGGAATCATGCCCGAAGAGATTGGTAACGCTGGTAAGGCTCAGAAGATTCTTGACCGCTTGTCAAAACGACAATCGGAAGGGCTAACAACACCAAGACAAATCAGATTATTAGAACGCTATGGATTTAAAAATGTAGGAATGTGGCAATTTGAAGCAGCATCTAAGCTCATCAATCGAATTGCTGCGAATGGTTGGAGAGTTCCTCACAACATCGATGTCCATACTTACCAAGGAGAGTGATTGAGTGGAAGACAACAACTTACTTGAATTATTAGAATACATCGACCCCTCAATTCTCTCGTATCAAGAATGGGTGAACGTTGGGATGGCTCTCAAACATGAAGGCTATTCGGCATCAGATTGGGAATCGTGGTCGGCTCGAGATTCGATACGATATCATCCCGGGGAATGTTATAGAAAATGGGATACGTTCCAAGGGACGGGCTCACCAGTCACAGGAGGAACAATCTTCCACATGGCTGTAGAACAAGGATTCAATCCTTCTCAAGCTCATGATGATGGGCGTGGGGCTCTCGAGTGGGATTCATCGATTCAATATGATAATGACTACAAATTTGTGGACAAAGCATGGATTGATGGGAAGGAGTTCCATGAACCAAAGAATTGGAATCCAGTTCAAGAGATTATTCGATACTTGGATACACTATTCCAATCAGATGACATCGTGGCATATTCCACTCAATCATACGCTAAGACCAACGCTGAGACAGGAGAGATTGAGAAATATCTTCCACAGCGTGGCTCATACGACAGAACCGCAGGAAAGCTCATTGACGAGCTTGAGCGATGTGGTGGCGATATCGGGAAGGTTCTCGGAGATTACAACGAGAAAGCAGGGGCGTGGGTGAGATTTAACCCGTTTGATGGGCAAGGAGTTAAGAACGATAATGTCGTAAATTATCGCTACGCTCTTGTGGAA
>ERZ773062.1344-NODE-1344-length-10473-cov-24.633903_pt1 | contig 10473 bp, 6 predicted proteins | sample MGYA00580626_ERZ773062 | MGnify/ENA primary metagenome ERZ773062 (study PRJEB29015, sample SAMEA2738003) | human oral metagenome | biome: human oral; feature: human-associated habitat; material: dental | place: China | collected 2058 ...
AGGCAAGCATGGTCAGGCCGGAGCAGTCCACGCCGCCGTAGGATTCGCCGCCCCACACGTAGGGCACGCCGAGGTAGCTCTTCGCGGTCGCGATTGCCGTGTCGGCACCGCCACCCGAGTAGGAGGGTGCCGAGTACGAGGGCTCCTCGTAGGAGTAGGAAGGCGCAGAGTAAGACGGCGCGGAGTACGAGTAGTCGTCATCATCGTCATCGTCATAGGAGGACGAGGCCTGGGCGGCGGCAACGTCAGCGGCAGCACGCTCGGCGGCGGCTGCAGCCTCGGCCTGACGCTGGGCCTCAGCAGCGGCGGCTGCCTGCTCGGCGGCGACGCGCGCGGCTTCCTGACGCTCGGCTTCGAGGGCGGCCTCACGCTGGTTGATGAGGTCGACGGTCGTGTTCTGCTTGGTGGCCAGTTCCTGCACGTAGGCGCCACGCTGGGCGGCGACAATCGCGGCCTCGTTCTGCGCGACGGCCGCGGCATCGTTGGCGGCGTCGGTGCGGGCCTTGACCGCGTCGGTGGCAGCCTGCTGGTTTGCGAGCGCGGAGTTCGCGGCATCACGGGTCACCTTTGCGACCTGCTCGAGAGCCGCGACGTTCTGCATCTTCGCCTCGGCCGAGGAGGAGAAGGAGTTGATGCCGGCCTGCTTCGCCTCGACGCTACGCAGTCCGTCGGAGTCAAGGTAGGGGGCAAGCGAGTCGAGCGTGCCGCCACCGCCTCGGTAGGCGGCCTGGGCGACGGAGGCGATCTGCTGCTTGCCCTCCTGGAAGGCGGCTTCGGCGGCGTCGGCTTCGGAGGAGGCCCGGGTCGCCGTTGCTGTTGCCTCGGACAAGGCTATGTTCGCCTCGTTGAGATCCTCGCCGGCGATCTGCGCATTCTGGGTCGCGGTTGCGGCTCGGGCACTGACCTCGGCGAGCTTGACCTCAATCTGGGCGACGCTCATCTTCGCGGCCTCTTCGGCAGCCTGGGCGGCAGCGATCTCTTCCTCAGAGGGGGCGGCTTGCGCCATCTGGGGCAGCACGAGGAGGGCGCAGGCGGCGATAGCCGTCAGGCCTGTGCGAATGGTTCTGCGTCGTCTCATCGTTGTCTCATCTCGTCTGATTGGGTGCGCCAGCGGGCGCGTGCCAGGGAAAAGCCTATCCACTTTCGTCACCCTTAGCAACAAACACATCAAGAAACTCACCTTTCACATACGCAACGATCGCAACATTATTAACTCTTACCCCATGCTTACCCCACAATTACCGCATTTTCATCCCACTTTCAACCATAATAGTGAGTCGTGTCACATAATCTGGCGGCGTATTCTCGCTGTCACAAAAGTCCACCATCCGGGACCGCCCAGACACTACCTCGCCTATGGCAAAGAATTGGAGTCATGAACCGTCGAATGTGCCGCTGACTGCGCGTCAGCACAAGCGACTGCCGCGCAGTCCCCCGACAGCGGGACGCGCCTCGACGCATGTTCATTTCACCGCATCTGCGGCCCGCCGGAGGGGAACCAGAGACGACACCCCCGACCCCTAGGAGCCGCGACATGACCGCTAACGAATGGTCCTTCGAAACCAAGCAGATCCACGCCGGATACGACCTCGACCCAGCGACGGGCGCGACCGCGCTACCCATCTACCAGACCTCGTCCTACGCCTTCGAGGACACCGCGCAGGCAGCGAACCGCTTTGCCCTGCAGGAGCTGGGCCCCATCTACACGCGCCTGACCAACCCGACGACAGACGCGGTCGCCTCGCGCATCGCTGCCCTCGAGGGCGGCGTCGGCGGCCTCCTCGTCTCCTCCGGCCAGTCCGCGACCGCCCTGGCGATCCTGGCCCTTGCCGTCGCCGGCAACAACATCGTCGCCTCCCCCGCCCTGTACGGCGGCACGGTCACCCTCCTGAAGAACACGCTCGGCCGCCTGGGCATCGAGACCCGCTTCGTGTCCGACCCGCTCAACATCGACGCGTGGCGGGCACTGGCCGACGACAAGACCGTCGCCTTCTTCGGTGAGACCATCCCCAACCCGCAGGGCAACATCCTCGACATCGAGCCCATCGCGGCCCTCGCGCACGAGGTCGGCGTGCCCCTCATCGTCGACAACACGGTCGCGACCCCCTACCTGATCCGCCCGATCGAGTGGGGTGCCGACATCGTCGTCCACTCGGCCACCAAGTACCTGGGCGGACACGGCACGTCGATCGCGGGCGTCATCATCGACGCGGGGAACTTCGACTTCGCCGCCCAGCCCGAGCGCTTCCCCCTGTACAACACGCCGGACGAGTCCTACCACGGCCTCGTCTACGCCCGTGACCTGGGGGTGGGCGGCGCGCTGGGCGCGAACCTGGCGTTCCTGCTGCGCATCCAGACGCTCATCAACCGCGACCTGGGCGCCGTCACCTCCCCCTTCAACGCGTTCCTCATTTCTCAGGGCATCGAGACATTGTCCCTGCGCGTCGAGCGGCACGTCTCCAACGCACTGGCGGTCGCGCAGTTCCTGGAGGCCCATCCGGACGTGGAGTCCGTCAACTACGCGGGCCTGGAATCCTCCCCCCACTACGAGCTGGGCAAGAAGTACGCGCCCCTGGGCGCGGGAGGCCTGCTCTCCTTCGTCATCAAGGGCGGGTACGAGGCAGGTCGAGCCTTCGCGGATGGCGTGCAGCTGCTGCCCGTGGTGGCCAACATCGGCGACGCGAAGTCCCTCGTCATCCACCCGGCATCGACGACGCACTCGCAGCTGACCGACGATGAGCTGGTGAAGGCCGGCGTCGCTCCTGGCACGGTACGCCTGTCGATCGGCCTGGAGAACATCAAGGATATCCTCGCCGACCTGCAGCTCGGCTTCGACGCCGCCCGCGCGGCCACGGCTTAACACACTCGTCTGCGGCCTCGGAGACAAAAGACGCACTCCTGAGGCTCCGAGGCCGCCCCTCCCCCGTCCCCGCCGCCGCGAAAGAAGGACCGAATGAGCCGACACAACATGCCCCCCGCACCCACCTCCGGCGCGTGGCGCGAGGGCGACCCGGTCGCCTTCCGCAAGTTCGCAAACCTGGGCGCTCAGCGCCTGGAGAACGGCGGGATCCTGCCCTCCGTGACGCTCGCCTACGAGACGTGGGGCGAACTGGACGAGGCCTCGTCGAACGCGGTCCTCATCCTGCACGCGCTGACCGGCGACGCGCACGTGTGCGGTGAGGCAGCGCCCGGGCAGCCAACCCCCGGCTGGTGGGAGCAGATCGTGGGACCGGGGCGCATCATCGACACTGACCGCTACTTCGTCGTGGCCGCGAACGTGCTCGGCGGCTGTCAGGGGTCCACGGGACCGGCGTCCCTCGCCCCCGACGGCGCTCCCTGGGGTTCGCGCTTCCCCGTGATCTCCACGCGTGACCAGGTGTACGCCGAGTCCCGCCTGGCAGACCTGCTGGGCATCGACGAATGGAACATCGTCGTGGGCACTTCGCTGGGCGGACACCGCGCCGTCGAGTGGGCTGTCAGCTACCCGGAGCGTGTGCGCCGCCTCGTGGTCGTGGCCTCGGGCGCGCAGACCACCGCCGACCAGGCGGCATGGACGCATACGCAGATTCGCGCGATCCAACTGGATCCGTCGTGGCGCGGCGGAGACTACTACGCGGGCCCCGGCCCCACCGCAGGCCTCGCGCTCGCCCGCCAGATCGCGCACACGACCTACCGTTCCCCCTCGGAGCTGGACGAGCGCTTCGGCCGCATCCCCCAAAACGACGAGGATCCGCTGCACGGCGGGCGCCTCGCGGTCGAATCCTACCTGGACTACCACGGCGAGAAGATCGTGCGCCGTTTCGACGCGGGTTCCTACGTGACGCTATGCCGCACGATGCTCTCCCACGACGTGGGTCGCGACCGCGGCGGCATCGCCGAGGCGCTCAAGGCCGTGACCGCGCGCACTCTCGTCGTCGCGGTCGACTCGGATCGCCTGTTCTTCCCCGAGCAGGTCTGGCAGATGGCGGCCGGCATCTCCGGCGCCTTCTATCGTGAGATCCACTCGGACCACGGACACGACGGCTTCCTCATCGAGCACGACCAGCTGACCGCTCTCCTCGACGAGTTCCTCAACGAGAGAATCCCGTCGCGCGCCTCCTCCTTCGCCTGATCCGCGTTCACTGTCGCCGGGGCCGCCCGGGTTTCTTCTTCTCATCAACGAGGCCAGGGCGACCTCGCACGTTATGCTGGTCACATGAGCGTTACCAACGACCCCACGCCCGGCGGCGAGCTGACGCCCGACACGAGCGGCCCGCACGACCTGCCCGAGGTGGAGACCCCGGCCTCGTCGCACGAGGGGACTGCCGGGTGCGATGTCATGGCACCCTGGGGCGAAGCCGGCCCTCCCGGCTCCGATTGGCGCGCGGACATCCTGGGGGACGGGTACGAGTCGCGCTCGATCGAGCTGATCGACGACGCGGAAGGGCCATGCGTCGCGACCCTCGTGCGAGCCACGCCGCCGAAGAACGCACGCATGACGATCCTGTACCTGCACGGGCGCAACGACTACTTCTTCCAAACCGAGATGGCCGAGCGACTGCGCGAGGCAGGTGCCGCGTTCTACGCGCTAGACATGCGCAAGTACGGGCGCTCCCTGCGCCCCCACCAAACCATCGGATATACGGACGACCTGTCCGTGTACGACGAGGAAATCGGCGAGGCCATCGAGATCATCCGCTCGGAGCGCGACGACGAGCCGTTCGTCCTCATGGGTCACTCGACGGGCGGCCTCATCGCCACCCTGTGGGCACACCGCCACCCGGGCGTCCTCGACGGCCTCATCCTGAACTCGGCATGGTTGGAAATGCAGTCGATGGCCGCCTGGCGCGGAGCAATGGCCCCCGTCATCGGGCGCATCGCCTCGCGCAACCCCATGTGGGAGGTTCCCGCGGGAGGAGCGGGACACTATGGGCGTTCTCTCGCCGGGCGCGCCTCCTCGGAGCTGCCCATCCCCGAGGGACTGGAACCCGAGGACCCATCGGTCACCGGCTGGCCGATCGCCTACGAGTGGAAGCGACCCGAGTCCTACCCGGTGCCTGCCTCGTGGCTGGAGGCGATTATGGCCGGGCACGACACGGTCGAGAAGGACGTGCACCTGGAGTGCCCCGTCCTGTCGATGGTATCCACCTCCTCGTATGTCGACGACGAGTGGTGCGAGCGCGCCTTTACGTCCGACACCGTTTTGGACCCCGAGGTGATCGCACAGCGGAGCCTGGGCCTATCGAATCTGGTGACGATCGCGCGTTTTTCCGGCAAGCATGACCTGGTCCTGTCGGATGCCCCGGTTCGCGAGGCCGTGTACGCGACGATGCGCGGATGGCTGGACGCCTTCGTGCGCTAGGCCCGTCCATACGCCGAAGGCCCGGGATCGCGAGATCCCGGGCCTTTCCTGACGACTACGCGCGTCTCCAGCGTCCGCGGGCCTCGCCGCGGGCGTTGCGCTTGCTTCGTCAGTGTTTGGCCAAATGGTGGGTCCGCGGCGCCTGAGCGTACTCGCGCACGATTTCGCGGTTGATCTCGTCGAGCGCTTCAGACAGGGTCGGTCCCAGGCGGTCGCCGATACGGACCTGCCCCCAGACGTCAAGGTGCCCCAGGCCGCGCGCGGTCAGGAGAGTGTCGAGCGACGGGTAGGTCAGGCCTGCGCCAGACACCGCGCCGCTCGCCGCGAGCACGAGGTCGGCAGGCAGCCCAAGCTCGGAGCGGGCCACGAGGGGAGTGTCCTGGCCGAGGATCTGCGCAAGGGTGCGCAGACCGGACTCGTCACGGCCGAGGACCGGCAGGCCCTCCGCGCGCGCCTGGGCGACCTCGGCGGACTCTTCGAAGCGATCCACGGAGGAAGCGGTGGCCGCAGCGGTTGCTCCCCCATCGTTGAGTTCAGAGGATTCTACGCGAGCGCGACGAGTCGCGCGTCGGCTCATGTGGGCGGGGCGCTCCCAGCGAGGCTTCTCGGCCTCGGAGTTCTCCTGCCCTTCGGTGACGTCAGCCGCCTCGGGGGACCGCTCAGCAGCGACCGACTCAGCCGCAGGCACATCCTCATGATCGATCAGCTCATCGACCAGTTCGGCATCGTCGACGTCCTCAGCGTTTTCGACGGGGTTGGCCTCGGACTCGGCACGCTGACCAGTCTCGCTCTCCCCCTGCTCGCCCACCTGATCATTGTCGTCCGCCGAAGCGTCCACGGCCTCGTCGTGCTCACGGGCATCGTGGGCGGGAGCGTCGTCCGCGTCAAGGCTGCCCTCGTCGGAGGTGCGCTCGTCCTCAGAATCTTCTGCGTGCTCGCGGGCGGCTTCGCGCTCGTCATCCATCTCAGCCTCGGCATCCTCGGACGCATGCGCATCCTCGGACTCATCCCTATCCTCAGGATCGTCGATGTGCTCGTCGCGCTCGGGGGCGTAGGACTCGTCGACCCGATAGTCCGCCTCGGCCTCTGCGCCCTCGCGCGCGGACGCCTCATGCGCCGCGTCCTTATCCGCAGGCTTGTACGGGGGCGGGGGCTCCTCGTCCATCGGGTAGCGCGAGACGCCGCGCAGGTGCGGGGCAACCTTGGGCGTGGGGCGAGTCGTGGGAGTCTCCGCATCCTCCTCGCCCGGAGTCTCCGCGGCGGACACGGGGATCACACTTTCCTTGGAGGCGACTTCCTCGACGGTGTTATCTGCGGGTGCCATGATCTCGGGCGCGGGCGCGGAGGCGAGAAGCTGCGGGGCGTGGCCGTACAGGCGCGGACCCACCGCGTTCACGTCCAGGAAGAGGCGTCCGTTCGACATCTGGCGCAGGTTCATGAGGTGCACCTCGACGCCGGACGTCGCCAGGATGGACAGAGCCGGGCGCACCGAGGGGGCGATCTCACCCGCGACGATGATCAGTCGCGGGCCAGGCCCCACCGCCGGAGGCATCGAGTCGCGGAACTGCACCCAGCCGGCGCGGAATCCATCGGCCCCCGAGGGGTACTCAGCAGCCAGGTCCGACCACGAGATTGAGGCGACCTCAGCCAGGCGCGACAGAGAGGTAATCAGGGCCTCCGAGTCGAGTTCTTTGAGGATTTCGACAGAGACGATCTGTCCGGTCACGTCGAGGGCCGTCAGGCGAGGCGTCTCCTCGTCCCCGTGACCTGTCATATCACGCCAGGTCACGGGGAACAGCGGCCGCGAGACGATCTGCAAAACCTGCGCGCAGATTGCGTCGACGAGGTCGGGTCCCTGGTCTTGGGCGACCGGATATCCGAATTGAGCGGGTACGAGGTGACCATCCTCGAACTCAAACAGGGCCATCGCTCTTTCCTTCACGTGTATGGGGCGCTCGTGGCCATTGTTTCATACGTTCCAAAAGAAACTCGGGTGACACGGGGGCATTGCGTTAGATACCACGTAATCATGCGTGCTAACGACGCGCATTCACTAGCCATCTCAGCGCACGAACCCGCCGCTCCCACACCCCTTCAAGTCGGTAGAATAGTGGACTAGTAACGCACAATATCGACTCCAGGACACAACTCCGATGCCCGACCTCGACATCCGCCAAGGCGACCTCGAAAAGTTTTCCACTGAGCTGCGCGAACTCTCCGCGAACATCGCAACCTACACGACACTGCCCCTCAACCTGGCACAGGTACAGTCGGCCATGCCGGGAGGCTCGGCCTACAAGCAGGGCCAATACGCGGGCGAACACATGGAGGACCAGCTCACGGCATTGAAGAACTCCCTCGAGGGACTCGCGGACAAGGTTCAGGCGGCGGCCACCGAGTTCCAGGCGACCGAGGAGATCAACCAGCAGTCACTCCAACACATCATGGCGAGCACGCCCGAACCCTGCCCGCCCGTCGGCCCCGCGAAGGGAGAGTAGAACATGGCGATCTCATGGGCAGACATCCTCGCGTGGGAGACCGGTCCCCTTGACTCCATCGGGAGCGACCTCCTCGAGGCAAGCAACGGCCTTCGCAGCGCCTACGAACAGGGCGAGGAGGCACTGCAGGCGGTCCAGTCGCAGGGCAACGCCGTCACGGCCATGCGCGCGACGACCATCTCGAACCTCGCATCGCTTGAGCGTGCGCTCACCAACGTCAACGGTGCTCTCATCGCCATCGAAGGCGCACGCGACGGAGTCGCGACCGTCATGGCGAACATCAACGCCCTACAGGCATACGCGGAGACGCACGACTGCACAATCCTCAATGACGGCAGCGTCGTCGGAGACGGAGCAAAGACACAGCGCGGTGGAACATCTTCAGCGAAGTACGACCTTGAGCAGGGGATCAAGGACGTCATTAAGCAAGCCGATCAGGTCGACACGGATCTCTATCACGCGCTCAGCGACATCAACACCGACACCTACACGGACGGGGACAAGAAAGACAACAAAGTCGCCGGCGTTGCCGACCATCCAAAGAAGGATTGGACGCCCTCCCAGGTTGCCGCCTGGTGGAACTCGCTACCCGAGAAGCAGCAGAAGTACCTCACCGACCACTGCCCAGACGAGGTTCGCCACCTCGACGGCCTCCCGGCTTCTGCCCGCGACAGGGCCAACCGCAACGCCCTCAACGGCTATTTTGACAATAGGGGACAGTATCGACCGGGTGCCCTGGCGGATGCCGAGCAGGCCGTCGAGGACGCACAAAAGGAATACGACGATGCCCGCACACGCCTCTCCGGCGAGCCGAGATCGGGCCACATGAACTCGGAGGAACGCGCCGCCAAAGAAAAACTCGATCGGGCAAAGGAGGCATACCAAGACCTCGCCGCCATCAAGTCGCAAACGGATCCCAACTATCGACTGACTCACGGCCTCGCCCCCGCCTACCTGCTCGACTTTGACTACGACGAGAAGTACAAGCGCACGACCGCGATCGTCTCCTCCGGCAACCCCGACACCGCGACCCACGTATCAACCACCGTCCCCGGCATCGGCACAAACGTGCGTGGAGACCTCGGATACTACATGAAGTTCAATGATCGCCTGAGGGCACAGACCGCCCACGCGGGAGTCGACCCCGGAAACGTCGCGACGATCTCCTACCTCGGATACGTGGCGCCGAAGAACTCCGGAGTAGACATCGTCCAGGCGGCGGACATCGGTTACGCAGAACGGGCGGCACCCAAGCTGGCCCGCTTCGAGGAGGGGCTGCGGGCGAGCGCAGACGCTCGGGGCCACCAGTTCACCAACACCCTTATCGGACACTCTTACGGCTCAACCACATCCGGCAGATCAATGACCCTCGTCGCTCCCGGCACTGTCGACCGCTTCATAATGGCAGGCTCCCCCGGTGCTGGCGCTGACACTATCGACGCCTACAACGTACCACCGGATAACGTCTACGTTTCTGCCGTCCCGCGATCCGATTCCGTTCAGAATCTCAATCCATATACCTCAAGCGGATACGGCAGCGACCCCCGCTACCTCGACGGAATCACCCATCTGAGCGGCGACACAACCGGCTCCGCCAAATATGCGGTTGCTACCGGAGCATTGTCGTTTGATAACCACATGTCCTACTTCGACGAAGGCACCCGAACGTCTCAGGATTTCGCCAACATCATCGCCGGCGGCAAGCAGACGACGGACGAAGAATGGGAAGCGCTCCAAACTGCTCAAGGAAAAACAACGGAGCTCGATCGCAATCCCTGGATGAAGCAATACATGGAACCCAATGAAGCGAAAACACCGCCACCTACGACGCCAGACATCATGCCGGGAGATCCACTCGCACGACACTCGTGACCACTAGCCCACCCCGAGGCGCTATCCCGGCCCCCTCAGGCCGAGACCACGTCCATGCGGGGCACCGAACCCCGGCCACTGGCGCGCATAGGCTAACCGCGTTCGCCCTCGCGAGCGCGGTTAGCCTATGGACACAACGACAGACACAGGTCAATACAGCTCACACGAAGGCACAATCCAAGCGCTGACATGTTCTGAGCAACTATTCGCGTTTTCTTGCCTACATAGGACCAATGTCGTGTAGGATACCTTGTGTTGCGCACGGAACGGATGACAGATCATCTTCCAAGTGGTTAGACTACTGCGCATCAGGTTATCAGCAACAGACAGGGTGGCGAACAATGGGCAGAAAAGACCTGCGCATCGTTGAATACTCGGCACCAGAACCACGAGTTCCGGCTTCCGATGAGACTCGCCGCGAATTATCCCCCTACCGCCTGGACGCTCGCTCGTGGCCGCGCATGTATCCGCATTCTGACCAGACAGTCAGCCCTCATTTCCCTCCCATTGAGCGCATGCCCGTCCCCGTGACACCTTTCCCAAATCTCTTCCCCAACGACCCGGAACCCGCCTAATTAGAGGGCCGCACGCATCGAAATGCCGCGGCCCTCTCCCTCGTCAATCACCCACGACCCCTCCGCGCTAGCATCCGCCCAAGCCACCATTCCGATCAACCATCCGCACACCGGATACCCCGGGCCGCTGCCGCGCCATCGTGACACACTGGCCTCATGAGCGAGAGCTTCCTGACGGACCTGCGCA
>ERZ773062.1346-NODE-1346-length-10464-cov-2.605918_pt1 | contig 10464 bp, 20 predicted proteins | sample MGYA00580626_ERZ773062 | MGnify/ENA primary metagenome ERZ773062 (study PRJEB29015, sample SAMEA2738003) | human oral metagenome | biome: human oral; feature: human-associated habitat; material: dental | place: China | collected 2058 ...
TGATATACTTCTTATTATCGTCCGGCAAAATGAGCTTTTTCCTCCCGTCGAGTTGTAGCCTGCAGACCCATTTTCGTGTATTCCCGTCAAGCAAAATACCGAAGTATGTTTCGGTATCTTTGTGCGATAGTTCGTGACCCCCAAGGCAGTCATGAACCAAAGCCTTGATGATGAAAAACGCTTCGAACTCCTCTTGCGTAGTGATTATTTTTGGCTTTTGCTCTGTGGTATCGGAATCATCAGGCTCAGGAATAAGGGCTTTCTCTGGTCCCGGATCGGACTCATCCGAACCAAGAGCTGTTTTTAAACGGTCGTTGACCTGCTCGTTGATAAATTGAACAAATGACTTTTTGACAGTTCCTCGGAAATCCTCGATGATTTTCTGAGTCTTACGACCATCGTATACATTATTTAGTATGTATGTCACAAACTCATCGGACGGAGCCTCAAGCTGCTTTGTCAGCAACTGCTTGATTTGGTTATTATATTTGAGCTCTGATGCAGTCGTGAGAATTGTGTCTAAGTCAAACGCCGACTTTTGGAACTTTTTGAGCTCTGGGACAAGTCCATCCTTTATGTCCAAAAGATTGAGCTCAAGGAATGGGCGATCATCCATTTTGTTGGGCGACTCGAGGTCGGTGTAGAAACGATAGATAACGCCATTTGTAAGAATACCAAATTTCGCGGTAGAAGTGCCAAAATAGCGGAAAAGTTGCGAGCCGTGCTTTCCAAGATCCTCATCATGACATTTTGCCTCAATGAGGATGAGCGGGTTCTGATCCTCGTCCATGATGGCATAATCGACCTTTTCGCCCTTCTTGATGCCAACATCGGCAGTGTACTCCGGGACAAATTCGAGAGGGTTGAACACATCGTAACCGAGCATCTGGAAAAACGGCATGATCATTGAGGTCTTTGTCGCCTCTTCTGTCTGAATGCTATCCTTCATTTTGGCAATACGCGTTGAGAACTGTTTGAGCTGATCGATGAAATCCATAATAATAGCCTCCCTACATGACTATCTAAAGCCGCTATTCAGAGCGGCTTTTACAACTGTTTTAACTCGACAAACTCTTCCGGCACACCGACAGATCGTGCGAGTTGGTATACAGTACACTCTGGATACTCTTGCAGCAGATCGTCAGGGAGAAGAAGCTCGACAGCGAATATGTTTGCCTGCCGTTCAAATCGGCTGTGCGGGTTGAGTGTCTTTGTGTCCATGAAAACCGTGTTTAAGTCCCGGTGTAGCTACATGTGCCCGAGTTCGTGCGCGAGGACAAAATGTGCGGTGATCTCATCCAAGTCCTCAGAAAGATAGATGATGTGATTACGTTTATGGTATTGGTAGAAGCCGTTGAGATCGACGAGGTGGCAATAGATCAGTACGATATCAAGTGCCCGGGCAATCGTAAAAGGATCGTTGGAGTTACACCGCCTCATGAGTTTGATTGCACATTCCCTTGGACTCATGGCTTAATCCTCGTGACGATATTTCTTCGGCGTATATTTTGCCTTGTTGCGTTTCTTTGCCATCTCCATTCCGATCTGCATCGCATCAAGGATGGATTGGATGCTCTCGGGGCTTGCGGGCTGTCCGTCAAACATCAGCCCCTCCTCCTGCATGAGTTTATCCTTCATATCGTCCATCATGCGGGTGATCTCGCGCTCATCTTTTGGAGTGAGATCGGGCAGATCGTCGGATGCGGGGGCGGGGGATTGCTCCATCGGCTCATCGTAGCCCATTAACCACGATTCACTCACCTTAAGAACCTGAGCCAACTTATATATTTTATCCTGCTTTGGAGTAACCTTACCAGAAAGATACTGACTGATTGCACTTTTGCCGATTCCAGATAGACGAGATAGCTCTATTGGCAGCATATTTCGCGCAGATAATGCCTCCCGCAAGCGTTGTTGTGTAGTCTGTTTCATATAGCTTCCTCAATTCTAAAAGGACTTATCCGTAGTATATCACATGATAAACATAAGTTCAATAAGTTTGATTTGATGGTTAAATTTTTTGAACAGAGTTATTGACTTTCGTTTATCTGAATGGTATGATTCATGTAGTTCAAAAACTTGAACTTAGAGGAGGTGATAATGTGGGGTTTGATTATAGCAAACTTCGGGGGCGGATAGTGGAAAAGTTTGGAACGCAACAGGCTTTTGCGAAAGCGTTAGGAGTATCTGCCCGTACGCTTTCACTGAAGATGAATAACCGTATTCCTTTCGGACAGGATGAAATCGACAAGATTATCACGCTGTTGCAGGATACGCCGCAAGACATCAAGGCTTATTTTTTTACCAAGAAGGTTCAATAATTTGAACAACAACTCCGAGCACGTAGTCAAACGACATCCGCGCAATAGAGAGGAGGTGAGGGGATGGAATCCGAGAAAATCTATCGGCTTGAGAATGCGAGCATAACAAAAGCCCTGCGCGTTGCGTTCGTGCAGGGCGATGGAACGAAGGAGAGTCCATGTCGGCTGATGTGGCGTTTCTATTTGCCGGACGGGCGTTATATCGGTGAGATTCCGGCAGACGGTCAGGATGACACGAAGCCCGTAGCATCGTCGGCAATGTTTTCAGCGATGATGAGATGACACAGCGCCAGCATGAAGCGTTTCATTTCAGGGACGTTGTAGTCAGGGTGTTTTTGAATCATGTGTGTCTGGTCGTTTCCGATCCATGAAACAGCCTTTGCCAATGATTGTATCTTTGCGGAAGAAATTCTGTCAATGGAACGTCCGAGAGGTTCGTTCAGTATCTTGTCCTTCTCATTAGGGCTTTGTTGAATGAGGTACTGCTTTACCAGTATTTCAAGAGCTTTACGATATGCCATTCCTGTGATTTTGTGTAACCCATTTTTCTCGGCTGTATTTGCTTGGTCATAAAGCTCAAAAAAATCAGGGAAAAGTTCTTTTAGATCGGCTGGAATTGAAATGGGCACTTTTGGATGTGGGAATATTGCTGCGAGCCTTGGGGATGATTGTGGGTACATTTGCTCATATACTGCAAAGAATGTTCCAGTACAAACAGGACACTCAAACATAAAATGTGTGTGTGCTCCATTTTTATAAGGGAGCGTAGCAATAGGTTTTTGGAACCGGTTAGGAATTTTCGGTTGCATTCCTATTCCACAGAATGGGCATATCCCCGGAAGTTCAAAGTCAAAGGTATCTTCTCCAATTGAAAACTTTTGGTACATAGAAACACTTCCTTTCCCGCCCATTATACCACGGCGGGGAGGAGGGCAACAACAGCCGAAACGGGCGCAAGCCCGTCCGCAGGGAGTGACCACCCTGCGCTGATGATGGCAGGTCACGTCCCGCCCGTTACGAGGCGAATCATGGTAGATAGTCCAATGAGAGGCGGGGCGTGGATGCATAGAGGAGGTGAAGATATGCCAAGGAAAGCGTCTGACGCAGCAGCCGTGGACATTGTGAAGGTGCTCACGGATGCGGTCGAGAGAATCGCCACTGAAAAGGTGGCGGCGCAGTCAGAGGCGGTGACACGGAGTATCATAGAGCATCTGCCGGAGGTTGTCTATCTGCCTCCGAAACCTGCGGAAGTACCGCAGGAACGTCTGCTGAGTGTCGGAGAGGTCGCAAAGATTCTCGGATGCTCGACGACAACTGTTGTCAAGCGGTTCGAGAGCGGCGATCTGGCGTATGTGCTTGAACGCGGCTCGGATATCCGCAAAGTCCCGTATTCGTGGGTTGTGGAGTACATTCACTCTCTCCCGCGCTATACGGGCAAGGTCAAGGAGAGAAAGGAGGTCAATTATGCGTGAGTTTTGGGCACCTGTCCTGATCGGCGGTGCATTCGTCGCGGCTGCTGCGCTCTTCTCGGGCGCTGTGAATCCGTGGGACGACGGGAAGAACGCCGTCCTTGTGGAGGAGGTATATACCGTCAAGCCCGGAGACACCATCTGGGGCATCGCGGAGGAGTATCTCCGGAAGAACAACGGCACGCGCCGGTACATCCTCGAGTACAAGTCGGGGATTGAGGAGCTGAATCCGTGGCTCCTCGAAAGAAAAGGGATGATCTATCCCGGCGACAAGTTGACCCTGACGTATTGGGTCAAGGGAGAGGAGGAGCAGAAATGACACAGTGGCAGCCGCGCCGCGACCTTGTGTCGAAGAATCTGACGATGTGGCGTTTGTTCCGCACCGTGGACGGCGTGGAGGAGCTGGATATCTACATCTACGGAACGCAGGACGAGGCGAATGTACGAATGCGTGAACTCAACGCAGCACTCAATGAGGAGGTGGAGAAATGAGAGTAACGACAAACCGCAAAGGCGATTATTGCTGGGCATGCGGAAAACAGTCCAGCACAATCAAAATGGATATCGGAAGCCCCGCCGCTACATTTGATCTTTGCAAATCTTGCGCAGGAAAGTTACAGAAGATGTTGCATCGAGAGCTGACCAAAGAAAAAGCGCCCGAAGCGGGTGGGCCGCTCTGAGCGCAGAAGGATAACAATCTACCGTGAGTATATCACGGATGAGGAGGAAACGCAATGAAATATAAGGTGTCATTCGAGATTGAGGGAACAATCGAGGTCGTTGCCGAAAGCGAAGATGAAGCCGAAATCATCGCAATGGACATGGGGCGCGGAGAGCTCCTTGAAGAAGGTGACGAAACGGCGTTTCGCGCATCTGCCTATGAGATGGACAAGGAGGATTGGTGATGATGAGGATTCCGAAGCGGCTTCCCGAGGGACTGAAAGCCCTCGTGGAGCTTGAGGAAGCATTCGGGCGGCTCACGCTGCTCTCGGCGGAAATGCGTCGCTATCAGGGGGCGGCGCACATCGAGCTGACCTACATTGACAAGGATAGTTTTTCCGGCGATGCGCTTGTGACGATTGATTCTGCACTCAGTTACAACAAGTACGAGCGCAAGGTCGAGGAACACACACAATCGCATCGACGGCATTTCAACGTATTCCGAAAGGCGGTGTTGGCATCATGAACCTCTATGACATCGACAATGCAATCCTCTCCTGCGTGGATATGGAAACAGGAGAGATCATCGATGCGGAAAAGCTCGACGAGCTGAAGATGGAGAAGGAACGGAAAATCCGCAACATTGCGTGCTGGGTCAAGGAACTGAACGCAGAGGCGGAAGCCCTGAAGAAGCAGAAAGATGCGTTCGCCGCCCGTGAGAAGGCGGCAAAGAACAAGGCGGAGGGGCTGAAAGCATATCTCTCCTCCTATCTCGGCGGGAAAGAAGCAAAGGGGACGGAGTATCAAATCTCCTTCCGTGCGTCACAGGCGACGGAGATCACAGATGAGGAAGTAATCCCTCCGGCGTACCGCATTCCGCAGCCGGACAAGCTCGACAAGGATGGACTGCTCAAGGCACTCAAGGGCGGTGCCGTCATTCCGGGGGCGCAGCTGATCGAGCGGAAGAAGATCCAGATCAAGTGAGGTGATACCGATGGCAGGAAAGGCAATCTACGCCGCACTCATGGCAGTGCAGAGCGAACTGAAAGCCCCCAAGGGGCAAGAGAACACCTTTGGCAAGTACCGTTATCGCAGCGTGGAGGACATTCTGGAGGCGGTCAAGCCGCTGCTCAAGGAAAACAGTCTGTATCTGCGCATCTCTGACACAATAGAGCTGATCGGCGACCGCTACTATGTCAAGGCGACGGTGACGGCGGTGGACATTGCAACAGGGGATGCGGAGAGCGCGACGGCATACGCCCGTGAACAGGCAGAGAAAAAGGGGATGGACGCGGCGCAGGTAACGGGAGCAACGTCTTCGTATGCACGCAAATACGCTCTGAATGCGCTTTTCGGGATTGATGATACCAAGGACGCGGACACGGACGAATACACGCGTACGGGACATTCTGGGGCGAATCAAGAGCAAGCAAAGAAACAGGAACAGCCGCCTACACAGGCGCAGACAGCTACGGTCAATGACGTACACGCAGCGATGAAGGCACTCACGGCTGAAATGCAGCGTATCAATGCCACGAAGGAAGAAGTCGCGGGGATTTGCAGGAAGCTCTTTGGTAAAGCCTCCTCGCGTGAACTCACGGCGGAGCAGCTGCACAAGCTCACGGCGAATCTTGCGGCAGAGATCATGGCGGGCGCGGCATGATACAGGAGCGTGTCACAGGCACGGTGAGGGACATCAGAGAGGACGGGACGGCGGTCATATACGCGGCTCTGCCCGACCCTCTCCGTGCTCTCACGCGGGACTACAAGGACGTTGAGATCATCCTGCCCGACGGACGGCGCATCTCTCCTGAGCAGCGGCGTAAGGTGTACGCGCTGATCGGTGAGGTTGCAGAGTACGTCGACGGGATCCGAAATGCGGGGGCGATTGAGAGTGCCAAGCGGACGCTCAAGATGGAGTTCATGCTTTCCCGCATGGAGGGCATGGAGCGCAGACTGTTCTCTCTTGCAACCTGCGATGTGACCACGGCGCGGGAGTTCATCAATTTCCTTGTGGAGTTCATCATCGAGAACGATATCCCGACGCGCGTCCCGCTGATTGAGAACTGCGAGGATATCGCCGCATATGTGTACGCCTGTCTCATGAGCAAAAAGTGTGCGGTATGCGGGAGACACGCCGACCTGCATCATGTTGATGTTGTTGGGATGGGGTGTGACCGCACGGAGATTTGCCACATCGGAATGCGTGCGCTTCCTCTTTGCAGAGAGCACCATACGGAGATTCATACGGTCGGGCAGGAGGATTTCCTTAGGTGGTATTTCCTCGAGCCTGTGAAGATTGATGAGCGGATTGCGAAGGTGTATCGGCTCAATACAAAGCATAGGAGGTAAGACGCTATGAAAGAGATCAAACGCTACGCTTGTGAGACTTGCGGGACGGAGTTTGCTGATAAGGAGAAAGCGAAGCACTGCGAAAAAGCTCATAAGCATCCCAAAGAGGTTGTGCGTTGCAGGTATAACTCTATCGGCGTGGATGTAACAGGTTATCCTCAGACAATCACCGTCAAGATGACGGATGGGAAAGAAATCCTCTACAAGAGATGAGGTGAAGAGATTGTTCGTTGTCAATGATTTGGAACGACTCGAAGCGTACGGATTCAAGGCGGTTGGTGGGAAGAATGCCAAAGGATGGACGAGCTACACAAAGACCGTCGGGAAAAGCAGAGCAGACCAGTCTGTTGCAATCCTGCGCCTCATCGTGAATCCGTATCGTGGGACGTACGAGAATGAACTTGTTATCTCGTGTCGCTGTCGCATGGATCCGAAGGCGTGGGATGCGAAGGATGATCCTGTGATTTGGTCGTTTGAAGAGATCGGGCAGCTCGTGCGGGATGGCGTTGCGGATTGGGTAGAGAACGCTGAGTGAAGGAGTGAGGACGTTGTTTGTTGTGAAGGACTTGGAGCAACTGAAAGAGTACGGTTTTGTGAATACAGGGTTTCGAAACTCGAAAGGCAGGGCGATCTACCGCAAAGAGATAGGGGAATCCCAATATGACTGTGCTGCTGCGTCTCTATCACTTGTAGTGAATGGAGAGGATGGGAGAAAGAATGAAATCGTAGCTTGCTGTGAAGCAGAGCTGGCCACTGATGTAAAAATCATCTACCCAATTACATGGGCGTTCGATGAGCTTTCTCAGATGCTCAATGATGATGTGATTGTGTGGAGCAAACTGCCGAGACCATAGGTCGTGAACCTAGACTGGTAGAAAAGTGAGGTGAACATATGCGGCAGTATATGACGCTTCTAAAATCTTACTCTGATTCTAGCGTGGGATTAGTCCCGCCCGTAGCCCAAGCGCTTTATTTCAGGCTGTTTCTCATAAACAACCGCGCCGGCTGGACGGAATGGTTCGGGGCGACAAATCAGAGACTAATGTTAGAAGTCGGACTAAGTAGTGCCCATACTCTCATTGAGAATCGAAACCTCCTAAAAAGACTGGGATTCATAGACTTCAAGCAGGGGAAAAAAGGTCAACCAACGCTCTATCGTCTGAATGATATGTGTGAAGAAAAGGGTGCATTTAATGCACTGAATACTGCACCGCAAACTGCACTAGAAAGTGCATCAAATACTGCACTGAATACTGCACCGCAAACTGCACACATATATAGACAAGAGACAATGACTAAGACTAAAAAAGAAAAATGCAAAAAAGAAAATACTCTCGTTTCTCTTTTGGAATCCTGCTTGGAATCCTACACGGATAATGCGGAGCTTCTTGAAGCTCTTCGTGGATTCGTTGAAATGCGAAGGGAGAAGGGCAGATCATTGACGAAACGGGCATTACGGCTCAATCTCTCTAAGCTCGATAAGCTGTCAAGCACTGACGAAGAGAAAATTGCCATTGTCAACGAGACTGTCATGAAAGGGTGGTTGGGATTTTTTCCGCTGAAACAGGAGGTGAGACAGGGTGGAGCACATATCAGTCATAGCAAAGATGCTCTCGACGAGAGGTATCCAGATTTCGCAGAGGCAAACCGAAACTACGTCCCTCCGTGGGAAGTACGACCTGCTGGCGGAGGAGATCGAGCGGCATCGGGATGAGATTGCGCATATTGAGCGCCTGCAAGACCTCTGTCGCGGATGCACGGGGGAGAGCTGCAAGCAGACATCACGGGGGATGATTCCTGTGGTGGATACGTCCTGTGGTCGGTTCTACCACGTTCTCAGCCCTTGCAAGCACGAGCGCAACAGGCGGGAGCGCCTGCGGATTGCACGTCTCTTTGCCTCGGCGCATATTCCCCGCGCCTATGAGGCGGACACGTTCGCAGATTACGAGGTGACGGGCGGAAACAAAGGAGCGGTAGATGCAGCGCGCATGATGGTCGACGGTGAGATCGGCGGGCTGTTTGTCTATGGCGTGCGTGGGACCGGCAAGACTAAGCTCGCGGCAATCATCGCCAATGAGCGGGCGAGAGCCGGAAAGCCTGTGCTCTTTGCGTCCGTGCCTGATCTGATGGCAGATATTCGCGGCTCGTTCAAGGACGGCAGTACTTCGGAGACCGTTCAGGCGGTCAAGGAGACGCCCTTCTTGGTTTTGGATGACCTCGGCAGCGAGAAAATGAGTGAGTGGGTCGGGGAGCAGCTGTTTTGCATCGTCAACCACCGCTATAACGAGCGCTTGCAGACGGTTGTGACGAGCAACTACAGCCCGACGGAGATCATCGGTCACATGGCAACCGTAGACAGGCGTGGCAACGTGATTGACGATATGCAGGGGCAGCGGATAATGTCGCGCATCTACGGGATGTGCGAGAGGGTAGAAATCAAGGGCGCTGACTGGCGAATGAAAGGAGCGTGCTGAGATGGAATACGATATGTGGGAACAGACGAAAGGGCTGCTGGAAGAGCAAGACAACAAGCAGAAACCTGACATTACGAAGCCGCAGCCGTGCACGAGTTTTCGCGATGCGTCAATAACGGCGTGGATCATGAAATTGTCTGAGGAGGCTTCTGAGGTATCGCATGAGGCGGCAGAACTTTTTTGCTTGCGCTGCGAAAAGCGTGACGAGGCGGATGTGCGGGGACGCCTTGCAGAAGAACTCACGGACGTTATCACGGTCTGCGTCTCATGGCTTCATGCGCTCGGCTACGACGAGTATCTGCGCGGTGAGGTACAAAAGCGCGTGAACGAGAAAAACAAGGCACGCGGGTATTTCTGAGGAGCGGTTATGCTGAAAGAATCAACGCTATTTGGCGAGGTGGACAAAGTGAAAGTTGCTATGAACCGTCTGCGCCTCCATGAACCGCCCGAAGGGTACTATGTCGCGTTCAGCGGCGGCAAAGATAGTTGTGTCGTGCTTGACCTGTGCAAGCGGGCGGGCGTCAAATACGACGCGCACTACAACGTCACAACGGTTGACCCGCCGGAATTGGTGCAGTTCATCCGCCGCTCGTATCCCGAAGCGTGGGAAGGCCGCAATGTGCCCGAAAAGACGATGTGGGACTTGATCGTCGAGAAGCGTGTGCCGCCGACCAGACTCATGCGTTACTGTTGCCAGGTACTCAAAGAGGGCGGCGGGGCGAAGCGGTCTGTCGTGACCGGAGTGCGACACGCCGAATCTGCCAAACGCGCCAAACGGCAGATGACAGAGACGTGCACCAGACACAAAACGAAACGATACCTCCATCCGATCATCGACTGGTCGGATACAGATGTGTGGGAGTACATACATACCTACAATGTGCCCTACTGTAAGCTCTATGACGAGGGGTACAAGCGGCTCGGCTGCATCATGTGCCCGTATCAGGGGGCGAAAGGGATGAAACGAGACGCTGAACGTTGGCCGCAGTATGTGAAAGCCTACGATGCGGCATTCCAGAGGATGCTTGACAAGCGTCGCGCGGACGGCTTACCGACGCAATGGGAGACGGGCGCAGAGGTTATGAAGTGGTGGATGGGCGAGGACAACCGCATCCAAGAGAATGACGATCAGATTACGCTTTTTGGACTCAGGATGGACGAGAGCAGCGTTTGAGAGGTGAGAATGAT
>ERZ773062.1347-NODE-1347-length-10461-cov-22.285220_pt1 | contig 10461 bp, 10 predicted proteins | sample MGYA00580626_ERZ773062 | MGnify/ENA primary metagenome ERZ773062 (study PRJEB29015, sample SAMEA2738003) | human oral metagenome | biome: human oral; feature: human-associated habitat; material: dental | place: China | collected 2058 ...
AATCCCTTGCCCGAACGCGACACCGACGGCAGCGCGGCCAGCGCGGCATCGTCAGAGGCCGCGCCCACGGGCGTACCCGTCGAAGCCAGCAGCAGCGTGCGTCGCGGCGTGCCCAGGCGATCCGAGACCTCGCGCAGCTCCTTCTTCACCAGCGCGCGCAGCAGCTCCGGATCCTCCAGGATCTCGCGCAGAGAGGCGATCATGGCCGCCAGCTCGTCGCGCTCGGTCTCCAGCTCGATGCGGGAGAACTTCGTGAGGCGACGCAGACGCAGCTCCAGGATGTAGTTGGCCTGGGCCTCGGACAGGTCGAAGGCCGTCATGAGTCGTTCGCGCGCGATCTCGGCGTCGTCGGAGGAACGAATGATCGCGATGACGTCGTCGATGTCCAGGATCGCGATGAGTAGGCCCTCGACCAGGTGCAGGCGATCCTCGCACTTCTTCAAGCGGAAGCGGCTGCGACGCGTCGTGACGTCCAGGCGGTGGTCCAGGAAGACCTGCAGCATCTCTTTGAGGCCCAGAGTGCGCGGCTGGCCGCCCACGAGAGCCACGGCATTGATCGAGAACGAATCCTCCAACGGGGTGCGCTGGTAGAGCTGCTGAAGCACCGCCTCGGGGTTAAAGCCGTTCTTCACCTCGATGACCAGGCGCAGGCCGTGGATGCGGTCGGTGAGGTTCTGAACCGAGGAGATGCCCTTGAGGCGTCCCGCGTTCGCGTTCTCCTTGATCTTTTCGATAACCTTCTCGGGACCCACCATGTAGGGCAGCTGCGTGACGATGATGCCCATCTTGCGGGCCGTCACGCGCTCGATCTGCACCTTCGCGCGCGTCTTGAACGCGCCGCGCCCGGTCTCGTAGGCCTCCTTGATGCCCTCCAGCCCCACGATGACGCCGCCCTCGGGCAGGTCGGGACCCGGAATGTAACGCATGAGGTCCGCGACGGACGCCGACGGGTTATCCAGCAGGTGAATCGCGCCCGCGATCGTCTCCGACAGGTTGTGCGGGGCGACGTTCGTCGCCATGCCCACGGCGATGCCCGAGGCACCGTTGACCAGCAGCTGAGGAAACGCGGCCGGTAGCACGTCGGGCTGCATGAACTGGTTGTCGTAGTTGGGCACGAAGTCGACAGTGTCCTCGTCCAGGCCAGTTACCAGGTCTAGCGCGGCGGGTGCCATGCGCGCCTCGGTGTAACGCGCGGCGGCCGGACCGTCGTCCAGAGAGCCGAAGTTGCCGTGTCCGTCGACCAGGGGAACGCGCAGGTTGAAGGGCTGCGCGAGGCGTACCAATGCCTCGTAAATCGCAGAATCGCCGTGCGGGTGGAGCTTACCCATGACCTCGCCGACAACGCGCTGGGACTTCACGTGCCCCTTGTCGGGGCGCAGGCCCATCTGGTCCATCTGGAAGAGGATGCGGCGCTGAACGGGCTTGAGGCCGTCGCGTGCGTCGGGGAGCGCACGCGCGTAGATCACCGAGACGGCATACTCGAGGAAGGAGCCGCGCATCTCATCGGACACGTCGATCTCGGAGATGTTCTCGTCCTTCTCGGGGATGTCAACGACCTGGTCCTTCTTAGCCATACGCGCAATTATTGCGCGGGTCGGCCCTCATTTCGACTGGCGCGCCGCTTCGGGGCACAATTGGGGGATGGACACATGGACCCGTATCGAACGTGGGGGCTTCTACCCCAAGGCGGTGCAGCGTGCGCTGCGCCGGGCTCTGGGCGCTACAGAGCCCCTGGCTACGCTGTGCCAGGTGGATACAGGGTTCGACCGCGGATCGGTGTTCCGTCACCTCACCGTCGCCTCGCTGACGGACCGCGCCATCGTTCAGCTGCACGTTGACGAGATGGACGGCGGCTCGGCCACGATCGCGACGGCCGTGCATCGCGTGTGCGACATCGCCGGATACTCCACGATGGAGGTCTACACGGATCCCGAAAACGCCACCGGTCTGACCGAGATGACGATAGCGCTGGACCTGAACGGTGCCCGTCGTCTGGAGCTTGAACCCGCCCGCTGCGACGACCCCAATTGCATGGCCGACCACGGCCTGTCGGGCACGTCCTTCCCCGACGACATGACCTTCCGTGTTTCCGCGGCCGCTGACGGACAGGATTCCCTCAACGAGGCCATGGTGTTCGTGGACCATCTCGCGTCTTTGATGGGAACCCGCAGTGAGTGAGCGCGGCGTGTCACTCGAGCTTCCCGGTGCCGATCTGCCCGGCGCGGGCGATCCCCTCATCACGGACATCGTTGCTGGTGCCCTCGCGTCGATCGATCCCGCGCTGCCCGGTGCATCCGCGCAGGCGGCCGCAGACCTCGGTATCGAAGCCGGGGCCGCTCAGCTGCTTCTCATCCTGGTCGACGGCCTTGGATACGAACTCATCCAGGAATACGCCGGGCATACCCCGACGCTGCGCCGGGTGCGTGGCGACATGCGCTCGATTCACACCGTCGTCCCCTCGACGACGGCTGCGGCGATCACAGCTTTCGGGACGGGCGCTCGCCCCGGTGTTACGAACATGGTGGGTTTTTCCATCGCCTACGGCGGCGGCGTCATGAACTTGCTCGCCATGGAGGGAGGGCCCGCCCCCACCGAGTGGCAGCCAACCCCCACGTACTTTGAACGCCTAGCCGCGACCGGCATCTCCTCCGCGATCGTCTCTCCGGCGCGTTTCGCTGGCTCCGGGCTGACGGGTGCCGCCCTGCGGGGCGCGCGTCACGTTCCAGCGGAAACGCTTGACGATCGCGTGAGCGCAGCCCTGCGCGAACTGCGCGCGGGCACGCCTCTCGTGTACCTGTACTGGTCCGAGATTGACCACGCAGGCCACGGCTCGGGGGTCGGCTCAGATACTTGGATCGGCAGCCTCGAAGAGTTCGATGCGGGCCTCTCGCGCCTGTTGAGGTCGCTGCCCGCGGGGGTGCGTACCATCCTGACGGCCGACCACGGCATGATCAATGTCGACGCCACGCAGATCGTCGACGTCGCCTCCACGCCCGCACTGCGCGAGGGCGTGCGCATCGTCGCGGGGGAAACGCGTGCGGTACATGTACACGCGGAGGAAGGACGTGCGGGCGAGGTGGAGGCGCGCTGGCGCGATGTCCTGGGGGAGAATGCCTGGATCGTGTCCGGCGGGGACATCTCCAGCCTCATCGGTGAGGGTGACGGTGCGTCGGTGATCGGAGACATCTTGGTGCTCGCACGAGGCAGGGGCGGAGTCGTCGACTCGCGCACCCAGAGCCCCTCAGCCATCGCGATGCCCGGCGTTCACGGGTCGCTGTCCTCCACGGAGATGCGGATCCCCGTCGTCGCCTTGTCCTGAGTATGCTCCGATACGACAAGCGGCCGACCTCCAACGAGATCGGCCGCTTGCGTACGCGTGTACTCAGGACTTTGAGCCGAAGAGGATCTCGTCCCAGCTGGGCACGGACCGGCGGTTCTTCTTCGACGACGAGCGCGCCATGCGCGAACCCGCGACGCCATGGGAGGGGACGGCCCCCGTCGCGCCTTCCTCGGCCTTCGCGGGCACCGCCGAGTCGGTGGGGGCGACGGCCTTCATGGGAATAGCCGGGGTCGGCTGCTCCTCGGACTCGGACTGCGCTGCCTCCCCATCCTGGGAGGATGCGGGGGCGGCAGCGAGCCACGGCAAGACGCCCGACGAGGCCTGGGCCTCGTTCTTCCTGGGCCGCGAAGCAAGGGGAAGTGAGCCGGTCGCAGCGGGTCGAGCGGAGGGGATCTGGCCGGTCGCGGGGAACAGCGCATCGTCGGCGGGCTGCGCCGGCGTCTCGGCCTTCGTGCGCGCCGACGCAAGCGAATAGATGCGCGCCGAAATGGGGCCGGTGGATGCCTCGGGCTCGCTAACCTCGGGCTCGTCCTCCCCAGCGATCGCGGCCAGGTACTCGGCCTCCTCGTCCACCTCGTCGTCCAGACCCAGGTCAATCTGCTGGCGCTTGCCGCGCACAGCGTTGAGCTGATCGAGGATCGCCTCGCGATTACGCAGATCCTCCTCATCCGGATCCGGCGCGGGCGTGGGAGCGGTGCGAGGCAGGGGAGTGAAGATTGAGGCCGTCGGGGACACGGACACCTGCTCGGTCAGCCACTGGGCCTCCTGGTCGATAGCCTCCAGGGATCCGGAACTAGACAGGTGCCAGTGGGCCGCGTGCTCCGCCGCTCCCTGCACGAACGTCACGATGATCTGCCAGGGCTCACCTGCTTCGCGTGTCGCCGCCCACTCCAGTGACGCTGGGTCAACACCACGCGCGGCCAGACGATCGACGACAAGATCACCCATCGTCGGACCGCCGTCACCGACGCGAACGGCGCGCGCACGGGTGAGCGCATAGTCCTTTTCCGCCTGCACGGGAGCCTCAAAGCGCTGTACCGCGCTAACCTCCATCCCGTGCTCGGAAGCGATCTCGTGAGGAGTCGCGCCCGCACGCAGCAGGGCCTGAATCTCGCGAGGAGCAAGGGTGGGACGGGCGGGAGCGAGCTCCACTCGCGGGCGGTCGCGGCGCGTCGCGCCGCGGAGCTCGTCCGAGATCAACACGGAATAGCGTTCACCCTGGGCATCGGTGAGCACCAGGGACTCGCCATCGGCGCTGGTCCCGAGCAATTCGAGCTCAATCATCACTTCCTCCTCAAACGTCTAGGTCGAATCGTCTCAAATAATGCTCAGAATGTCGCGTAGCTGGGCGCGTGTCACACATACGATGGCACATTACTCTCACAAGTGTTATCCTCCCTGCGCATAGACCACTCGCGCAAACCGGCTCGAGAGGCGAAAGGGGAGAACCATGGCAACCGATTACGATGCGCCGCGCAAGAACGAAGATGAGGTCGCAGAGGACTCGATCGAGGAGCTGAAGTCCCGTCGCAACGACGCCGGCTCCGCCGAGATCGAGGAAGACGAGAACGAGGCAGCCGAGAACTTTGAGCTTCCCGGTGCCGACCTGTCCAAGGAAGAACTGACCGTTCACGTCGTTCCTCGTCAAGATGACGAGTTCACCTGCTCGCAGTGCTTCCTCGTGCACCACGCGTCGCAGCTCGACCACGTGGACGCCAGCGGTGCCCCCGTGTGCACCGAGTGCGCGATGTGAGGTAGGGCGATGTTCGGACGCAACAAAAAGACTGTCGAAGACGAGATCGAAGACGTCGAGGCGCTGCCCCGACTCAGCGACGAAGACGCGGACATCTGGAACGAACCCGGCCCGCGCAACTACGGCGACGTCGACGCCTCCGAAGGCTACGTCGACATGGGGTCCATCCTGTTCCCCGCGGTCCAGGGCATGCAGCTGCGCACGCAGGTCGCAGACGACGGCACCACCGTCTTGCAGATCCTTGTCGTGCTCGGTAGCTCCGGCATCCAGATGAGCGTCGCCGCCGCGCCCCGCTCCGGCGGCGTGTGGGGCGAGCTGCGTGAAGAAATCCGTAAGGGTTTCGAAGAGCAGGGCGCTAAGGTCGCCGACTACCCGACGCGCTACGGCAACGAGCTCCTCGTCGATATGCCTATGCAGATGCCCGATGGTCGCTCCGCGACATCCCGCATGCGCATTATCGGCCGCGAAGGAGACCGCTGGTTCGCCCGCATCGACGTCCTCGGCCCCGCCGCGGCGAACGCGGAAGCCGGCGTCGACATCGAGAAGGTCATCGACCGCATCGTCGTGCGACGCGACGATCACCCGCGCACGCGCCTGGAGCTACTCCCGGTGCACTTGCCCGCGGGTGCTCAGGAAGCCTGACATGGCCTCGTGGATCGCTCGGGTCGGCGCGGCCCTCGGCCTCGACAAGGACACACGTTCCCTGGACGCGGCCCTTGACGAGGACTCGGCGCGCGCCGCACGTGGGGTCACGCCCATCCGCGACGTGACCGACCGGAGCCACGCGCTCGTCTTTGGAACGCTCATGGGCATGACCTACCCGCCCGAGGAGGGAGCCCAGCGGGTCCTAGTCGCGACGCTCTACGACGGCACCGACACCATGGAGCTGCGCTGGCCAGGCCGCTCCTCCATTCCCGGGCTCAGCGTCGGTCAGCGCCTCGAAGTCGAGGGCACCGTGGGGAGGTCGGGGGAACGCCTCGTCATCGTCAACCCCCTCTATCGCGTCATTGCGGGGGAAGGCTGATGCCGACCCCGCGCTGGATGAGCCAGGCAACCTCCGACGACTTCTCGTGGTCCGACGCGCTCGGAGGCACGCGCGGCGTCATCGAAGCAACCGCACCCGGCCTCGTGTTCGTTCTCGTCTACGTGGCTACCCGTGCGCTTGTCCCGACGCTGATCGCTGCGTCGAGCGTCGCGCTCCTCGCCTGCGTCATCCGCCTCATCCAGCGACAGGGGCTCCAGCAGGCGGTGTCCGGTTTGTTCGGTGTCGCGATCGGCGTCATCTTCGCGGCGGCCACGGGACGCGGTGAGAACTATTTCGCGTGGGGCATCGTGACCAACGTCGCCATGGCTCTCGTCTTCGCGGTGTCTGTCCTGGTGAGGAGGGGCCTCGTCGCACAGTTCTACGGCCCGCTCACCGGCCTGGCAAAGGGCTGGCACTCAGATCCGAGGTACGCGAACCTGCGCCGTAGTTGCAATCGACTCACGTGGATGTGGGCCGCTGTCTTCGCGCTGCGCGTTCTCGTCCAGGCGCCCCTGTGGCTCGGCGGCCAGGTCGCCGCGCTCGGCGTGGCCAAACTGATCCTCGGCCTGCCGCTCTTCGCTTTTGGCGCATGGGCGACCTGGTGGGGCCTGCGCCGCTACTCCTCGTCGCCCGCGGATTCTTCCGTGGACGGGGAGGCGACCAACTGACGCAGATTCGCCAGTTCGTCGGCGTCCGCGTCGGGGACGAGCAGAAGCAACTCATCAGCTGCCTCGAACACGTCGTCGGTACTCGGAGTCAGCGGACGCCCGTCTCGCAGGAGCGCAGCGAGCACCGCTCGTGCAGGCAACTCAAGGGAGTGGACGCGCTTGCCCACGACCGGAGAATCGTCCGGCAGGATGAGCGCATGCATCGATACCGCCGCCGTGTTGAAGGAGAAAAGACGCACCGGGATACCCACCGAGACGGCTTCCTCAACGAGGGACGTCATGATGCGCGGGGTCGACACCGACACGTCCACACCCCACGCCTGATCGAACAGCCACTCGTTCTTCGGGTTGTTCAGGCGGGCGACGACGCGAGGGACAGCAAACTCTGTCTTGGCCAGCAGAGAAATCACCAGATTCGCCTTGTCGTCACCCGTGGCCGCGACCATCACGTCAGCCTCGTCCACTCCCGCGTCGTGCAGAGCATCGGGGGAACACGCGTCGGCGAGCACCCAGTCGGCGTCAGCGACCGTTGAAATACGTAGCTTCTCGGGCATGTTGTCGATCAGGGTGATGTCGTGACCGTGAGCGAGGAGTTCCAAGGCCACGCTGCGCCCCACCGAACCGGCTCCAGCAATGACGATCTTCATGCTCACTCCTCCGTCTTGGGCGGGTTGGACAGCTGATCACGCAGAGCTGTCGTCTGCGTGCCGTTGATCGCAAAGTAGAGTTGGTCGTGCTCTTGAACGACCAGGTCGGGCGACGCCGTTCGAATTGAGCCCAGGCGCGAAGTGAACACGATGCGGGAGCCCGTCAGCTCCTCAATGAGCTGGAAGCTCAGGCCGTACCAGCCGGGAGACGGGGTCGCGTTGACGAGGCCGACGGCGCCCGTCGGATGCGACCAGATCAGCGACGCGTCCGGTGGCAACATGCGACGCAGCACCGACTCTGCGGTGCGCTGCACGGAAGCGACCGTCGGGATGCCGAGGCGCTCGTAGAGGTAAGCGCGCGTAGGGTCGTAGATACGGGCAACCACGTGCTCGACGTGGAAGACTTCACGAGCGACGCGCGCGGCAATAATGTTCGAGTTATCACCCGATGAGACGGCCGCGAACGCGTACGCATCCTTAATGTTCGCCTGACGCAGGCAATCGCGGTCCATGCCCACGCCCGTCACGCGACGACCGGAAAAGTCCGGCGACAGACGAGAGAAAGCCTTGGAATCTTGGTCAATAACCGCCACGGAATGCCCCGCGGCGTCCAACGTCGATGCCAGGCGAGCGCCAACGCGCCCGCAACCCATGATTACAAAGTGCACGACTACCAAACTACTCCGGTCCCCGCGTAATAGCCAAGTGTGACAGTCGGCGCTGTCACTGCCGCGTCAGTTGGACTACGCTTAACACCCGTGACGAACTTGTTGGCCTACGCAAAGCGCGTGCTCATCGGGCGCCCGATGCGATCGGACGCGATGGGTCACCAGCTTCTCCCCAAACGCATCGCCCTGCCGATCTTCGCGTCGGACGCGCTCTCCTCGGTTGCTTACGCACCCGACGAAGTCCTTCTGACGCTCGCGCTCGCCGGATCCATGGCTGCGTTGCAATCCGTCTGGGTGGGCGTCGTTGTTGCCCTCGTGCTGGCCGTCGTGGTCGCTTCCTACCGCCAGACGGTGCACGCCTACCCGTCCGGTGGCGGCGACTACGAGGTCGTCACCACGAACCTGGGTCGTTCGTGGGGGCTGCTCGTCGCCTCGGCCCTGCTGGTCGACTACATTCTGACCGTTGCCGTGTCGATCTCGTCGGGAGCGAACTACATCACGACCGCCGTCCCGGCCCTCGTTGGACACGAGGTCCCCATCGCGGTGGCCCTCGTCGTCATTCTTGCCACCCTGAACCTGCGCGGTACGCGCGAGGCCGGTAGCGCCTTCGCCGTGCCCACCTACCTGTACATGGGCGCGATCGGGCTCATGGTCGTCGTTGGTTTCGCAAAGCTCGCCACGGGGAACCTGGGCGCTGCCCCAACCGCCGCCTACGACCTCGTCGCCGCCCCCGGGCACACCGATGGGCTCGCTGGACTCGCCGGTGCCTTCCTACTCATGCGGGCGTTCTCCTCGGGCTGCGCGGCCCTCACTGGCGTCGAGGCGATCTCTAACGGCGTTCCAATGTTCCGTCGCCCCAAGTCTCGCAACGCGGCAACAACCCTGGCGATGCTCGGACTTATCGCCGCCTCGATGATGATGTCGATCCTCGTGCTGGCACGCGCGACCGGCGTCAAGATCGTCGACGATGCTGCTTCCCAGCTGACCTATCAGGGTACGCCCGTTGCTGAGAACACTCCGATCGACCCAGCGATCTCGCAGATTGCCTCAGCCGTTTTCGGCCACGGCTCGATCCTCTTCATTCTCATTACGATCGTCACCGGCTTCATCCTGGTTCTTGCTGGAAACACGGCGTTTAACGGCTTCCCGACCCTGGCTTCGGTCCTGTCGCGCGACTCATTCCTGCCCCACCAGATGGTGCGGCGCGGCGATCGCCTGTCGTACTCGAACGGCATCGTCGTTCTGACCGTCGCGGCGATCGCTCTGATCGTCGGCTTCGAAGCCCAGACGACGCGCCTCATCGAGCTCTACGTCGTCGGCGTCTTCATCTCCTTTACGCTCTCCCAGCTGGGCATGATTAAGCACTGGAACAAGCAGCTGCGCTCGCGCCAGTCGGGCCAGGAACGGATGGCTGTGCTGCGTTCTCGCGCCGTCAACATCGTCGGATTCATGATGACCGGCATCGTCCTCGTCATCGTGTTGGCGACGAAGTTCACGCACGGTGCGTGGATCACCCTGCTGATGATTGCTGTGGCCTTCGGCCTCCAGATTTCGATCCACCGCCACTACGAGACGATCAGCTCCCAGCTGCGCGTGGACGACTGGAATGCCCGTCGCGCGCTGCCTACCCGCGTGCGTGCCCTCGTGCTCGTGTCCTCGCTGTCGCGACCCGCCATGCGAGCGATCGCGGCGGCGCGCGCATCGTCGCCGACGTCGATCGAGCTCGTGTCCGCCGTCGCCGATGACGAAGAGGAAAACAAGATCCTGCGCCAGTGGAAGGAATCCGGTGTTCCCGTTCCGCTGACACTCCTGTCGGCACCCTACCGCGACATCTCCTCGGTGATTCTCCGGTACGTGCGCGCGCGCCGCCGCGCGCTGCCCACCGAGATGCTCGTCGTCTACATGCCGCAGTTCCTCGTGACCCACTGGTGGGAGAATCTCGTGCACAATCAGTCGGCTCTGCGTTTGCGGGCCGCGCTGCTGAGCGTGCCGGGCGTGGTGATCACCGTGGTCCCGTGGCAGCTGGGCGAGGACGACATCGTGGAGGGGCGTCAGCGCGTCAACGACCCCTTCTTGCGCGTCGGAGCTCCTTCTTCCGATGAATCGCAGTCCGATAACGACCAGCCTGACAACTCCCGCGGCGAGTCCGCCCCCGAGGAGAACGCATGAGCCCCCGCCCGTCCCATCGTCGCCCGTCGCCGCGTCGCCGTGCCGCTCAGGTACAGCCTCGCGAGGGCGTCGGCGAGATCCTCCAGCTGACCGTCGGTGAGCCAGCCCACGGCGGCGCGTGCGTCGCCCGAGACGACTGTGGACGCGTCGTCTTCGTGCGCCACGCGGCACGCGGTGAGGTGGTCCGTGCAA
>ERZ773062.1350-NODE-1350-length-10446-cov-9.668271_pt1 | contig 10446 bp, 7 predicted proteins | sample MGYA00580626_ERZ773062 | MGnify/ENA primary metagenome ERZ773062 (study PRJEB29015, sample SAMEA2738003) | human oral metagenome | biome: human oral; feature: human-associated habitat; material: dental | place: China | collected 2058 ...
TGTTTGGTGAGCTTGACGAACAGCGCCAGCATGCGCTACTCGCTGAGTTTAAGACAAATCAGGTGGTAATGACAAGCACAGTTGATATTCATTAAAAGCGTTCATCTGTCTCTAACCCATCAAGGTCGCGATTTCGGTTGATAGTGTAGTTTGGCATGAGCGGCGTCTGTGTGCGGATATCAATCGTGTCGGCACGTTCAAGCACGGCTTGCGGTGCTTGCGGGCACTCGTATTTGCTAATAGAAATCTGAATTGCGCAGGCGACCTGCCAACGGTTATTCTTTTTTTGTAATATGACTTTTTGTGTATCGCGGTTTAAGTCGGTCGCTAAACCCTTAAATACAAGCGCAGCAATTGCCCAATCGCCCTTCTCGGTGACTGTTTCACTAGCAATGTTATATATAGTGTCAATATTGTGATTGTGTGTATGAATAGCATTGTCGATGTTACTTTTTTCGCGCTTTGATAGCTCGGCGAGTCGTTTCTCTGACAGCTCGTAATCAAGCGTACGCGTTACTTTGTCTTTTAATAAAACTCCTTGCATGTTTGTGCTGACGCCATCGCCTGACGCAATTAGATAGTAATTTCCTTTTGATAAATGATAGGTTTTGCCAGATTCAATTTTTTTTTCGACGACTGTTTTGGTTGGTGCGATTGTTTTTTCGCTTGATGATTCGGCTCCTTGGTATAACACAACACTTTTATATATTGAGGCGTCGTAGGTAATTGTCAAATATTGATGTGTTGCGAAATATGCCCAAATACCCATCAATACAACGACGATGCCAAAGCCGCCGCTGATCATAATCAATTGTTTGCGCGTGAATGGCAAGTTTTCCATTATTTTTTCTCCTTCAGCGGATTTTGAAAATCTTTGTATTCAATGCGGTAATCGCTTAATTTATATCCCATGCTTGTGATTCGCCGCGTGGCAGCATAACGGTATTGCGGTGATTCCGTTGTAATAACAACAACTTGTTCACCATTATCTTTTTTATAGTGTCCGATTGAATAATAGGGGTCTTTAAGCGGCAAAACGCCAATGAGCGGATATTTGTCAGTGACTGATTTATTATATTCAAGCGATTTCTTACCAGCGAATGCTTCAAGCTTGTCATACTGGTCTCGGTGTCTTTTCACCCAGTCTACTGCTTCTTTGGTTTGCGGTGAAAGTTCGGCAATAACCGTATTATTTTTTGATATATCTTGTGTTTTTTTGTATGAGTTAAAGCCTTTCTTCTCTACTGATATATCGTATACGCCAGGTTCGACATAAACGGTGCCGTGACTGCCTTTCGTTACTTTTTTAGTGGCGGTATTTGTAAATGTGGCGGTCGCGTCGGTTGGCGCGGTGACAAGCGTAATGGCTGTTTTGTTGGCGTGCTCAAATGAGAGGTGTATATTGTAGCCGATACTGCATGTAACGGCAAATACCACAAGCACTATAGTTATACGGATTATATGCTGTTTGCTCATTGCTATCATTCTCCCTTCGGCACTTTTTTTAGACCCGAACTCCCCGAACTTGACCCTCCTTTTTTGCGATACCATGTCGGCGAATTGTAACCGAACCCTTCGCCGGCGACGGCTGGCGCTTTCTCTCCAAGCGATGCTGAGGCATATTTACTTCCGAATCCACTTATATCGCCGACGTATATCCAGGTATGTCCTGGTGAAAAAGCAACATCACCAGGCTGTAATTTATCATCAGTAAATGTACCGCCGTCTGGTTCGTATGTGCCGTTTGCTGTACCTAAGCGCTGCCAGTTCTCCTCTGCCCATGCCTTTTGCACTCCAGTGTAGCTAGCTCCCTCGGATATTTTAGCATTATGATTGTATGTCGTGTCAAAACCACTATCGTATATAAGTGTCGTCGTAAATCCGCCACAATCAACACCGTGATAACTGCCGACATAGCGACCTTCCGACTCTGCTTTCCCGATAGCCGTTACGTAATCTGATTTCCTATCTGTGCCATGTCCGCCCTCTGGCCACGCATATTTTAGAGTTAATTCTTGCAACTTTCCGGCATCGCCACTCGCTCCTGAGCAAGCAGCAGTCGTACCTTTAGCACTTGAACTTTTTGATGATGCAAGCGATGCGTCATCTTTGTATTTGTCGTAGAGAGCACGAGCATTTTTTTTACGTGTTTCAAGTGCTTGTCCTCCACTATTCTCGTATGCATCCTCATAAGCAACCGCGGCATCTTCGGGTGTTGAGGTTGCCTGAATCGCCTTAAGTGCATTACCATATCCCCCTGTATTGCCCGACCATTCATTATTCAGCGTAAGGTCCCAGGCTAAAAACCGAAGCTGTACCGTAAAATCACTTGCTTCGCCATTTACGGCTTTTGCGAATTCGGTTACTTTGGCATAACGATTCTCATTGTCCCACTGAGCAATACCAGTGTGGGTTCCGTTGGAAGCTTTTGGATCAAGCGCCTCCGTTGACTCAGCCTGAAGATTGCCAACTATACCAGCAGCCTGTGCAAGTGTTAATTTTTGCCCGCTTCCCACGCTCATCAAGTAGCCAAGCGCAGTTTCGGCATTGTCGCCGCGTATTGCCACTGTCGAACCGCCGGTTGACGGATTAGAGCAGCAAGTTGATGTCCCCGTTCCGGACGACGATGCTGTTTCAAGACCGGACGTTGATATTGTTCCGCCAGCAGATTCTGCCATCTCATTTAGAAAGCCTTGCATGTTTTTTATATATGCAGCAGTATCATTTCCGTCTTCTGGGGGAGCATATCGGTGGGCATAAGCAGACATCCCCTTGTCAATTTGTTCGGAGAATACATCACGATCGTAAGTATACCAATCTCCACCACTTCCCTCTGCTTTATTTTCGGGCGCTTCACTATCAAGACTTGCTTTGAAAGATGTCCATTTATACCAATATCGATCTCCCTCCCAGACGCGAGGCTGACTTGACGTTGCTGAGCGCCCAAATAAATTGTGTCCTTCATGAATCTTTACCTGAGCGCCCGCCACGGTCGTGAAACCCATATTAGACTCAACGAATGCATGGGCATACGCTAAAAAAGGGCTCATATTTGCTTTTTTAGCGCTTCGAACAGCGACTGCACCTGTGCCATGAAGTGGAATGTCAGCGTCAGCGGTACCTTCTGGGGCGCGGTCTTTTACGAATTTTTCAATAGCAGCGGCCATTTTCGACGCATCCAGCTTTGGGTAGGTCATGCCGTTTGGCTCCCCTTCTCCAGGAGAAATTGCTGATAAGTCTGGGTCACCCTCGCTATCCTCGTCGCACGTATTTTTATCATAAATAATAACGTCATTTAGCGATGGATTTAATTTCATCATCTTTGCGTGCGTTATGGACGGTGTTGCTAATATCTGCAAAACTGCAAATATGATGACAAACACTAAGTAAATCTGTTTTCTTACTACCATGTTTTTGCCTTACTCGGTGTAGATCTCAGTGCAAGATGAAGGTGATTACAGGTGTCGCTATGCGGGTCATATCCTGCAGCAATCAGAGTGTTATTCATAGATTCTCTCCCGCAAGTACTTTGACCTATACCAGCCCCCTGAGGTAATAGTTTACCATCAACGATTTCCTGTAGTAGTGTTAGCGCGTTTGCATCTGCGCCTGATGTGGAGGTACCATCTATTGTATAGACATCGACAGCCTCACCCTTGCAGTGAAGACTATATTCGCAATTTATACTTCGTCCGAGTGATGATATGCCTATTTTGTGATTTTTTCCGAGAGCTGCGATCACCTGTAGTAGTCGGGGGTCAAGCGCAACAGGCGATGCGGTTTTACCATCTGCAGTATCCTGCACTTGCTGATGCGGATCGTTACCATCTACGTCAGCGAAAGTAATGTTTTGATTGTCGATAATTTGTTTTGCTAGTTCCTGGGCGTTTCCACTTGGCAGCGAGGTGCTCGCAGATGACGATGAGCTACTTTCTGATCCACCTGTGTCAGAAGGACTCACTTGATTTATAAATGCTATAGCATCGCTGAATAATTCGGCGTTTTGATCTCTTTCTGAGCCTCCGACGGCACATTTATTAAAATTATAGGCATTTGTTCCTTCGTCATTCTGGAACTCGGGATCAACCTCTGTCCGTTCTGGATTATGGCACTGATCCGCATATTCTGCGAGCGCTGTTCCGGATTTAACTGAAAGCTTTGGCTCTCCTGTTTCTTCGTCGTCCCCTGAGTATTCAATCATAGGATTGCTTGATTCTGGTCCTATTTGCTCCATAATGGAAGCAAATGAGTGTGTCTTTTTGAAGATGACATTCGCACTGCCCATAACCTGAGTTGATATTTTATTCTCTATAAAATATGGATTTTCAGAATTTTCCCCCATCTCTTCTTGCGTTATTGGCTCGCTGGCCGCGGTTGCTATATTAGACAAAAATTTGAAAGGCATCCCTAGAGTTGCAATTATTGACGATCCAAAGTTGGTCGTATTTGCTATACCGAGTGCTTTTTGCATACCAAAGAGCGCGGAGCCAAGTGTTGAATATGGGTTTTTTATATCAAATGGTGTGTTTCTTGCATCGTACTTCATGTCTGCAATATAGGCATCTCTATACTCTTTTAAAGTACTTTCGTAGGCTGTTGCGGCACTATATGTCGCCATCGTTCCACCCGAAGCTATTCCGTTTGTCATCTCCCAAGCCTGCATACCAGTTCCTAGCGCATCCATGTACAGGATACCATTATTAAGTGCTCCTGCGATATTTGCACCAGATAGCGTATGTACAATAAACGGCATGGCAAACATACCAGATAGTCCCGCGACTAAACCGATGGCGTTCCACGGCTTTTTGAGTAGTTCTTTTGATGTAGTTTTCAATAGCTTCATTGAACTTCTACGCAAGTTTTTAAAAGCTAGCTTCTCCCCAACTCTTGCAGCCTGATCCTTTATGAACCCGCTAATTGCTTCCTTTGATAATTTTTTGATGACCTGCTCTTTGAATGTATCTTTCGCAAGATGAAAAGCTGCTTTTGCGGCTGCTTTTGCGCCACCGGTTGCCGCTGCGGATGATCCGAAGCTAAGGACGCTTAATGCAAGTTCGCCGAGCGTAAACCCTACTTGTACCCCTAAGTTTGTAGCTAGCGCGCAACCAGTTTTTAGCCAGGCTCGTCCGGTGCCCGCATTTCCTCCAAATACATCTCCTATTCCCGCATGAAAAGCGTGCATACCATTGTAGATAGTAGCAAGTAATGACCCGCCAATAGCCGTTATACTACTTGGTTCACCAGTCAGACTACCATTAAATAACATCTGTGAAAATGATGATCGATCAAAAGATAGCCCAGTAGACGGATCGACTTTTATAAGTTTATTAAGTAGATACATAGCATCGCCGCTCACATCTTCCCCCATTTTGGCTTGTTCAAATACGGAGCGTATATAAATTGCATACTTTACGATATTGTAGAGAGCGACGGTCCGCGCTATAATTGTCGCTGAATAGGCGACTTGATACACGGTACATGCTGCATCTGCAATATCAAGTGTGTCAATATAGCTAAATATCTTTTGACCAACATTTTTCGTAGCGGTCGAAATGTCGTCAACCGCACCGAGTCGAGAGGCGGCCGGGTTGCCATAATCAGTACTTCCAACAACAGACGAATTGAAAGGATCTTCTTTGGCTACGTCAATATTTTCTTTCATAGCACCGGACACATCTTCGGCATCTGCCTTTGCTTTATCGTATTCTGACGTTGTCGATTCTCCTTCTGCCGCCCCGGTTGACGTTGACTTAGCGTCATCGCCTGATACTCCTTCGGTTGATTGCTTGACTATATTTTTGTCTTTCTCTTCAGGGGTGTCACCTTTTACGGTATCGGGATTAGTTGAATATTTGAACAGCTTTTTAACTTTTTTTGTAGCAGCACTTTTTGCAGACTTAAAATATGACCCTTTCTGAAATATCACTTTCCTACGGAGTCCTGGGTTCTGCCGCAATTCTTGTTTGAAAGATGAAGGTGTAATCTCTTTACCATCTATAACGATTTTATCGTAAACAATTTTTCCACTTTTGAGTTTTTTCCCTTCTTCTGGAAACTCAACGCCATTCTTTTTGAGCTCTTCTATTTCAGTGTCTCTGAGGCCAGCAAAGGTATCGCCATCTGCGGCAACAGAACCTTTTTTAGAAAGATCAATACCGAAGAATTTAAATCCGTAATAATCCTGTAGGTATGCACTAAGTGGCTGGAGAAGACTTTTCGCATCAAGATTGCCGAGGATTGCCATAGGCAAGCTTGACGTACCGATGAACGGAACCGCCCCACCGAGACCGAGGAGTGCCACCACCAACATCGCAGCACTTCGTTTTTTAATAAATGCGCCAAATGGCCTAATTTTAACCCTGCCTTTAATTACGTCAATTGGCCTGACCCTAACCCTGTATACATGTTTGCCGTCTTTATCTTTGGATGCCGGCGAGGTATTGTTTTTCCATCTCCCAGACGGAGTTCGTTCTCTATCTGCTACCGATCGTTTGTCATTTTTTGTGTTATTATTTTGATTGTTGTTATTTTCTTGATCGTTTAAATCATTTGCTGTATCGTTAGAGTCTTGATTGTCGTTGTTGTTTTGTTCACCCTCAGTGTCATTTGAGCTACTAGGTCCGTTGTGGTCTATGGCGTCATTAAACTCGTTATTGTAACGATCGTCAATAGGGTTTTGATCGTTATCGGATTCATCGGGTGATGCTGGTCTGCGTATTATTATCTGATTACGTGCCATAAAGCTATTATACTCATTTTATGTCTAAAAGTCTCGTGATCGTGATTCCCGTTCTTGTTCTTGTTGTTGTAGTAGCGCTTGCGGGTTCGTTGTAATTAGCCCCTGCTCAGTCTGACTCGCAACGATTTGAATGTGGACATGATTTTGCCCGGCAAAGAATAGTCCCTGTCCGACAGGGAAGTTGGCAAGGCGCTTGCGTTCCTCTTCGGTTAGCTTAAATACGTCGCCGAGTACATCAACGGCACTTGGTGATTGCTTTAACAGTAGCTGCATACTGGAGTTTGCCACGATCGCGCGCCCCATTTTGCTGCCCATGAAGTCTTCAACGTCCTGCGTAATTGTCGTTAGTCCTAAGTAATACTTACGAGCGCGCTTCGCCAGGCTGAACATAAAGTTTGCGGAATCGTCATATTTCATTAGCTGCCAGGCTTCGTCTACGATGAGCATGCGCTTTTTCTGTTGAGTGCGTACAGTATTCCATATATGACTCAAGACGATGTACATCGCTACCGGACGCAGTTCATCCTCTAGATCGCGAATATTAAACACGACCATATTGTTATTTATATCAATATTGCTCTGCTGACTAAAAATGCCAGCAAATGTTCCACTTGTGTACTTGCGCAGGCGCTGCGCAAGTTGTGGACCGGTTCCGCCCATGTGAAGTAGTGTATCATATAAATCAATCATCGTTGGTGGCGTTGCGGTATGTGTTAATGGATCACTAGTAATGCCAACGCGCGCGTACGTATCGATCAGTCCTTGATCAAGATCAGCCTCTTCGGACGGGCTTAAGCCGATGCCGGCGCTATTTGCTGATGCGCCGCCGAGCATCAAGCGTAACAGCCCGTGTAGGGTCACTAAATTCGCGCGTAAGGCGTCGTCGGCTTCGTCGCTGTCTATCACACGGGGCAAATCAAATGGATTGATACGCGTGTCGCTGCTGAGGCTTAAGCGGATATAACTGCCGCCAACAGCATCGCTCAGTTTTTGATATTCATTTTCTGGGTCAATGATAAGCACGTCCGCGCCGACCATCATACTGCGTAGAGCCTCTAACTTGACCGTAAACGACTTACCGGCACCAGATTTAGCAAACACCACCATATTGGCATTTTCAAGCGTATAACGATCGAAAATCACGAGGCCGTTATTATGCATATTTATGCCGTACAAAATACCATCTTCTTGCGTGAGGTCGGCGCTGGTGAACGGAAAACTCGTACTAATAGCGCCTGTACTCATGTTGCGGCGAATTTGCAGCTGGTCGCTCATTTGTGGTACAGTACTGTTCAGCCCCTGTTCTTGCTGGCTTGATGCAGTTTTTGTATATACGAGCATTTGGCCAAAGAATGTTTCAATTGTATGTTGGACAAAACTTAGTTCGTCTAAACTGTCAGCATAGATAGTTACATATAATCCATAACGGAAAAATCGTTCTGAACCAACTTGCAGTTCATCGCGCAGCTCTTCGGCATCAACAAGTGCCGCTTCTTTTGCCGGGTCGCGCGTGCGACCCTTTTCGGCATTAAGCGCCATATCAGCTTCAAGCTGTGTTACTTTTTTGCGCAAATTGTTCAGTACGATTGTCGTATCGACGGGGTAGATAAACATACTAATATCAATCACTTGGTCAATATTAATTAGTTCGGATAGCCAGCCAGTAAATAATTTTCGCGGATAACCGTATACATAAACAGTACGCCCATACTTGGTTCCTATGCGAAAATAGCTAGAATGAATCTCCAAGCTACTCGGTGCGATTAGATCGCGCAATGTCGTCATTCCCTTTAGAAATGCTTGTTCAACTTCAGACTGTTCTTGCGCTCGTTGTTGCGCGGCTATATCAATCGGATCTGTTTTTTTCTTCGCCATCATTAAAACTGAGCTCCCTGTACTGACTCCGACTTGTCTCCTTTGCGCACATAAAGTGATGCGACATTATTAAAATCACCAAGAGGCTCGCGTACAGCAGTATCAGGATTATATATATTGTAATAAAGCTCGCCAAGCTGTTTCGTGTTGAGGCGGGATGTTTGAACACCTACGCGTATTAACCCACTGACAACGGAGTCGACGCGATTTTTTATCTCCTCTTTTGCCTTCTTGTACGTTTCTTTGTCGATTTTTGTGACAGGGTCTTTTTTCTTGCCAAAAATTGAACTAAAAAATCCTTTACTTTGATCAAGTATTTCACTGATATCACCTGTTGGATAATACGGTATAACGACAAAAAAACTTTTATCCATAATATTTGCCTCCTGCGAGAGCATATCAATGAAATTGATATAATCTTCCATTAATACACCAAGCAGCATATTGTCTTCGTCGCGACGCAAAAGTGTTAATTTATCGATATATGGTCCAATATCAACCTGCTGCGATCGTATGAATACTTGAATTGGAAAATACAATGCGTTCAAGAAATCTTGATAACTTAGCTCTACTCCATCGCGCTCTCGTGAGCTCATGAGGTCGAAATTGATTGACTTGCACGCCACAACTGCACGAAATGTTCCATCGTTCATGATGACCATACTGTCTCGCAGCTCCGATAAAAGCAAGCTATTCTGCGTTGAACTTTGTTTGACTGCTGGTTTTTTATTTTTATCGTCTAGCGACTGCTGCAACGGCGGATTTTGTTGCGAAGTTGTCGGATTTGCGGCGAGGGGTGTCTGTTGTGAGTTATACAACGAATCTGCAGCAGGACTAGCAGGCATTGGCTGCTGTGACGGATTAGCCTGATTGTTTGGCGGCATGCCCACTCCTCTCTATTGCTTAGTGTAGCGAGATAAATACCTCGCCGTCGATATCTTTCTTGTCTTGAATTCGCTTTGCTTCGTGCTGAATTGTTTGAACCGACAAATTGCTGTTGTTTGCAAGGCTAATTATATCATTTGATACTGGATTTGCGCTAGTGTTTTCAGCGTTAGCTAGTACTGACGCATTTGCGTTGTGTTGATCGGTAAGTGGTTGCAGGATTGATTGATGGATTGTCGGATATGGATTATAGTACGGCGCATTAGTATTATTTTGCTGAGGAACATCTATGCTTGAAGTGCTTGGAGGTGTTTCTGCTGCTTGCTGCATTTGTTGTACCATGCGCTCGCGTCGCGCGGCGTCAGCGTTTGAAATCATCGTATCAAAATTATGCGCAACATCACCATTATCGTCGAGCACATCTTCGGTTTGTTGTGCGACGTAGTACTGGTCGGGCATCATAGATGTGTCGGTAGTAGGTGTCTGTGGCTGCGCGGCGTGGCGAATTGACCACCCGCCCGTATCTGCGATATCCGCCAGATATGCAAATCGCTGTTCTGCTTCAATTTGCGACAGATCCTTGCTGCGTTTTACTTCTATTTCTTCGGGTGCTACGATCTCTATGAGCGAGCTAATACCGTCTGGGCTCCAGATGCGGTTGCGAGGTTTAAGATGAAATGATACGATGGCTGCTAAATATATCTCCATAGGCTGATCTTTACGTAGCGGTAGCGCTAAAGCACCGAAAAGTAGTATGACCGGCAGGGGTAATATTGCGAGTGGTACGAAAACTTGTGCCAGCCCCCATGCAATAGCTGAAGCGCCTGCGACGACGATAAGGTAAATAAACTGTCGAAAGCTAAATGGCCCGATTAGCTTATCATCTGCCTCAACATCCTGCGCAACCTTATACTCCGCCATCCGCTACCGTCCTCGTCGAGATCCTC
>ERZ773062.1352-NODE-1352-length-10431-cov-9.512047_pt1 | contig 10431 bp, 10 predicted proteins | sample MGYA00580626_ERZ773062 | MGnify/ENA primary metagenome ERZ773062 (study PRJEB29015, sample SAMEA2738003) | human oral metagenome | biome: human oral; feature: human-associated habitat; material: dental | place: China | collected 2058 ...
ATATGGGCCAGGTATAGGAATAGACACCATAGCCCACCAAAGAAACTAGAAGCAAGCCCACAAACACCTTAGTTCGGAAGCTGAGAGTCTTTAGGTATTTCATTTGGTAAGAATCCTCCTTTATTTGAGTTTGAATAGATAGGGCTAATCATCCTCTTATTCTCCTTTTTCAACCAATATTCGACGTTGTTTATTCAGTTCGCGGTCTTTGGCAACATCGTAATACAAATTAAATTCTTCTTTGCTATTAACTGAATGCTCTTGATCATCCTTACTAAGTTCGGCTGGAATCGTCAGCCCTTCGTAAATATTCGTATTGGCTGGGACAAAAAGCTGATACAAATCAAGAAACTGTGAAACATCCCCATAAACCCTATCATAATCATAATCATACTTAGAATCAATCAAAAGGAAAAACTGTGAATCTTTCTCACTTAATAACTGATAAACTTTAGGATGAGCTGTCTCCAAAACGCTTCCCTTCAATACATCCTGACGAAAAGACAATTTATTTTGATAGAGAATATCATACACTGTAGATGTTCTCAAATCGGTTGTCATCTCTTCCATCTTGTCCTTTAAAGGACCCAGATCTACCGAAGGGCTTTCAGAATACTTTTGTACCTTCGTGTCTTCCCAATCAATTTGTTTGGTTTCCAAATTCAGCCATAATTGACTTTCCTGTGATAGTTTCCATCCTCGTTTGTATACTTGTATGGAAATATAGTCTTTCCCATCCTTTTCGATAATACCACCAGTTTTCTCAGGTATATAATCAGGGTTATAGTCCTCTACAAGTTTATAAATATCGAGCTGACTCCCTTCCAATTTTCGATCACCTATTCGGTAAATGGACATGGCATAATACACTTCAGGATCCTCTTTAGGTAATTTTTGTGTTCCTCTATAGGTAGAATTATGGAAATAATCACGAACAATATAGCGTTGATTGGAGGCCCCATGAACGCCTAAAAAATTCTCAGCTACCTCTGGATTGTACTTGGCAAACAATCGATCTTCTTCTGGAGTCAGCGACTTCCAATGTACGGCCACTCCCCTGCCATCTTCTAAAAACTCATAAGAATCAATTTCCCATTTTCCTGTATAGTAACCCATATTCTCATATTTTTGACGTTCTTGCTTGGCCTGCTCTGATTGTTGGCGTTCTTGTTTATCCTGCTCTGATTGTTGATAACTATGATAGCCCCATAGAAGCAGAACACCCAACAGGACAGATCCAACTATTGTTAGTACTTTCTTCATTTATTTCTCACCAAAAAAACAAAATTTATGTCTATTGTAACACAATAGAGAACCGTTTCGCTCTCTTTATCGCTCTGTAAGTCCTGCCCTCAAGATCATATCTTTAAATGCACCATTCACACGGCTGAGATTATCCGGATTAATTTTCTTATTACTCACTCTTTATCACTCCCGTCTGCTCTATAGTAGTCTACATTCCGAAGGGCAGGATGTTTCTCCAACCAGGCATTCGCCTCTTGGCTGTTACGAATCTGAACATCTGAGGCTTTCCCATCATCATTACGTCCATAAACAGTTAGGATGTCTTCCCCCTTGGGTGCGAACCAATGAAGAAGGGTGTCAAACCACTCATCCGGTGTAACCTTATCTGGACGAACATAAAGTGACCAATTCTGATTGATGAGTTTATCTTCTAGGTCTGGATAAAGGCTATAGAGATTGATGTTAGGGTCTGGAACTTGTCCTTCAAGCCTAGTTATGACGATTTCATTTGATGGAACAATATAACCCTTAGGGTGTAGAACCTTATTGTAGTTTGTTGTTCTTGCGATGTCGCTTATATCAGAGTTCCGTCCAAACCTGGTATCTTTGGGAAGATCCACTACTTCTTCTGTCTCCAAATTGAGATAGACATCTTTGTAAATTCGATTCTCTTCATCCGATAAATCAACGATTGTCAACCTAAAATAGTGAGTATCCTCAACGTAATACGAGCCAATCAGGCTTGTAGGAATGCCTTTCGGATTGTAGTTTCGCACTGCCTGAAAAAGGTCAATCTTTCGTTCAGGCAAGCCCTCCTCGTCTAAATTATACAAAATCAAGTTCCAATACTCTCCCTCCATCTGAAGATGAGGGATTTCATGTATCTTTCCTTCTTCCTCTACTATAAAAGTCTTATATTCATCTGTGATCGCATATGTTTTACTGACAAAGAAACTCCCTTTGTTTTTAGGCGCAACGACATATTGCTTCTTATCTCCAAATAGTTGAAAATCTGATTTTTTCCTAGCAGTTCCCATTAAATACTCTAGCTCTTTGGATTTCTGACTGGGCTTCAAGAGAAGAAAGAAACAAGATCCCGTTATGACTAGAAAAAGAAGAAGGAGTGCCCAGATGACCTTCCGATTCTTAAATACCTGTTTATTCACTATTAGTTACCTCCTATTTCTTAACTCCAAATCAACTCCCTGTCCCAACTAAATTGTTGAAATCTCAGACTGATTGATTTTAGACTCCATAAACTCATCTAAGATGAGAAGCACTCCCTCTCCCATTATACCACAAAAAAAGAGAGCGGATTTCGCTCCCCTTACTCCTCTGGTAATTCCACTTTGAAAGTCATACCAGTATTCTGCAACACCTCCTAAACAGCTAATAAAAAGGCTAGACCATTATCAGATGGAGAATAGAAATGTATAAATTATACTTTAATTCTCCTCTTTTACCTATTATACATCTGTATCCATATCTGCTTGTCCTTCGTCATCAAATCTCAAAATAAACTCACCACTACGGCTTTCAAAGTGCGATACAAAGCGACTTTGGATGCTTGCATTGAGGACAGCACCGACGATTAGCACCTTGGCAATCAGGATAAACCAAAACATGATAATCACAACCACCACTGAGCCGACAAAACGCACATCTAAAAAGCGATCTAGATAAGCTTCAATATAAACAGTAAAAAGGTTCATGAGGCTATAAATGATAACAAGAACCAAGGTCGCACCGGGTAGGACATAGCGGATTTTGGGAATCTTCACATTGGGTAAAGAAAAATAAAGCAGAATCAGTGAAAGAAAGAGCATCAGATAAATCGTAGGCTCTGTCATGGTCAGCAACTGCTGGTAGAGGCCACGGTCAAACTGCCAGTAATTATAAAGAATCCCAACCAGCATTCGACCGAATAGGGTCAAACCGAGCGACAAGCCTAGTAGGACTTGCAAACCTAGACTCATGATAAAAGCAAAGATCCGCTCCCAGATAAGACCCCTCCCTTGCTTCGTACCATAACATTTATTAAAAGCCTTTTGCAGAAAAGTCATACTCTGGGAAAAAGTCCAGAGGGCAGATAGGATAGAAATACTCAGCAAACCTGTCGAAGGCTTGGTCAGCACATCTCGGACAACCTTGGCTATCGTCAAATACAATGACTCCGGCAGTAAGTCTTTCAGCACAACTAAAAGCTCATCTGACCGAATCTGAAAATAGGGCAGAATATTTGCCGCAATCAATAACAAGGGAAAAATCGAAATCAGAAAATAGTAGGCCACAGCAATACTGGTAATATCTGCCTCCGATGCCTGATAAAAATGGAAAAAAGCTCTGAGAAATTCATTTTCTCTCATCTTCTTGATGAATCCTGTCACATCTCTCTCCTATTCAAAAAGGCTGGGACAAGCCCAGCCCTCTATGCTTAATAAGTCCCTTCTTCTCCCTGGCTGGTTAGAATCACAGGACCATCTTTGGTAATGACAAATTGGTGCTCATATTGACAAGACAGACCGCCATCCAGTGTTTTATGTGCCCAACCGGTCTCAAAGTCCGTGTCAATCTCCCATGTACCTGTATTGATCATTGGCTCAACGGTCAGAACCATTCCCTCCCGCAAACGCAGGCCACGTCCCGCACGGCCGTAATGCGGCACCATTGGCTCCTCATGCATAGTTGGGCCAACCCCGTGACCAACCAAATCACGCACCACTCCGTAGCCATGACTTTCAGCGTATTCTTGAATGGCTGCACCAATATCTCCAATGCGATTGCCAACTTTTGCAGCTGCAATTCCTCGGTAGAGACATTCCTTAGTCACATCCATGAGTTGCTGCGCTTCTGGACTAATCTGTCCAACAGCATAAGCCCAGCAAGAGTCTGCGACACCACCACGGAAGTTTTCTGTGTATTGCTTCATCTGCTCAACATTGTCAAAGTCCAGCTTAGATACATCCAGTTCAGCCTTGTCGACTAAGCCAACAACCATGTCCACACAGATGATATCACCTTCTACCAATTTTTGATGGCGAGGAAAGGCATGGGCCACCTCATCATTAAGAGAACAACAAGTCGCATAAGGATAATCCATAACGCTGCCCTCTACGCCAATCTGAAGGGGTAAAGCATTGTCTTCTTTACAGCGCTTGCGGACATATTCTTCAATGTCCCACATGTCAATACCTGGCTTGATCAAGTCTCTCAGACCGATATGAACAGAAGCCAGAAAATCTCCGCTCTTGTCCATTAAATCAATTTCACGTTGTGATTTTATAGTAATCATTATAACCTCTTTACTAATTAATTTTTACAGTAATCGTCGCTTTGGCAACGAATAGCGAATCTAAGTAGATATCATAGTCAATCACTGCTGTTCGCCGCGTTTGATGAATAATGCGGGGCCGAATCTGCAGGACATCATCAATCTGAACTGCTTGAAAGAAATGAATCATCATCTGATCGACGATCAAGCTGCGGCCACTCCTTGTCATCAACTGCTGCGTAATCCGAGCGATAATTTCCGTTAGGACGCCATTAGCCAAGACCCTGTTTTGCTCCAGCATGAAAGGCTCGACAGTGAAAGAAAAAACATCCTCTTGGCGATGAAGCTTCTGACTCACCTGCTCGCTGAAGGTAGGCAAACTGGAAATCTGTGAGCGACTCATTTTCTCCATAATATCCCGACGAGTAATAACCCCAAGGAGGGTCTGATTGCTACGTACCACCGGAATCATTTCAAAATCCTCTGCAATCATGCGCTGACTGATATTGGCAATATTCGCCGACAGTCCAGTCATGAAGATCGTGCGAGTCATCACCTTGTCCAAAGTAGTCAAAGGAGACTTATCTCCCGCATCCCGCATGGTCACGACACCAACCAACATTTGATGCTGATTAACGACTGGAAAACGGCTGGTCCGATTACGACGAACCAAGTCCAGATAATCACGAACTGTATCTGTGTCATGTAAGAAACCATATTCGTGACTGGCTCTATAAACTTGTTCTACCGTCAAAATATCAGTTTTAATCTGGATATTGGACAGGGCTCGGTTAATCATGGTCGCCACGGTATAGGTGTCGTGCTTTGTTCTTAAAACGGGAATTTCAATACGATTGGCCAGTTTTAAAACCTCTGGATCGACTTCAAAACCTCCCGTTACCAGCACGGCATTCTCATTTTCAAGAGCCAAAATCTGAATCTGCGTCCGATCCCCGACAATAAGAAGACCGCCTTCGTTTAAGTAACGTAGGATATTTTGCTCGGTCATCGCTCCGATTGAGAACTTGTTAAATTCTTTTTCTAGTCCTTTTTCACCGGCAAGTACCTCTGAGCCAGTAATATCAGAAATCTCCTTATAAGTCAGATGCTCTAAAACAACTTTTTTCGACTTGACTCGGATAGTCCCACTTCTGGGTCTGGTCTCGACAATTCCTCTATTTTCAGCTTCCTTGATCGCTCGGTAGGCAGTTCCGTCGCTGACACCCAAGTAATTTGAAATACTCCGAACGCTGACCCGCTTGCCAATTGGAAGATTTTCAAGATAAGCTAAAATTTCCTGGTGTTTACTCATTGAAATCTCCTTTTTCGTAGCGATATTCGGTATAATCTCGCATCCTTCTCGTGTAGCGATCGCTCCCCTTAAACTGACGGAAGAGCTTAAAACCAGCTTTCTGTGCAACTTTTTGACTAGCTAGATTTTCCTCATGCGTGATGATTGTTAGACGCTTAAAGTCGAATTTTGTAAAGGAAAGAAAAACCAATTCACTGACAACTTCGGTCATCAAGCCCTGTCCCCAATAATCCTTCCTCAAAAAATATCCTAGCTCCGCTTCTTTTTTTATTTCATCCATTTTTTCAAATTTAATGGAACCAATCATTTCATTCGTTTCCTTATCACAAATTGCCCAAATTCCCAAAGGATTTTTCATAAAATAATTAGCGATGACATATTCACTTTCCTGCAAGCTACTTTCAGTCGGAAAAATAAACTCGGTATTATCCGGATTAGAAGCAATTTTATAAAGGGATTCTGCATCTCCAAAAAGAATCGGCCGTAAAAACGAATGCCCCGTTTCAATAAAAGAAAAAGCTGCTAACTGTGTCCACAAATTCATATGCTTCCTCTATAAAAAATAAGCGATGAACGCTTATTCTTCGATGAGCTGGATGTCAGCACCCAGACTTCTTAATTTTTCAATAATATTGGAATAACCGCGTAAAATAAATTCAATATTGGTAATCTCTGTTCGGCCTTGAGCCATCAGACCAGCAATCACCAAGGCTGCACCTGCACGCAGATCCGTTGCTTTCACAGAAGCACCTTGCAGCTGATTGGGTCCTTCATAGACGATTTGATTGCTAGCGGTTGAGATTTTACCAGACATTTTTGCCAATTCAGCGACATGGTTGACTCGTTTCTCATAGATGGTATCAACGATTTTTCCATGACCATGAGCGGTCAGCAAGAGCGGAGTGATCGGTTGCTGCAAATCAGTGGCAAAACCAGGATAAGGCGAAGTCTTGATGTTAATAGCTTTTAAATCCTTCTGCCCTTCTACAAAGATGCTGTCTTCTGAAATGGTCATGCGCACACCCATTTCCTCTAGCTTAGCAATGAAACTTTCCAAATGTTCATAAAGAACATTATTGATCTGGACACCTTGTCCAATTGCTGCTGCCAAAGAAATATAGGTCCCAGCTTCAATCCGATCCGGAATAACCTGATGACGCGTTCCATGAAGGCTGTCCACACCTTCAATCGTGATAATGTCAGTCCCAGCCCCACGAATATGAGCTCCCATATTATTAAGCAGCGTAGCTACATCGATGATTTCTGGCTCACGTGCCGCATTTTCAATCACCGTACGTCCCTCGGCCTTGACTGCTGCCAACATCGTATTAATCGTGGCACCGACACTAACGGTATCCATGTAAATACTAGCTCCAGCCAAGCGCTTGCCACCCGTTGACAATTTCATATAATTGCCTTCCATGGTCATATGAGCTCCCATCGCTTCAAAAGCCTTGAGATGGAGATCAATCGGACGAGGTCCAAGGTCACAACCTCCAGGAAGACCAACTGTCGCTTCTCCAAAGCGCCCTAGCAAACTTCCATAGAAATAGTAAGACGCTCGTAAACTATTGATTTTACCAGATGGCATCGGCATATTCTTGATGTTTCTAGGATCAACCTCCAAGCAATCGCCAGACCGCTTGACAGTCGCTCCCATGATTTCCATGATTTCGATAAGGCTATCAACATCCGAAATCGCCGGTACACCATCTAAAGTAACAATATTATCAGCTAAAATAATAGCTGGGATAAGGGCCACAACACTATTTTTAGCACCATTAATAGTCACCTCTCCTTTTAAGGGGCGACCACCATTAATTACAATTTTTTTCATGTTTTAAAATTTAGCTCTTTCACAGTATTACTCTTTATTATATCATAGTTTTATCCATTTTCCTAGACAAAAAAGCCCTCAGTTTAAACCGAGAGCTACTATTTTATTGCAAAGCCGCTTGGAGCGCAGTTACCTTGTCTGTGCGTTCCCAAGGAAGATCGATGTCTGTTCGACCCATATGACCGTAAGCAGCCGTTTGACGATAGATCGGTCGTTTTAAATCCAACATTTGGATAATACCTGCCGGACGCAAATCAAAGATCTGACGGACAGCGTTCTGAAGTCTGCTTTCAGAAACCAAGCCAGTTCCAAAAGTATCAATGCGAACGGAAACTGGATGAGCAACCCCAATGGCATAGGCCAACTGAACTTCTACTTTTTTAGCCAAACCAGCAGCTACGATATTTTTAGCGATATAACGAGCCGCGTAAGAGGCAGAGCGATCGACCTTGGTTGCATCCTTACCAGAGAAGGCACCACCGCCGTGGCGAGAATAGCCACCATAGGTATCCACAATAATCTTACGCCCTGTCAAACCAGAGTCTCCTTGTGGACCACCGATAACAAAGCGGCCAGTAGGATTGATAAAGACTTTGGTCTGACCATCCAAGTATTCGCTTGGAATCACTTGAGCAATGACCTTTTGGATAACATCCTGATGAATCTGTTCATTGCTGACTTCAGGATCATGCTGGGTAGAAATAACTACTGTATCCACACGCACTGGACGGTCATTTTCATCATATTCGACCGTAACCTGAGATTTGGCATCTGGTCGTAGATAAGACAATTCACCTGATTTGCGCAGTTCTGCCAAACGACGCACCAGCTTGTGACTCAGAGAAATAGGCAATGGCATGAGCTCTGGCGTTTCATCCACCGCAAAGCCAAACATAAGGCCTTGGTCACCCGCCCCAATCAAATCCAGCGGATCCTTTTGAGCATTTCCCCGAACCTCAAATGCTTCATTGACCCCTTGAGCAATATCTGGTGACTGTTCCACCAAAGATGGATGGACGCCAACTGTCTCTGCAGAAAAGCCATAATCTGTATTGGTGTAGCCAATCTCTGCAATGGTATCACGAACCACACGGTTTATATCTACATAAGCTGTGGTCGAAATTTCACCAAAAACATGGACGGAGCCTGTATAAACTGCTGTCTCAGCAGCCACATGGGCATCTGGATCCTGACTCAAGACAGCATCCAAAATAGCATCGGAAATTTGGTCTGCAATCTTATCAGGATGTCCCTCCGATACAGATTCAGACGTGAAAAGTTTACGTTCTGACATAGAAATGTCCCCCCTTAAATAAATTGTTATAGAGTTACAAAGCACTGATAGAAATAACTACCACCTTATCGGGACTATATAACTTTCTCATTATACCACTTTTCCCTAAAAAATTCAGAATTTTTTTAATAGAAAAAGCTATAATCAGAAACCATAGCTTTATTGCAATGCTAAACTAAGGGCAGCTTGCTAACAACTCTTCAACTTCCGCCTTGCCGATAGCATCACCAGCTTGGTCAAAAAGTCTGATAGCAGCCACAAAGTTGGTTCTTGCTGCTTGTAGATTTCCCAAAGCTTGAGCAATTTCACCCAAGCCTCGGCAACTACATGCATGATTTACCACATCATCTGACTCCATAGAATAGATATGTGACTTTTGCATAAAATCTTGAGCTTGAGCCAACCTACCTAATTTAAGATTTAGATAGCCTAGCTCATAGAGATTAACTGATTGACGATAATGGTCATCTGGGAAATACTTCGCTAGGAAAGCAGCTTCTTTTTCAATCCACTCTAAAGCTTGACAAAAATCTCCCGCAGATCTAGCAACATAACCTAGCTGATGATAAGCGATATGCTCATTTTCTCTATCACTTTCTTTCTGAGCCTGAATCAGATAAGCCTCTAAATTTGCAAAAGCGTTCTGATAATCCTGCCTTTCTACAGCTAGATAGGCCCGTAAATTCCAGCGGCTAAAGGAATCTTTTTCCTGCTGCTGCTCTAGTTCTTCGGCCTTGTTTAACTGTCCTTCAAAGAAATATTGCCAAGCGGCTGCCAACTTATCACTCACCTACCTTCTCCTTTTACCTCCAGAACTTTTCGCCTAAACCAAATCCGTCTGAGCGATGGCCTTCTTGACATCATCGAGCGGCAAATGAACCAGTTCCACTTCTTTTTCCTGGTAGAGGTACTGGGCATAGTCATCTATACGATATTGGTTGATATAGACCACCCGTTTGCAGCCGACCTGAAGCAGTTGCTTGGTACAGTTTAGACAAGGGAAATGCGTCACATAAGCCGTAAATCCCTTAGGAACGCCTCGCTCCGCTCCTTGCAAGATAGCATTGACCTCCGCATGCAAGGTCCGTACACAATGACCATCAATGACCAAACACTCATGATCAATACAGTGCTCAGTTCCTGAAACAGAGCCATTGTAGCCGGTCGATATGACCTTATTATCCTTGACTAAGACCGCTCCGACCTTGGCACGTTTGCAGGTCGAACGATTGGCAATCAAAAGAGCCTGTGCTGCAAAATATTGATCCCAAGCTAACCGATTTGATATCATCATTCACTCCTCCATCCATTCTCACTATATTATACTAAAACACTTGGCGATTGTCACCCTAACAAGAAAAAAGCTGAAACATTGTTTCAACTTTTTATCTTCTTATCTTCTTATTTAGCAAGTTTAGCTTTAGCTGCATCTGCAAGAGCTGTGAAAGCTGCTGCATCGTTAACAGCCAAGT
>ERZ773062.1354-NODE-1354-length-10426-cov-3.753736_pt1 | contig 10426 bp, 10 predicted proteins | sample MGYA00580626_ERZ773062 | MGnify/ENA primary metagenome ERZ773062 (study PRJEB29015, sample SAMEA2738003) | human oral metagenome | biome: human oral; feature: human-associated habitat; material: dental | place: China | collected 2058 ...
TTTTTACTGTAATAAGATTTTTTTATTTTTCCAAAATTTTATCTGCCAGCACCAATGCTATCTTCTTTTCTCCAACCATAAATTCCACAATCATACTTTTCATATCCACTTTTTTTATTTTTCCACGTCCAAATTTCTTATGTTTAACTACATCTCCAACTTTATATTTAGAATTCATATTTGGAACAGCAGCTTGAGAACTATTTAATTTTTTACCAAATGTTCCAATTTTATTTTTAGAAAACGGATTAAAATTTTCTACTTTAGGTGTAAAGCTTCTTGGATTTTGTAATTTATTTCCGTATTCTCCACTCACATATTCTAAATTTTCCTGCTTCATTTCATAGATAAATCTTGACGGACGACGTGCGTTATCATCTTTTCCCCAGATTTTTCTAGAAGATGAATACGAAATAAATAATTCCTTTTTTGCACGAGTTATCGCCACATAGCAAAGCCTTCGCTCTTCTTCCAGTTCTTCTTCTGGTGCATCAAAGGAAATTGATGGAAACAGTCCATCCTCCATTCCAGCTAAAAAGACATAGTCAAATTCCAATCCTTTTGAACTGTGAATTGTCATAAGTTTTACATAATTTTCATCTTCTTCCATTTCATCAGTTGCCGAACTTAGTGAAATCATATCAAGATATTCATTTAACGACATATTTGGGTTCTGCTTTTCAATTTCAGCAATACTGTTTAACAATTCTTCAATGTTTCTAACTCTGTCTTCCTTATTGTCTTCAATTGAATCAATATAATGAGTTTTAATCAATATTTCATCAAATATTTCTTTAATTGACATCTCATCAAGATTTGAATAAATACTTTGCATCATATTGTAAAATTCTTGTAATGCTAATTTTGTAGCAGTTCTTACTGGAATTGAATCAATATAGTGAAGTGCCTCCAGCATAGAAATATTTTTTTCATTTGCCACTTCCTGTATTTTTTCCAGTGTCTTTTCTCCAACAGAACGTTTTGGAACATTAATTATACGATAAAAATTATGATTATCATTTTTATTATTTAAAAGGCTCAAATATGCCAAAATATCCTTTATTTCCTTACGTTGAAAGAATTGCATCCCGCCATAAATTTTATACGGAATATTTGCAGCCAGGAGTTTTTCTTCCAGCACTCTCGACTGTGCATTTGTTCTATACAAAATCGTCATATCCTTGTATTCAGCACCATCTTTTTTCTTTTTTTTCATTTCTGTTATAATAAAATTTGCTTCATCAAAAACAGTCGCTGCATTATAAATCTTAATTTTTTCACCATCTGAACCATCTGTCCAAAGCGTTTTCCCTTTTGAACTTTTGTTATTTTTAATAAGTTCATTAGCCGTATCCAGTATTTTCTTAGTAGAACGATAATTTCTTTCAAGTTTTACCATAAATGCTTCCTTGTAATCTCTCTCAAAATTTAGTATATTATTGATATTTGCCCCACGAAATGCATAAATACTCTGGTCTTCATCTCCCACAACACAAATATTTCTATACTTGGCCGCAATTAAATTTATCATTTCATACTGGATATCATTAGTATCCTGATACTCATCCACCACAATATATCTATATCTTTCCTGTATTTTTTCCAGCACAAAAGCATCATCCAGCAGCTTTCTCGCATTTAAAAGCAAATCTGAAAAATCCATCGCATTATTTGCCTTCAAAACTTCATTATATTTCTGATAAATTTCGCCAAAAAGCCTATTTGCAGGAATTCTCATATCAATTTCCCGCTCCAGCTCCTTAATCCCTATACCCTGCTCCTTCAATTTACTAATCTTATTTGCAAGTTTTCCTGGCTGAATGCCATCACTATCCTTAATTCCCATTTCTTTTTTTATTTTTGTAATAATCGACTTCTGGTCATCTACATCATAAATATTAAAATTCCGTCCATACCCAATTCTCTCAGAATAAGTTTTAAGCAATCTCACCGAAAACGAGTGAAACGTAGAAACAACAAGATTATTCGCCTCATGCCCAATAAGAGCCGTAGCCCTTTCCTTCATCTCTCTTGCCGCCTTATTCGTAAAAGTAAGTGCCAGAATATTAAGCGGCGAAATCCCTATCTCTTTTACCATGTGTGCAATTCTATAAGTAACTGTCCGTGTTTTCCCGCTTCCCGCTCCAGCCAGTATCAATACAGGCCCTTCTATTTTTTCCGCAGCTTTTCTCTGCTCTTCATTTAATTCATCTAAAATACTGCTCATATTTCTCCTTTTTTCTTATATAATTTCTATAGTTTTCATAAATACTTAATAATAAAAATGATATTTTAATTTTAAAATTTTCATATTAATAATCAGTTTCTAAATCAAAATTATTGTCCGTTGAATAAAAACTATTTACTATATTTCCTGTGTCTAATTTTGTTTTTTCTACACCTAAAAATTTTATTTTCTTTTTAGTAAAAGATTCATTATCGTATTCATTTTTTTTAAATTCAGATACTGGTATTACACTATCATTATTAATAAAATATTCTTCTTCCCAATCTTTTCCATTATATTTAAAATTTAAATTTTTCTTTTTTAAAATTTCTGTTATTGTTTTTTTATCAGATTTAAAAATAGGAAAGTACTTTCCATCTTTATCCTTCTTCTCAGCAGGATAATTACTAGGATTATAAGAATACCCTTTCTCATCAATAATATTAAAATCCGACACTTTAAATAATATTGTATCATTTATTTCAGCAATTCCAGTTATTGTTATATTACCACCCTTAAAAGAAATATATCCATGAAGTCCACCACTGCAACCTATTCTTTCATCGCCACCATCATCTGGTTCTAGACAAATTCTTTCACTTAAATTATTCCTATAAAACGGAAACCATTTACCATCAACATATCCACCTTCATATCTTTCTGCAAAAATATTAAAACTAAGTAGAACACATATAAATATAATTAAATTCTTCATTTCCTTCCTTTCGCACATTTATTTTAATTTTCACATTTCCAAAGAGAATAATATAATTTCTTTCCATTAGAAGTTGCACAAATTTTAAATCCATTACTATTGTTTAAAACTAATTTTGTTGGCATTGTATCTAATTCTGTTCTTCCAGTTTTTGGATTTTTTCTCTCTGTACCAATAAATTTTACATTTTTATGATTATCAACTAAAAATCTATTAATTGTTTCATCTGTTATAATTACAGGAATAAAAGTTTCATTTTTTTCATTAGGATAATTATTTTTTGTATAAATAGCTCCATTAAAATCAATTACTTTAAAATCAGTTACTTTTAAATAAATATCTTTAAGTACTCTATCAGATTCTAACATTTCATCTTTTCCATATTCCATTTCTACTCCAGTAACATCTATCTCCAGAGTTTTAAACCTATGATATTTTTCTTTCATTACTTCTTCTTTTCCTAAAAAAGTCTCATCATACCAAGCATACCACTTTCCATTAATATAGCCTCCTTTTACTGGAATACCATTTCTTTTTTCAATTACGCTTAACTCTGTAGTCTTATTATTATAATGATTTCTAATTGTACTTTGTAAATCAGAAAAGCCTAAATTAAAAACTAAAAACAAATTTAAAAATAATATAATTTTTTTCATAAAATTCTCCTATTCTTCATTTTAATAATCTTCATCTAAAAATTCCTCTTCAGAAACTGTTGGCACTCCCAAAGTACTTCCATAAACTTCTACTAAATCTTCATCTACAATTTTAGCACCTTGTTCTTTTATATTTTTTGAAGTTATAGGTAGAATGAATCCATCTGGTAAATTTTTGTAAGCTGTTCCACGCATTTGCATGTGCATTCTTAGTATATTATTATTTGAATTATATTTTGCTTGAGCAAGAGCTGTAATAGGAATAAAAAATAATTTTTTTCTAATATCATAATTAGTATTCACATCTATATAGTCAAATAAAACTGTAACATTCCTTACAACTTTATTATCCACTCTACATAAAGCAGCTCTAAAAGTTGTTGTTCCAGTATATTCATCAACTTTATCAACTTTTGCTTTCCCAATTCCTAAGCAATAACCAGTCATATTATAATTATCATCTTTAATATTAAACGAACTATTAGCCTGTGCCACAAAAGTTAATATAAAAATCCCTAACAAAATAAATTTTTTCATTTCAAATCTCTCCTTTAAATTTTTAAAATTATTCTTAATTTCTCTCTCAAATTTTAATCTATCGCATGAAATTCCATTGTTAAAGGATCTTTACCAATTTTTTCAGCCCACTGCATTGAATCTGTTTTTAATTTGCCTGTTTTCTTATTTACTTGATAACTAAATAATCGTGGTGCTACACCTGAATCTCCACCACATTTTTCATTATCACTACGAATATCGAAATAATAGTAATTTTCATCTTGTCCGCTATCTAAGGTCATTATACAATTAACATCAACTAAATCATGTTTAATGATAGATTTTCGCACCAACTGATATGCTTCTTCTGAACTGCTTATTGATTTAGTTTTAGCAATTTTTTGTTTTCTTATATTCTCATCAGAAACTAAATCACTTTCTAAAACTATTTTCCATTCACCATTAATTTTTTCAAATACTAAATATGATGGATAATCTTTTATCCCTTCCTTTGTCGTAACTTCCTTCACAAACTCTGCTTTTACTTGTCTATCTGATATTTTTTCCACTTCAATATTGCCCTTTAAAACCTGTCCATAAACTGGATTTTTCTCAAAAAATTTCTTTTGATCCCTAATATAATAATCCTTTGATACTGTTGTCTGATAATATTCAATTTTATCTGCCAATATTTTTTCTAAAGTATCAAAATCCCCATTACTAGAAGCTTTATTCCAAATATTTACCATTTCCTTAATTTCATCTTCCGTTGTTTTAGTTTCTAATTGGACATTAGGAATACGATTTTTTTTATTTATATTTCCAGTTCCCTGGCTTTTTTTCCCACAAGCAATTATGCAAAAACAAAACAAAATAACAATTAATAATTTTTTCATTCGCAAATTTTCTCCTTCAAATCTTACTATTAATTTACACTCTAAATATATAATAAATTCAAATCCTACAACTCCCGATACTTAACTTCCGTTATCTTCGATATTTTCTCAATAACACCATTTTCTTCCTTTTCTTCCCCAGCATGACTATTCCCATTTTTATAGACAATTTCTTTTAAATTTAAGTCTGATTTTTTTAATAAATCAACTGTCAATAAAATCTGATTAAGCACACCTTTTTTATTTTTTGAAACAATAATAACTTCCGAATTTTTTCTAAATTCACACATAAAGTCCAGAATACTGTAGCTTCCTTCCAGTTTTAACAAAAGCCCTCCAGTAATTCTGACAAAAATATAGTCATTTTCAATTAATGCCAAGTTTATTTTTTCACGTAAATTTTTCAAATCAGTTTTTTCATTTCCACTCATTTGCCCATTTACAACAATCGTTTTTATTTTTTTATCATCAACAAATTGCTCCTCATACATTTTTTCAACAAATTTCTTGCCAACGTTAATTTCCGTTCCAACAATAAAATATATTTTTCCTTTTTTATCATCTCTATACCTTACAATATGGTGTCTGCGACATCTTGCCTCATAATTTTCACTTGCTCCAACCATAACCAGCGGATCGTCATAATATGCAGGCTCTCCATTGATAAGACGCTGGCTCGCATAAGCAGGCTTTCCACAAACCATGCAAATTGCGTGAAGCTTATCCACCTGATCGGCAATGCTCATCAGTTCCGGTACAGGCTCATAAGGCTCTGCCCTGAAGCTCATATCAAGACCTGCGACAATCACTCTTTTCCCATATTCCACATACTTCTTGCAAAAATCAACAACCTTTTCCCCAAAAAACTGTACTTCATCAATACCAATCACTTCTGCATCAACATTTTTTTCCATAATTTCTTCCATCTGGGAAACATCGCTCACAGGATAGGCCCTAAAACTGTTATTTTCATGTGAAAATACTCCATTTTCCCCATATCTATTGTCAATCGCATGTTTAAATGCAACTATTTTCTGTTTTGCATACTCTGCACGTCTAAGCCGTCTTATAAGCTCCTCGCTTTTCCCTGAATACATGCTTCCAGTAACGACTTCCAATGTTCCAATTTTAGAATTTTGTATCATTTTATCGTTCCTTTTCTATTTTTTTAATTATTCAATATTTAAATAAACTTAAATTGCCTTCGCTTTAGTATAACTTATGTTTTAAAAAGGGGCTATTGCCCCTTGTATATCTTTAATTTAGATTTTTTTATTTTTTATTTTTATTTTCTCTAAATGAATCAAACATATTTTTTGCATTACTGTATAAAACCTTGACTTCATAAGGCTTTACATTAATTTGAATTTTTTTGTCTGAAATCGCATAATTTTCCTTTAAATTTAATTGATTTCTATAAAACCCAAATAATTTTGGTACTTGTAAAGATAACGGATATTCATCTGATCCATTATTTACAACCATTATCATTGACTCATTTCCATCTGATATTTCATAGGAAATGAAGTCTGTATTTGGTCTTGCAGGATTTATATCACGACCTTGATACAGTTTTGCCCGTCTTTTCTGATCATCTAAATAAGCTGTGATTTCCGAGTCTATACGCCCTTTTGTTTTGGGATCGCTATAAACTTCAAGTATTCTTAATTTCCCATTTTTAAATAAGTTTTTATGCTCTTTTCGTACTTTTAACAATGCCCTGTAATGATTTTCAATATCAGAATTACTTTTTACAGGATAGGAAATCCACTTTTGAACTTCATTTACTTCCACAACGCTTGGCAAACTTCTAAGCCTGTCTTTATATTTAATAATATTGTCAGTTTCATTGTCATAGGGTTCATAATCCTCCCATAACATAGGCTTTCTATTTCTAGGCGAATCTGCTCCCCACATTCCCTTTTCATCTCCGTAATAGATAATTGGTGTGGCAGGCAGCATCATTTGCATTGCAACTACTCTTTTCAATTTATTTACAGCAGTTCCATCGTAAAGATCTGGGCGGATATTTAAATATCCTTGATCCGACTGGTTATTTCTATCATAAACTCTATTGGGATTTATCATTCCGCTAAAAATTCTGTCTGTATCAAGCGATCCAATAAACACTTGTGTCATATTAAAGCGATTGCTTGAATATCTGTTATAAATTTCATTTAATTTTGTTGCAAATTCAACTCCGCCAATACGGAAATTTGGATTAGTATTCACAGTATATTTTATAATATTATTAATTATGTTATAATCTGCCCCGCTGTCATAAATTCCATCTTCAATATCTTTTGTAATGCTATTTGAAACTTCCCCTGTAATCAGCAAGTCTGGCTTATACTTTTTCAAATTTTCTGTAATATTTGCAATATATTCCTTATTTGCACTATCATAGTAAACATATCTTATCCCATCAATCCCATCATCATAAATTTCCTTCTTAAATGTCCCATCAGGCCCTAAAATCCATTTTTTCATTGCATTTTCAATATAATTTCTAACTTCAGGATTTTTTAAGTCAAGCACAGTATCCTTCAAATACCAGTTTGAAAATTCCTTATTATTTATCGCAAAAAATCTGTTCGATGTAGTGTCAGCAGCCACTTCCAGAACCACTTTCAGCCCTTTCTGATGGGCCTTTTTCACAAGGCTAGCCAGTTTTAAGTCAGAATCTGTCCAAACCCACGTTTTTGGATCTAGCAAGTCTTCATCAAGCAAGTTTTTATCAGTTTCAGGATTAAAAATAAGCAAATTCAATTCCATATCCCCATTGTTATTATGAACTTTTGATTTTATGTCAAGCCCTTTTGACGTTCCAGTCTGCTCTATGTAGCCAAAATACGGATCAACGTGATTAAAGTAAATTGTGTCGTATTTATGGTTAGAAAGCGAATAAAATGGCGATGATAAAATTATATATTCTACACCAAGATCTTTAATATAATCAAGTTTTTCAATTATTCCTTCTAAATCTCCGCCATAATAACGTGTGTAATTTTGAACATCATTTAACGTATTTTCTTCCCACTCGTTTTTTTCTTCATAATTACTATTCCACTCATTTAGCGAAAATTGTGGCTTCTCATTTCCGCCCCAATACGCCAAAACTAAATCTTTTTTCGATCTTCCTGAACGAATTTCTCCAGTAGGCTCTGCAAAGTCATCTGTCCCAAACTCATTAAAAATCGCATCATTATCCACATCCCCATTTCTAAATGAATCAATGTAAATCTGGTATCCTACAGAACCTCTAGCCCATTCTGGAATTGTCGTTAATTTTTTTGAACGTGAAAACTCAAATCTTTCTATGTCCTTTAGATTTTTTGAAATATTTCTTCCCATATAATATTTTGTCTTGTCATCTGTCAGCACAAAATAATAACTTGACACACTGCTTGGGATTTCAGCCATAAAAATTTCATTTCCACCATAGTTTCCAATTCCACGCATCAATTTTTTACCGCCATCATAAACAATTTCTGCAGAATAGATATCGTTATTTTTAGTTTTTAACATTATCTTAACATTATTTCCGTTAAGAACTCTAAATTCAGTATCCTCTTTGTGAACTAATGAATCTAGATCAATAATTCCATCATTTCTTTGACTGTATTTCAATTCATTTTTTTTTGAAACATCTGCGTTTTCATCTGTTACATCAGCTTTATCATTAACTTTTTTATTTTTTTCCAAATTTTCACTATTTTTTTTATTATTTCTTTTCGCCGCACTAATCAAGTAATTCTCTTGAATATTCACAGTATCATTTATATTTTTGTGAAAATTCTCATTCTGTACAGAAGTTGAAAATGAAATAACTGAACTTACTAAAAACAGCAAAAGTTTCATCTTTAATTTAAAACTCATATTTCTCCTCTATTCATCTTAATTTCCCTAGCCGCAGCCAGACAAAAAACTGTTATTTTTATATTATCACTATTTTTTTTATTTAAATTATTTTCAAATTGCTCTAAAATACTATTTTTAATTTCCCTAAGTGTCGCCCCAGTCGTTACAATATCATCAAGTATTAAAATATTTTTATTCCTAAAATCAATATTTCCAGAAATTTTAAAAGCTCCCTTTATATTTCTATTCCTATCTTCCTCATTTAAAATTTCAGCCATTTTTTTCGTATTCTTAACCCGTTCAAGCTGAACATAATTAACCTTTAAAAAATTCAAAATTTCATCAACCTGATTATATCCTCTCTCATTCTTCCTTTTCCTGCTGACAGGCACACTTACAACAACATCTATTTTTTCCCTTTTTAAAACATAATAAAACTCCTCTTTTACCAATTCAGCAATTAGTTTTGCCATAACCCTTCTATGATTATACTTATAGGAGTAAATCAATTTCTTAAATTCCTTGTTATAATCCCAAACATAGTAAACATTATTTAATTTCCGTAATTTTTTTAAGCTATTCAAAATATTTCTCGTATCCTTTGACACAATATCACACTCAACCAGTTCCTCCCCAGAAATTATATCTTGATTCTTAAACAAAATTCCTTTAAAATTAAATATTATTTCCCTAAAAACTTTAGATTGGATCTTCAACCTTCTGAATTATTTTGGTTGAGTACATTTCCGTATATCCACAGTTTTTACATATTTTCAAATAAAACGTATCAATAGCTATCTTTGCTCCAACGGCCCCTTTGGTAGGAATAGCCACCTTTTTTATTTCAAATATATCCATTCCACATTTACAGCATTTTTCATTATTTCTCATATAACCACCTCAAAACGCATTTTTTAACCATTCAATATTTCCAGAGTCCTTACTTACTCCAACAACATCATACCTCACATTCCTGTCCCAATTTTTTTTCAAAAGATAAACCTGCGAACTGGCAAGAATCCTATTCTGCTTCTCCTGTGTCACCATCTCAATCGCCGACCCGAAAAAGTCACTTTTCCGATACTTAACTTCCACAAACACAAGCGTCTGGCTACTCTTCTCAAAAAAAATCAGATCAATCTCCCCAAATTTAGTATAAAAATTACTCTCAACAAACACAAGCCCCTGCAAAATCAAATATTCCTTCGCTACATTCTCATACTTAAACCCAACTTCCCTTTTATTCATTCTAACTCTCTTTTCCCCCTTTTTTGATATTATACCACAAATATCTATATTTATTCTTTTAATATAATACCAATTTTTTACTTTTTTTTCAAGACTGGAAAATTTTCTCTTCTTTTTTTATTATTTAATTCTTTTAATTTTTTTCCTTATCTTTCCACCCTAATCCACTTTCTTTAAATATTTCCTCAATTTTATTTATTTTAAAATTTTTAATTTCATCATCTGTCTATATCAAAAGAAATATAGTCTCTTTCTCTTTCATATAATTTGACATTTTTATAAAATTCTATTCCTGTTATTTCATCAGTAATATTTTGAATATTTA
>ERZ773062.1361-NODE-1361-length-10369-cov-100.188385_pt1 | contig 10369 bp, 9 predicted proteins | sample MGYA00580626_ERZ773062 | MGnify/ENA primary metagenome ERZ773062 (study PRJEB29015, sample SAMEA2738003) | human oral metagenome | biome: human oral; feature: human-associated habitat; material: dental | place: China | collected 2058 ...
CGACAGCACGGTGCTTGGGAATGATGACACCTGAAACATTGGTCGCGTCAGCAGTCCTTAAGATAGAACCTAGATTATGGGGGTCAGTTAATCCGTCCAGAATCAATAGAAGTGGATTTTCTTCTTGGCGTGTTTTGGCAAGGATGTGATCCAGCTCGCTATAGGCAAATTCAGAGACTCTTAGGACAAAGCCTTGGTGAACAGCGCCTTCGGTCATCTCAGATAGGGATTTTTTTGAGGTCCAAGAGATGGAGACTTTTTTCTCAGCAGCCAGTTCCTTGACTTTCTCAACATTCTTACCCCTTAGATCTTCTTGGAGGTAGAGTTTGTTTCCTGTGTTTGCAAGGAGGGCTTCGGTAACGGCATGGACGCCATAGACAATATCATTTGTTTTCATGCCTCTATTATAACACAAAACCCCGTCTTGCAACGGGATTTTCTTTATTCCAGAATCAGTAAACCATCTTTAACAGCAAATGGATCTTTTTCATTGATACGATCGTAAAACATGATTCCGTTTAGATGATCAATTTCATGTTGGACAACGATAGAGTTGTATCCCTTGAGCTTGATACGGTGTTTTTCGCCGTCCTTGTCAAAGTAATCAACAGTGACGCGGGCATGGCGAATAACATAGCCAGGTACGTTTCGGTCAACAGACAGGCAACCTTCTCCTTCGCCAAGAGCAGCGTCCTGAACAGAGTGAGAGACAATTTTTGGATTGTACATAATAGCTTGCAAGTCGTAGGCTTCCTGTGGAGTTTCACCTTCTTCCACAATATTTGGGACCAAAACGGCAATAATGCGTTTTGAGATATCGAGTTGGGGAGCAGCCAATCCAACACCACCACGCAGCCCCATTTTCTCAGCCATAACAGGATCTTGGGAATGTTTGAGGAATTGCATCATCTTTTCGCCAAGGATGATTTCCTGGTCAGACAGTGGGAAAGTGACCTCCTCAGCAACTGCGCGTAGAGTTGGATTCCCCTCGCGGATAATATCGTTCATATCAATTAAATGAGCAGCTTTTGTAATACGTTCTATAGCAGACATTTTCTCTCCTTTCATTACCTCTACATGATAACACAAAATAGGCGAGAAAGAAAGTCGCAGAAGTTTCTAAAAAATAATATAATAAACGATATTCCCCTTTTGTCTGTGGTATAATAAAAGAAAAGACTTGCAGTAAAAGCAAGGGGGGATATAGATGGAAAAGCGGCAAGATAGACGGTCTCATGGTCCTCTTTATGGGGTGTGGAGGACTAGTATTGGTTTCTTTAGGAATTATAAATCTTGGACAAATGCCCAGTTTATTATTGTGTTATTGCTTGCAGTTGCCTTGTCCATGGGAGTGAACTTGTTGGTCCAAGCAGTAAAAGGTAACAAGGGAACAAGTCCTAGCAGTCAGACTACGACGTCTAGTCAATCCAAAGAAAATCAGTCTGGTGAAACGACAGCCCGTATCATGGCAAATGGTGACCTTCTTTATCATATCCCTATCTACCGAACAGCTCTTAAAGAAGATGGAACCTATGATTTCCATGAAAATTTTGAGTATGTAAAACCCTGGCTCAAGCAAGCGGATTTAGTGCTTGGTGACTTTGAAGGAACTGTGAACAAGGACCACTATTTGGCAGGTTATCCTCTCTTTAATGCACCAGGAGAAGTCATGGATGCGATCAAGGATGCAGGCTATCAAGTTCTAGACTTGGCTCACAATCACATCCTAGATTCTCAGATAGAGGGAGTGGTTTCGACGGCTCAAGCTATTGAAAAGGCTGGAATGACACCCATAGGAGTCTACACCCATGAATCCCGTGACCAAGCCCCTATAGTCATCAAGGAAGTTAATGGTATCAAGGTAGCTCTCTTGGCCTATTCCTATGGCTTTAACGGTATTGAACAATCCATTTCCCAAGATGACTATAATCGCTATCTTTCTGATATGAATGAAGATAAGATGAAGGCGGAAATTGAACGAGCTGAGCAAGAGGCGGATATTACCGTTATTATGCCTCAGATGGGAATTGAGTACCAGCTAGAACCAACGGAAGAACAGAAAACACTGTACCACAAGATGATTGACTGGGGAGCTGATATTATCTTTGGAGGGCATCCCCACGTCGTTGAACCTGCTGAAACGGTTGAAAAAGATGGTGACAAAAAACTGATCATCTATTCCATGGGGAATTTCCTCTCAAACCAGCGCATTGAAACCATGCAAGATGAGGAAAATGCCAAGTGGACGGAGCGCGGTGTTCTCATGGATGTGACAATTAAGAAAAAAGATGGCAAGACTAGGATTGAAACTGCCAAAGCGCATCCGACTTGGGTCAATCGAACACCCAAAGGGACTTACTCTCCAGAAGGCTATCCGCTCTTCCTCTATCAGACCTATATCCTAGAGGACTTCATTGAGGGAGGCAGTCACCGTGATCAGTTGGACGAGGCGACCAAGGAACGAATTGACACGGCCTATAAAGAAATGAATGAACATGTAGGGTTGAAGTGGGACTAGCTTGAATCCAGAGGAAGTAAAATGACGATTAAGATTATTGCGACGGATATGGATGGAACTTTGCTGGATCCGAGGGGGCAGCTGGATCTTCCACGCTTGGAAAAGATTTTAGATCAGCTGGATCAGCGGGGCATCCGTTTTGTCATTGCGACGGGAAATGAAATCCATCGTATGAGAGAACTATTGGGACACTTGGCGAGTAGAGTTGTCCTAGTCGTTGCCAATGGGGCGCGAATTTTTGAAAACAATAAACTGATTCAAGCTAAGACCTGGGATGATGCTATGGTTGACAAGGCTTTAGTTCATTTTAAGGGGAGAGAGTGCCGAGATCAGTTCGTCGTAACTGGTATGAATGGTGGTTTTGTCAAGGAAGGAACTGTTTTTACAGAACTTGATAAATTTATGACTCCAGAGATGATTGAAAGACTTTATCAACGAATGAATTTTGTGGAAGATTTGCAAGCTGATCTCTTTGGTGGAGTGCTTAAAATGAGCATGGTCGTCGGTGAAGAACGTTCTGGTTCTGTTTTGCAGGAAATCAATGACCTCTTTAATGGTCATATAAGAGCTGTTTCCAGCGGCTATGGTTGTATCGATATCCTACAGGCTGGTGTTCACAAGGCTTGGGGATTGGAAGAATTACTCAAGCGCTGGAATTTGAAATCGGAACAAATCATGGCTTTCGGTGATAGCGAAAACGATGTCGAAATGCTAGAACTGGCTGGAATTGCCTATGCTATGGAAAATGCAGATGATGAGGCCAAGGCAGTTGCAACTGACCTAGCTCCAGCGAACAGTCAGGGGGGCGTTTATCAGGTCCTAGAAAATTGGTTAGAGAAAGAGGGATAAGGTGGCAGTACAGTTATTAGAAAATTGGCTCCTAAAAGAGCAGGCAAAGATTCAAACCAAGTATCGCGAATTGAATCAAATTTCTGTCCTAGAGCCAGATGTAATTTTTATCGGCGATTCGATTGTAGAATACTACCCTTTGCAAGAGTTGTTTGGGACTGCAAAGACGATTGTCAATCGTGGCATCCGAGGCTACCAGACGAGACTGTTACTAGAGAATTTGGATGCCCATCTTTATGGTGATGCTGTGGATCAAATTGTTCTCTTAATTGGGACAAATGATATCGGAAAAGATGTCCCTATGAATGATGCTTTGGATAATCTTGAGCGAGTTATCCAATCAATTGCCCGAAATTATCCGCTGTCACAAATAAAGCTCCTTTCCATTTTGCCAGTCAATGAAGGAGAAGAATACAAGCAGACAGTATATATTCGTACCAATGAAAAGATTAGAGAATGGAATCAAGCCTATGAGGTTCTAACATCCGCCTATATGCAGGTAGCTTTTGTGCCTGTTTATGATAGTTTGATAGATTCAGAAGGACAACTTAAATCAGCCTATACAACGGATGGCCTCCATCTAAGTGTAGCCGGTTATCAAGCCCTATCAGAAGCCTTGAAAACATATCTTTTCTAAAGAATCGACTTAATTTTGCATTTTTGATTTAGATAAGGTATAATGGTTTTATTGTCTTTTGGGGTCGTTACGGATTCGACAGGCATTATGAGGCATATTTTGCAACCCGTGTGGCGACGTAAACGCTCAGTTAAATATAACTGCAAAAAATAACACTTCTTACGCTCTAGCTGCCTAAAAACCAGCAGGCGTGACCTGATTTGGATTGCTCGTGTTCAATGACAGGTCTTATGATTAGCGAGATACGATCAAACCTTGTCTAGTGGTTTGATAAGAGATTGATAGACTCGCAGTTCCTAGGCTTGAGTTATGTGTCGAGGGACTGTTAAAACAATACATAACCTATGGTTGTAGACAAATATGTTAGCAGGTGTTTGGACGTGGGTTCGACTCCCACCGGCTCCATTATTCCTTTGCATTCTTTTGCATTCCTTGGTAAAACGTTGTTAAATCAACGTTTTTTATTTTTATCTTTGGTATTCCTTGGTATTCTTTTGCGAAAAAAGGAGTTACAGAAGGAGGACGAACCTCCTTAAAAATCAATATAATTTGTAAATCGTTCTCCGACTCCATTATAAAAGGCTTAGAAATATAAATTTTCTAAGCCTTCTTCAAATGTCTTGTATCTTGTGGGATGATTAAATTGTTTGAATAAAAGATATATTCTATTCCCTTACTAGGTTTGGTTACTGAATAATTTAAATAATATTTTTCGTTGCGGAAAGTGTTATACATTTGAAAAATTTCAGGCGCAACATCATATGTGAGAATCCATTTTTTATTTTTTAAATATTTCTTAATAGTATAAGATAAATTAAGATGATTTTCGTGGTTATAAAAATTTGTGTAAAGACCAGGGCCTTTGGTGTAATAGGGAGGATCAAAAAACGTGAAGGAATCTTTTGTTTTAGTAATATTTAGTCGAATAAATTTTTCAGCATCCATATTATATAGCTTAATTCTACTTTTCATAGAAGCTATTAATTTAATTTTTTCAATAATTTTATCTTTATTAAAACGACAATCAAGTTTATAATCGCTATTCTGTTGGAGACCGCCTATAACACCAGCTTTTATAATTCCTGAGCGATTTGTTCGATTAAGAAATAAAGTTGAGAATCCTAACTCAAGTAGGTCTTCAGACACATCTTTATTTTGTTGTATAATTCTCTGTTTTTTCCATTCTTCAATCGTAATAGAAGTTGTCTCAATTAAGTTAATAAGGTGATCTGTATAATTTAAAACAGAGTACCAGAATGCATAAATAGCTTTATCATAATCATTTACCATAATTTTCTTTACGTTGTTATTCAAGAGCAACTTTAAAGCAATCCCCATTCCCCCCATATAAGGTTCAATATATGTTGTTGATCCATTCAATTCAATAAGTTCTCTAACAAAATCATATACTTGTGTTTTTCCACCAGGATACCGTAACGGACTAATGCTTCTCATTTGTTTCGTCACTCTCTTTCTAAAGTAATCATAATTCTATTTTGGATTGAGTTATAATGGCCATTTTGATTGATCAATGTTATAAAATGGAGCAGTTTTATAGAAAGATATGTGTAATTTTTGAAAGAATTTATTCACTTCTTGTTCATTATTATCAATCCAATATTTCATAACATAGTTCCAAAAAACAGCATCACTTTGATAAATTTTCTTATTTCCTTCTCGTCTATCGCCATGATGTGAACCAGGTAATTTGAGTTTGGTTTCTAATTCAGCTAATTGTGAAAGGAATTGATCTTGAACATACTTTTTAGTGTAACCACTTGCAACAAGGTCATCTTTTTTCCAAAAATTGTCGTCATTTACTAGGATCTCTTTCAGATAATCAAAAATGAGTTCTTCGGGGGATGATTCCCCAGGAAGACTAAGTAAGTTATGATTTAATGATTTGGGATCTAAAGTCTGGTCTCCATCAACTATGGATATAGTTCTAATACTGGACTGTTTAGCATATCTATCTGTAGCCAATGCTTTTATTGCTTCAGAGGGCAACTTTGCATCTACTATATGAAAAAAGGGTATTATCGTAATGCTATGGTTCTCTTGATATGATTGAAGTAAATTATTGAAAAAATCTTTCGCCTCATCATCTTCCAGTAGCACTGGAATTGGGGTGTTTCCATAAATATTTTGCACTAGATTATTTTGTAATAGTGCATTAATTGAGTACTTATTAATATTAGATAATAAATCAACATGGTCAACTTGATCAGTTAGATAAATCAATTTACCAATTTTTTTATCAAGGGAATAGTCAATTAGTGAAAAACTATGAGTAGTAAAAAAAATTTGAATTTTGTATTCATTTGAAAACTCTTTAAACTCATTTATCAATTTGATCTGAAATTCAGGATGTAAAGAGGCATCTAGTTCATCAATTAGTAATATACTTTCTACAGAATTATTTTCATTAGGATTTATACTTTCATAGTATGCTTTCAATGAAACTAATGATGTTAAAATTGTAAGTAAATTATCTTCACCCGCAGAAATTGTATTTGAATCAATTCCCTCGGTAGTTGTCGAAAACTCTGTCTTAGATCGAATTCCTCCGAAATTATTCAATTTCCCATCAAAATGAATTTCATATCCAGTAAACTTCTTGTAGAGCTCACTTAGTTCATTAAGATATTTTTCTGGTAACTTATTAATAATATTTTTAAACTTACTTTCACCATCCCATTCACCATAGGAAAATAGTCTGAATGTTCCTAAATAGATAATTGGAATTTCAGGAAGTCTATCAGAAGTACCTCTCTTGTATTTAGGTTTAATTGCAAAGCGATCATGATTATTTATAGTTTTACTATTATGTCTTCTGAAATCTAAAGAATAGTTTTCAAAAACTGCGGTATAGAGAGTACCAGCTACTCCAGGAGCGGGATCATTATATTTTTTATCCCCTCGGGCTAATGCCTCAATCTTAGGATTGAATATTTTATTAATTTTTTGAATGGTTGATAAAATAGGATTATCTGACGAATTAGAAACTTTTTGATGAGAGTTACTTATCAAATGAAGTATGGATGATTTACAAGTTCCATTTGTTCCTGCTAAGATGTTAATATTATCATCAAAGTCTATTTTAAGGTTTTTAAGTTTTCTATATTGGATAAATTCTATTCTTCTCATACTCAATGACATCTTTCATCAATATTTATTATATATATTGAAAAGACTCCATCATAAGATGCAGCCTTATATATTTAACGGAAGACATGGGATTCGAACCCACGCACGCTGTTACACGCCTACCGCGTTTCCAACACGGCCTCTTAAGCCTCTTGAGTAATCTTCCAATACTTACTCAAATAGTCTACCATAAAGCGCTTCATCTTGCAATAAAAATTCCAGAATTAACAAAAATGATAGATTTTGAAAGAAAGTGATAAAAAATGCTTGACTTTGGTAGAAAATGTGCTAGAATAATTAGTGTAAACGATAACAGGAGGTGATTTGGTGTTAAAAACTGAGCGGAAGCAACTGATTTTAGAGGAGTTAAATCAACATCATGTAGTTTCCCTAGAAAAATTGGTTAGTTTGTTAGAAACATCAGAATCAACGGTACGAAGAGATTTGGATGAGTTGGAGGCAGAAAACAAGCTTCGCCGTGTGCATGGAGGAGCAGAATTGCCACACTCCTTGCAGGAAGAAGAAACCATTCAAGAAAAATCTGTCAAAAACCTTCAAGAGAAGAAGTTGCTTGCTCAGAAAGCAGCCTCTCTCATCAAGGAAAAAGATGTTATCTTTATTGATGCTGGAACGACAACTGCTTTTTTAATAAAGGAATTGGTTAATAAGAATATTACAGTTGTGACCAACTCCATTCACCATGCGGTTCAGTTGGTTGAAAAGCAGATTCCAACTGTCATGGTTGGGGGAAGTGTCAAGATGGCAACAGATGCTTGTATCGGTGGTGTTGCTCTTAACCAGATCAATCAATTGCACTTTGACCGTGCCTTTATCGGGATGAATGGTGTAGACGATGGTTATTATACGACTCCAGATATGGAGGAGGGAGCTGTGAAACGTGCTATTTTGGAGAATGCTAAACAAACCTATGTCTTGGTCGATTCGTCAAAGATTGGTCAAACTTGCTTTGCCAAGGTAGCACCACTTAAACGCGCTATTGTCATCACAAGTCAAGGGCATGAGCTCTTGCAGGCTATTAAGAAGAAAACGGAGGTAATAGAAGTATGATTTATACAGTCACACTCAATCCATCCATTGACTATATCGTGCGCTTGGACCAAGTCCAAGTCGGCAGTGTCAATCGTATGGACAGTGATGATAAGTTTGCTGGTGGAAAAGGAATCAATGTCAGTCGTGTCTTGAAACGCTTGGATATTCCAAATACAGCGACTGGATTTATCGGAGGCTTTACTGGTAAATTTATCACAGATACTCTGGCAGAGGAAGAAATCGAGACTCGTTTTGTTCAAGTAGCAGAGGATACTCGCATCAATGTTAAAATCAAAGCAGACCAGGAAACAGAAATCAATGGAACGGGTCCAAATGTGGAACCGGCTCAGCTAGAAGAATTGAAAGCTATTTTGTCTAGTTTGACAGCAGATGATACGGTTGTGTTTGCGGGTTCGAGTGCTAAGAATCTGGGCAATGTTATCTATAAGGATTTGATTGCGTTGACACGCCAGACTGGTGCGCAAGTGGTTTGTGACTTTGAAGGACAGACCTTGATTGATAGTTTGGACTACCAGCCACTTTTGGTTAAACCAAACAATCACGAGCTTGGAGCTATCTTTGGAGTGAAACTCGAAAGTTTGGATGAAATCGAGGAATATGCTCGAGAATTGCTGACTAAAGGTGCTCAAAACGTCATTATCTCTATGGCAGGTGATGGTGCTCTTCTTGTCACATCTGAGGGAGCTTACTTCGCTAAACCTATCAAGGGAATAGTGAAAAATTCAGTCGGAGCTGGCGACTCTATGGTTGCTGGATTCACAGGTGAATTTGTCAAATCAAAAGATGCAGTAGAAGCCTTCAAATGGGGAGTAGCTTGTGGAACAGCAACTACCTTCTCGGATGACTTGGCAACAGCAGAATTTATTAAAGAAACATATGAAAAAGTTGAGGTAGAAAAACGATGAAAATTCAAGACCTATTGAGAAAAGATGTCATGTTGCTGGATTTGCAGGCAACTGAAAAAACAGCTGTCATCGAAGAGATGATTAAAAGCTTGGTAGATCACGGTTATGTGACGGATTTTGAAACCTTTAAAGAAGGAATCTTAGCGCGTGAAGCTCTAACTTCCACTGGTTTGGGCGACGGAATTGCCATGCCTCACAGCAAAAATTCTGCTGTCAAAGAAGCGACCGTTCTCTTTGCTAAGTCAAACAAGGGTGTTGACTATGAGAGTTTGGATGGGCAACCAACAGACCTCTTCTTCATGATTGCAGCTCCAGAAGGTGCCAATGATACTCACTTGGCAGCATTGGCAGAATTGTCTCAATACTTGATGAAAGATGGTTTCGCTGACAAACTTCGCCAAGTAACATCTGCAGATCAAGTTATCGAACTTTTTGACCAAGCTTCAGAAAAAGCTGAGCAGCCTGTCCCAGTACCTGCTAATGACTCTGGCGACTTTATCGTAGCTGTTACAGCTTGTACGACAGGTATTGCCCACACTTACATGGCCCAAGAAGCCCTTCAAAAAGTGGCTGCTGAAATGGGTGTTGGTATCAAGGTTGAGACTAATGGTGCAAGCGGTGTTGGAAATCAACTAACTGCAGAGGACATCCGCAAGGCTAAAGCTGTTATCATCGCAGCAGACAAGGCTGTTGAGATAGATCGTTTCGATGGAAAACCTTTGGTTAACCGTCCAGTTGCAGACGGTATCCGTAAGACAGAAGAATTGATCAACTTGGCTCTTTCAGGAGATGCTGAAGTTTATCGTGCCGCTAATGGGGCCAAAGCTGCAACAGCATCTAATGAAAAACAAAGCCTTGGTGGTGCCTTCTACAAACACTTGATGAGCGGTGTATCTCAAATGTTGCCATTCGTTATCGGTGGTGGTATCATGATTGCCCTTGCTTTCTTGATCGACGGAGCTTTTGGTGTGCCACAGGATAGTCTTGGCAATCTCGGTTCTTACCATGAGCTAGCTTCTATGTTCATGAAAATTGGTGGAGCGGCCTTTGGCTTGATGCTTCCGGTTTTTGCAGGATACGTAGCATACTCTATCGCTGAAAAACCAGGTTTAGTAGCTGGTTTCGTGGCAGGTGCTATTGCCAAAGAAGGTTTTGCCTTTGGTAAAATTCCTTATGCCGCAGGTGGAGAAGCAACTTCAACTCTTGCAGGTGTCTCATCTGGTTTCCTAGGTGCCCTTGTTG
>ERZ773062.1362-NODE-1362-length-10355-cov-25.960485_pt1 | contig 10355 bp, 8 predicted proteins | sample MGYA00580626_ERZ773062 | MGnify/ENA primary metagenome ERZ773062 (study PRJEB29015, sample SAMEA2738003) | human oral metagenome | biome: human oral; feature: human-associated habitat; material: dental | place: China | collected 2058 ...
CGCAGCGCGCCCGCTCGTGCGCGCGCCGGGCCGTCGTTTCGCTGTCGGCACATGCGCTCTACACATGCGCTGAGGGGGCGAGGCTCACGCCTCACCCCCTCAGTTGAGAGTTAGTCACTCGTGCGCGGGCGCACCCGCCGCGCTCACTCCTGCTCGTCGGCAGGCTCGGTGATGATCTCCGCGCCCTCTTCGGTGGCGGGATCGGTACCGAAGAACTTGGACAGGTCGACGTCGGCACCGTTGGTGTCCTTGACGGTGACGACCTTCAGGGCCTCGATGAGGGCCTTGGAGCGACCCAGGTCGGCCACGACATTGGCCATCTGCTGGGAGGAGGAGAACAGCTGGTTGATGTCGATGCCGAAGTTCTGCGACATCTGGATCGCGTAGTCGATCAGCTCCTGCTGGGAGACCTGCACGTCGAACTTCTTGGCCAGGGCCTCGGAGAGCAGCTCGGTGCGGATCTCCTTCTCCACGGCCTCGCGGGCTTCCTTCTTGGCCTTGGGCTTGGCGTCCTCACCGACGCGGTGCTCGACCTGGTGGTCGACCGCGGACTCGGGCAGAACGATCTCGACCTTGTCCAGGAGGATGTCGATGAGGGCGTCGCGCGCGGCGAGAGCCTGCTGGGACTCCTTGGACTGGGCGGCCTGCTTCTTGAGGTCCTCGGTGAGCTCTTCCATGGTGTCGAACTCGGAGACCATCTGAGCGAAGTCGTCGTCAGCCTTGGGCAGCTCGCGGGTCTTCATGGCCTTGATGGTGATGGTCACCTCGGCCTCTTCGCCCTCGTGCTCGCCACCCTTCAGCTTGGAGGTGAAGGTGACCTCTTCGCCGGCCTTGGTGCCGCGCAGGGCGGTGTCCTGGCCGTCGAGCATCGAGCCGGAGCCGATCTCGTAGGAGACGTCGGAGGCGGAGTCAACCTGCTCGCCGTCGATGGTGGCGACGAGGTCGATGGTCGCGAAATCACCGGTCTTGGCCTTGCGGTTGATGGTCTTGAGGGTGGCGAAGCGGCTGCGCAGATCCTCGAGTTCCTTCTCCACGTCCTCGTCGGTAACCTCGGTGGGCTCGACCTCGACGACGAGCTTCTCGTCGATCTCGGGCAGCTCGAAGGCGGGGACGACGGCAACCTCGGCGGTGAAGACGAGCTGTCCGCCCTGGGGGCCGGTCACGGCCGGGATCTCGGTGACGTCAACCTCGGGCTGGGCCATGGGGCGCAGGTCGTTTTCGTTGATGGCGTCCGAGTAGTGGCCGGGCAGAACCTGGTTGACGACCTGCTCGATGACGGCGGCGCGGCCAAAACGCTGGTCGATGATGCGCGGAGGCACGTGGCCCTTACGGAAGCCGGGGATGTTGACCTGTCCGGCGATCTCCTTGTACGCCTTGTCCATTTCGGACTTCAGTTCCTCGAAGGGAACCTCAACGGTCAGACGAACCTTGGTGGGCTCAAGGGTTTCAACGGTGCTCTTCACGTGCGCACGCTCCGTAGTCTACAAATCGGGGGAACGCCCATTTCGGGCGCATAACAACTCGCCTAGTGTACGCCACGCCCCCGCCGATGTCCTCATTCGAGGGCAGCAAGTGGGCATATCCACCCCTCGACAGTCGGACCAAGTGCTCAACACCACACGCCGGCGGCTGTGTCTACCCCGCGGACGAGGCCGGGGCCGCCCGCGCACTCACGCTCACTCAGGGGACAAGGTAGTGTGAGCGCCCTCCCACGACAGCGGCCAGCCGGGCGCGTGGCACATCGGCGACGTGGCGCACGGTGGCGAGGATGCTGCGGTGAGTCTCTCTCGCTTCGTCGTCCCCCTCGGCGGTGAATCGGGCGGTGACGCGAGGCTGACCGGAGGCGATGGAAATATCCCAGGACTCGAGCCACGTGACGGACCGGGCGGCGGCCTCGACTTCTTCGGGGGCCCGCCCGGGTACCAGGGTGGTCACCGTCATAATGGTGCGATAGGACGGCATGACACTCCCGGGGTCGAACGAAAAAACCGCGGCTGCGCGGCCGCGGTTGGTCGGGGTGACAGGATTTGAACCTGCGACCCTCTGCTCCCAAAGCAGATGCGCTACCAAGCTGCGCTACACCCCGCGGGACCGGCGGTCCGATCCTCCATCATACGGGAGCGGCGCCTAAATGTCGCGGACGTGGACAATACCCGCTAGGATCATCCTGTCCCCTTCGGGGGTACGCGGATGTAGCTCAATGGTAGAGCCTCTGCCTTCCAAGCAGATCACGCGGGTTCGATTCCCGTCATCCGCTCCAGCACTGGGAAAGCCCCGGGCCGATCGGCCCGGGGCTTTCGCGTTACCCCCTCACGCTCACGCGGTGGCTGGGAATGTGGACGTGTCGATGACGTAGCGGTAGCGCACGCGCGAATCAACGATGTTGTCGTAGGCCTGCGTGATCTCATCACCGGTGATCATCTCAACCTGCGGAATGACGCCGTGCTCGGCACAGAAGTCCAACATCTCCTGAGTTTCGGCAATGCCCCCAATCTGGGAGCCCGCGAAGGACTTGCCACCGTTGACGAAGGCGCGCAGCGGCAGGGAGACGGGTTCGGAGGGCAGGCCCACGTCGACGAAGACGCCGTAGGGGCGCAGGGCAGCCATGTAGCCGGCGTAGTCCAGGCCCTCGGCGGACACGGTGCACAGGATCAGGTCGAAGGAGCCGCGCAGGGACTCGAGCACGCCCTCCTCGCTTGTGGCGTAGAAGTGGTCGGCGCCGAAGCGGCGGGCATCGGCCTCCTTGGAGCGGCCGTGGGAGATGACAGAGACCTCCGCACCCATGGCCTTGGCGATCTGCACGCCCACGTGTCCGAGGCCGCCCATGCCGAGGATGGCGACGCGCGAGCCGGGGCCCACCTGATAATGCTTGAGCGGCGAGTAGGTGGTAATGCCGGCGCACAGGAGGGGCGCGCAAGCAGAGAAGTCGAGCGACTCTGGGACGTGGAGGGCGAAGTCCTCGCGCACGGTGAAGCCGCGCGAGTAGCCGCCGGTCGTCGGGTTCCCCTCTGCGTCGGCGCGGTAGGTCCACAGGGTGCCCGGCGTCGATGTGCACCACTGCTCGTAGTCGGATTCGCACATCTCGCATGTGCCGCAGGAGCCGACCATGCAGCCCACGCCCACGCGGTCCCCCACCTTGAACGTTGTCACACCGGGGCCGACCTTGGCGACGGTGCCGACGAACTCGTGGCCAGGCACGAGCGGGTAGGACACGGGCCCCCACTCGCCGCGGGCGGCGTGGATGTCGGAGTGGCAGATGCCCGCGTATGCGACGTCGAAGTAGATCTCGCCCTCGCCGGGTTCGCGGATGTCGATCTGCAGGGGGTGGAACTGGGTGGTGGCGTCGTCACATCCGTAGGCGATCACGCTAGGCATAGAAACTCCTTTGTCCGGTCAATCGGGTTGCTACAAGCATACTCCACAAGCGTCAGACTGATCGAAGATCTCGCAGCGCCTTTACTTTCTCGAAGGCTCGTGCGTCACGGGCTGTCGCAGGCCTGCCAAGTCCCCGGGTTGTGTGTAGGGGTGTTGAGGCCGCTGTCTTTGGTGTTGCGGGCTTCCAGGTTCCGCAGTCGTTCTTGTCTGGGAGCGCGGTACACCCGATCGGTAGGCATTGCACCCGATCCGTAGGCATTGCACCCGTTCTGATCGGGTGCAGCACCACGTAACGGGTGCAGCACCACGTAACGGGTGCAGCGCCCCGCGTGATGTCGCCCCTTGATTGGCCTGTCAAGTCCCGGGTTGTGTGTAGGGGCGTTGAGACCTCTTTCCTTCGCGTTGCGGGATTCCAGGTTCCTCACGCGTTCTTGTCTGGGAGCGCGGTACACCCGATCGGTAGGCATTGCACCCGATCTGTAGGCATTGCACCCGTTCTGATCGGGTGCTGCACCACGTAACGGGTGCAGCGCCCCGTAACAGGTGCAGTGCCCGCATGATGTATCCGCTTGATTGGCCTGCCAAGTCCCGGGTTGTGTGTAGGGGCGTTGAGACCTCTTTCCTTCGCGTTGCGAGATTCCAGGTTCCTCACGCGTTCTTGCCTGCGAGCGCGGTACACCCGATCGGTAGGCATTGCACCCGATCGGTAGGCATTGCACCCGTTCTGTTCGGGTGCAGCGCCCCGTAACAGGTGCAGTGCCCGCATGATGTATCCGCTTGATTGGCCTGTCAAGTCCCGGGTTGTGTATAGGGGAGCTTAGGCCGCTTTCCTTCGCATTGTTGCGTGTTGGTTTTCTGCTTGTTAGGGTGCGATGGCACCCAAGGCGAGGTGTGGGCGGCTTGTGTTGCACCAGTGGACACGGGTTGAGGTTTCACGTTCGACGTCGCCGCGCTCATTGCGTCCACCCTGCTCCTCGGCACGCACCCAGGTACGCAACGCCTCAGGATTGCCCCCCAACTGGCCGCCAACACGCTCGATAGCACCATTGCGCCTAGCAGGATCAGCACGAGCCTCCAACGCCATACGCGTCACACGCTCACGCAACACCATCGAACACTTACGCTGACCAGACAGCCCAAACCCCCAATCTGGCCTCAGACACCCTCCACAATGCCCGGGATGCATCAAACCTCTTGGGTTTCGCTGCGCACGAAGGGGTTAACGCCGCCACGCATGGAGTCGCGCTGTCCACCCGACAGGGTAAACGAAACCCCGGCGCAACAACGCCGGGGCAGTGGGGTGGCTGACGGGACTCGAACCCGCGACGTCCTGGACCACAACCAGGTGCTCTACCAACTGAACTACAGCCACCATCGCGTCGCCGTGAAGGCAACGGGTAGAGCTTAGCACTACCCGGTCGAGCTTGGAAACTCGAGCACTATCCCCACGGCGGTGGCGTGCATCACCAGTGGGCGCGAGCGGAGATCGCGTCGGCGAAGTTGCCGAGCGCGCCCGGGGTGGCACCCAGGTACAGGTCGGCATCCACGAGGGAGACCTCCATGACCAGGAAGGAGCCCTTGCCGTCGGGAACCAGGTCCACGCGGTTGAAGAGGAACTGCTCATCGTGCCCCAGGCGCGAGCGCACGTAGCCGTGCAGGACACGGCGGATCTCCTCACCCCACTTCCACGCGAGCGAGTCCGCCGCCTCGGCTGTGACCACGGCCTCGTGCACCGAAGGATCGCTGACCGAGCACGGGTGCAGGGCGGAGCGCTTCTCGACGGCGTGGGAGACCAGGCCGTTGAAGAAGACAAGCGAGATCTCGCCGTGCAGGTCGATCTCCTCGACGTAGCGCTGGATCATGACCGAACGCCCCTCACCGAGCAGGCCCTGGACCTGACGCATGGCGGCCTGGCGCTGGCGCGTATCCACGGTCGTGTAGCGACCGATGTCGCGCACGCCGGAAGACACGGCGGGCTTAACGACGAACTCACCGAAGGCCGGGAAGCGCGTGTGGATCTGGTGCTTGGAAAGATTCTGCTCGGGCTCCAGCCAGTTCGTGGGGATGGTGGGCAGCCCCATCGCGGCCAGTTCCTTGAGGTAGTGCTTGTCTGTGTTCCAGTTCAAAACGTCCGTAGAGTTTTGGACGCGGCGCAGTTGCTTCGTCCACTCCAGGAAAGCCGGTCGATCCGAGGCGTAGTCGGACACGGAGCGCACGACCACCATACCGGCCTCGGACCAGTCGACGTCGGGATCGTTCCACACCTTGATCTGGGGGTCGCAACCGCGCGCCGCCAGCTCGTCGAGCAGACCTTCCTCGCCTTTGAAGAGGTTGGGCATGGACTTGCAGGTCACCAGGGTGACTTTGGGATGATCAGTCATAGTGTTCCTTCTGTCGTGGGGTTTGAGGGTTGACGAGGCCGTGGGTGCGCTCAGCGCAAACCGAGCGGGCGCTCGCCGGCCTCAGTGAGGAGTTCGTTGAGCAGGTCCGGGTAGGACAGGCCCGAGGCCGCCCACATCTGCGGGTACATCGAGATGGGGGTGAAACCGGGCATTGTGTTCACTTCGTTGATGATGACGGTGTCGGTGGCCTCGTCGAGGAAAAAGTCGACGCGGGCCAGACCCTCGCACTCAAGGGCATCGAAGGCGCGCCAGGCAGTCGCGCGGATGCGTTCGGCGTACTCGGGCGCGACGTCGGCCGGGCAGGACAGGCCAACAACGTCGTCGACGTACTTGTGCTCGTAGTCGTAGAACTCTCCCTCGGGGACGACGATCTCGCCCAGGGGCGCGGTTCCGCTGCGCCAGTCGGAGCGCGAGCCGAGGACACCGCACTCGACCTCGCGACCCGAGATGGAGGCCTCGACGATGATGCGCGGGTCGTGGTTCGCGGCCTCCTTGATAGCCACGGGCAGGTCTTCGCGGCAGGTGACGCGCGAGATACCGACCGAGGAACCGGCGCGGCAGGGCTTGACGAAGACGGGGAAGCCGAGGCGCTCGATACGGTCCATGCAGTCGGTGGCGTCGGTGTCCCACTGACGGGCGGTGACCAGCTCCCACCGGCCCACGTCGATGCCGGCGGCGGCCAGGACGGTCTTGGTCAGGTGCTTGTCCATGGACACAGCCGAGGAGGTCACGCCGCAGCCCACGTAGCGCACGCCGGCCATCTCGAAGAGACCCTGAATGGTGCCGTCCTCGCCGTAGGGGCCGTGCAGCAGCGGGAAGACGATGTCCACGTGGCCCAGGTCTTCGACGCCCACGACGCGAGAGTCCGAAGCATCCGGATCGCCGTCGTAGCTGAGTTCGACGAGGTTACCCGCTCCCGGCGTCAGGGCGACGCGGGTCGATCCAGCGGTGACGGACTGGCCCTTCCCATCTTTGAATTCCAGCGCCGAGGGGTCGTCGGCGACGCGCACCCACTGGCCGTCGCGCGTGATTCCCAGCGGGATCACGTCCCACTTGGTGCGGTCGATAGCGGTCAGGATGCCGGCGGCCGTCGAGCACGAGATCTCATGTTCGGAAGAGCGCCCACCGAAGACGATGAGAACGCGAGGGCGAGAAAATGCAGTCATAGGTCCAAGACTACCGCGCGACAGGCGCCTCACGCCCACGTGCACGGCGTTTAGACTAGCTCGATCTTCCAGCCGTCCATCTTTTGGGGGCGGGCGAGCAGCATACGGCCCATGTCCTCGATGCTGGCGCGTCCCTCGACGACCTCGACGACGGCACCGGTGATCGGCATGTCGACGCCAACGGAGGCCGCGACCTGGAGGATCGGGGAGGCCGATGCGACGCCCTCGACGACACCCGGGGACAGTGCCAGGGCCTCGGCGAGGCCCATGCCGGATCCCAGGCGATGGCCGAGGGAGAAGTTGCGCGACAGGCGCGAGGAACACGTAGCCACCAGGTCGCCGATGCCGGACAGTCCCGCGAAGGTCGCGGGGTCCGCGCCGAGCGCAGTTCCGAGGCGCGTCATTTCCGCCAGACCGCGGGTGATGAGGGTCGAACGCGTGTTGATGCCCAGGCCCATGCCCTCAGCGGCGCCGATCGCGACCGCTATGACGTTCTTGGTGGCGCCCGCCATCTCAGTGCCCACGACGTCGGTAGACACGTAGGGGCGGAAGTAGGAATTGTGGCAGGCCTTCGCGATCTCTTTGGCAAGCTCGACGTCGTGAGCGGCCACTACCGTGGCCGTGGGCTGGCGATCCGCGATCTCGCGCGAAAGGTTCGGGCCGGACAGCACGGCGATGCGGCTGCTCGGCACGCCCGAGGCCTCGGCGATGATCTCATCGACGCGCTTAAGGGATCCGAGCTCAAGGCCTTTGGCCAGGGACAGGAGTGCGACGTCGGGCGAGAAGTACCCGCGTGCGGCGCTCAGGGTGGCACGCACGGCCTTGACGGGCACGGCCACGACGACGAGCTCGCAGCTACTGACGGCCTCGGCGATGTCGGTGGTCGCGCTAATGCGCTCCGACAGCGCGATTCCCGGCAAATACGTCGGATTCTCGCCCCCGTTGATGAACGAGATCGTGTCGGCGTTGCGCCCCCACATGGTCACGGTCACGCCTGCGTCGGCGAGGACCTGCGCAAACGTCGTTCCCCACGCGCCCGTTCCCAGGACCGCTGCTGTTGTCATACTCATCGAGACCTCCCTGTCGAGGCCATTCTACTAGGATTGAAACAACCGACCCACCAGGAGGAACCGTGTCTCAGCGTCGAGCCCGCACCCGTGTCGCGAGCACGGCAGCCTGCCTCGCGCTACTCGGCGCATGCGCGCCCGGGGGAACCACGGACTCGCCTCCCTCAGCGACTTCCTCGCCGGGCGCTTCCCACTCCCCCGCGGCGTCTACGAGCGCGAGCGCAACTGCGCAGACGACTCCCACGTCCGAGCCGGGACTGGACGAGACGAGGCCGATCAACGCCGACAATTGGATGTCGAGCGTCGAGGGGTTGGCGCCGGTGCGATCGGATGATCCGGCTAAGGTTCTGGCACTCACGGGGATTCGCGCAGCGTCACACGAGGGTTTCACTCGCGTGGTGCTCGAGTTTTCGGGCGAGGGCACTCCGGGGGTATGGCGTGCCGCGTGGACGGACGAGGCCTTCGAGCAGGGCCGAGGCCTGCCCATCCAGGTCGAGGGCGGCGCGGTCCTGGAGCTGATCATCAACGGAACGCCGATGACGGGCTCCGAGAACCGCTACCCGGGCGGGACGCACACGCGCGTCGGCGACCTGGATGTCGTCTCGGATGGCACCTTCGAGGACAACACGCACGTCATCATCGGGGCACCGACCGCGCGCCAGTTTCAGATCGGCTTCCTCTCTGACCCGGTGCGCATGGTCGTCGATATCCGCGATTAGCCCTTCTTGCCGGCCTTCTTCGCTTTCTTGGCGGCCTTGGCGAGTTCGCCCTCCCACCACGGACCGGCCTGCGTGGCGGGGTCCCACACCTTCTCGGGGACGGGCAGGCCACGCAGCTTGCCCACGCCCGCGCGCACGGCATCACTGATGCGCCTGGTCGCCTCGTTGACGGCCTCGTGGTCCTGCGAGCCGGCGGGGCTCATCAGATCCGACAGGTCGACCGGCTCACCAAAGTGGTAGGAGATGCGCCGCCCCGGGCGCATGTCAATCCCCTTGGCGTTGTAGGGGTCCATGATGTCCTGCGGCCCCCACTGCGACACGGGAATGACGGGCACGCCGGTGTCCAGAGCCAGGCGCGCGGCACCGGACTTGAATTCCATGGGCCACTGGTCGGGGTCGCGGGTGAGGGTGCCTTCGGGGAAGATCCCGACGACCTCGCCCGCCTTTAGCGCCTCCCGGGTGGGGGCCAGGACGGCGGACGGGTTGGAGTCGCGATTGACGGGAATCAGGCCCATTCCCCTAATGATCCAGCCGAAGAGCGGCACGGAAAACATTGACTTCTTCGCCAGGAATCGCACGGCGGTATCGCGCTTCATGAAGTACCAGCACAGGCACAGCGGGTCGACATTCGACAGGTGGTTGGGCACCAGGAGATAGCCGCCGGAGGTCGGCAGGTTTTCTTCACCGCTGACGGTGAACTTGATCCAGGGCGTCATGATGGGCGTCAGGACACCCTTCGCGAAGGAATAAAAGCCGGAGACAGCACTCATGGTTTCATTCTACGGGGAGCGCACGACGAGCGCGCACGCCCCGAGCGTGACGTCACACGAGGACAGAGACGACTCCCGGAGCGACCTCCACGGTGAAGGGAATAGACGCGATGTGATCTCCGTCCGCCATGGCTACTATTCCGGCCGGCGCGGCGAAGGAGACCGCGCGTGCCTTCTCCACTTCGATCGCTGGGTGCGCCTTCGCGCGGCCAGCGACGACGCGGGCGAGCACCGGCAGGGCACGAGAGACGGGAATGGGGCCCACGTGACACACTTCGAGAACGCCGTCGCTCATGTCGGAGGACTCCACCAGGGTGATGCCGCCGCCGAAGCGCCCGGAGTTCGACACGGAGGCGATCCAGCCACCCATGTTGCGCTCATGCCCGTCCACGGTGGCCACGACATCCGTGGGCTGGTGCGAGGCCAGGGCCGCGAAAGCACCGTAGCCGTAGGCCAGCGGCCCAGACGTCAGGGAGGACTCGTTGGCGAGGATATTCGCGCGCGCGTCCAAGCCGATCGACACGACGCCGAGGGCGAGGCGCACACCCTCGCGCGAACGCACCCACATGCCGTCCAACGGCCTGATCCGAGAGGCCAGCCAATCCGAGGAGTCGGCCTGGGGAGCGGCGGAAGAAAGACCCTGAGGAGCAAGCGATCGCGCTCGCACCAGCGGATCTGTGCCAATGCCGAGGGCTCGACACAGGTCGTTGCCGCGCCCGCCCGGCATGGGGACAAAGACCGCGTCAGATTCGTGGCATCCGCGCGCCACCGCACCCAGGTACCCGTCCCCGCCCAGGGCGGCGACGAACGAGGCCGGGGCCACCTCGCCGGCAATTGCCGCCGGGGCGTCGCCGGG
>ERZ773062.1364-NODE-1364-length-10350-cov-3.418456_pt1 | contig 10350 bp, 16 predicted proteins | sample MGYA00580626_ERZ773062 | MGnify/ENA primary metagenome ERZ773062 (study PRJEB29015, sample SAMEA2738003) | human oral metagenome | biome: human oral; feature: human-associated habitat; material: dental | place: China | collected 2058 ...
ATGACAAGTCGAAATCAGATACGATTCCATTTAATGAAATTCATAATGATAAAGTTGCACTTGAGCACGAAGCGAAAGTGTCAAAAATCTCAGAAGAGCAATTGTTCTACTTGATGAGTCGCGGAATTAGCGAGTCAGAAGCAACAGAGATGATTGTTATGGGATTCGTTGAACCATTTACAAAAGAACTTCCAATGGAATACGCTGTTGAACTAAACCGTTTAATCGCGTACGAGATGGAAGGTAGCGTAGGTTAGTTTATAGTAATACCCTAGAAATGTTGTTTTAATAACGTTTCTAGGGCTTTTCTTTTTTGTGTTTTAAAAGATGACCATCAAAATGACCATCAATCGGTTAAAAACTTACATATTTTGCAAAATTATCAGCTATTTCATCTCTTTGTTTTTCAGTTACGTGAGTATAAATATCCATTGTTGTTTTGATATTACTATGTCCTAATCTTTCTTGAACTACTTGAATAGGAGTACCCATTTCAAAGAGTAGTGAACAATGACTATGACGGAAACCGTGAATAGTTATCTTTTTCAGATCGTACGTTTTGATAATAGTTTCAAGCCAATCATTTACATAACATGGACGATAGAGTTTATTATCCTCATACGTGAAGAGCAACTGATGCTTATTTAATGAGTTGATACCTTTTTTCATTAATACTTTTGCTTGTTCGAGCTTCCATCTTTTTAAGACAGATACTGTTTCATTGTCAATACTAACAGTTCTTACTGACTTTTTAGTTTTAGGAGTAGAGATAATAGGCTTATCATTTTCATCAAGTGATACGCCCTTTTTGATATGCACTAACTTTTTCTCAAAGTCAATATCAGACCATTCAAGGGCAAGAGCTTCCCCTTTTCTCATTCCTGTAAAGGCTAATATACGGAAGAAAGCACTGAATTTAAGATTATTGTAATCATCCAAACACTCAAAAAAATGTTTTAATTCTTCAGTAGTGTAGTACTTGCTTATTTCATTGATTACGCCTTTACGCTTAGGCAGCTTAACCTTTCTCATAGGGTTATCTTGGAGAATATCCATCTTAATAGCATAGTCAAAGACTTGTTGAGTAATACCTTTAGGGTATTTTGCACTGTTAAAGTATTCTGCCCATTGGTTAACTAACTTTTGGCAATCCATTACAGTAAAGCTATCAATTGGTTTATTCCCAATTTTAGGGAGTATATGCAAGTTAGCGTATCTTTTAGTCGTTGCATAAGTACCTGGTTTAACAGTGTTTTTATGTTCGATTAGAAATAACTCATAGACTTGTTTGAATTTGTATTTTTGAGTTTTCCCTATATAGGAGTTATTCTCATACTCTAACTTTAATCTAGCTTCAGCCAGTGAAGCTTCTTTTTTTGTTTTATAACCTCTTCTAGTAGTAGTTATCCGTTTCCCGGTTATAGAATCTAACCCAAAATATACTTTTACTAAATATCTTTTGGATCCGTCTTTTAGTTTGTATTCTTGAATCATTATTATTTTCCTTTCTATTTCCACCCCCACGGTAAAAATGAAAAGAAATTAGGTTTATTTATTATTATTAGATACAAATGCTATAAGGTCATCTATTCTTTTTAATAAATCGACTTTATTAATCGGCTGTGTACTATCGTTTGAAACATTATCTGTTATGGACTTTATATCTTTTTTAGCCTCTTCTAATGTGAAGAGGATTAGAGGGAGCGTATATCTTTCATCAGTTTGTAAATACTCCATTAGAAAATCAAAAAGCATTTTTGAAACGTACACTTCTCTTTGGATATCGTCTTCAGAAAAACATAATTCAGAAACCAAGTTCCAATAAAGGATATATGTTTTTGACATGAGATTATCTACTAGGACGTTAGCAAATTCCTCAAGTTTTTCATCTTTATCTTTAGTTCCTGGTTTAATGATTAAAGAAACGATTTTATTAATCTTTTCTGATTCCCGTACCACGTTATTTAATTCAGTGTGTTTAAGTTCATTAAAAAAACTAACTAATTTTTCAAAAATCAACTCACGCAATTCATCATCTTTAGTCTCCATACGTTTGTTAAACTCAACTTGATTTAAGTATGAGTGTAATAAATCTTCTACAGTCGTATCACCAATTTTTGCGATTGCTTTTAAACGTTCAGGATTAGGGAAGGATGTACCATTTTCCCATCTGTACACAATGCTTTTGCTAGCATTGAAAAGCTTTCCAAATTCTTCGAGAGTCATGCCTTTGTTTAAACGAATATCTTTAATACGTTCCCCTATAACTTTTTTATAATAGTTTTTAATTGACATTTTTTTCTCCTTTCAAAGTGATTATACACTAGTAAAAAAATTAAGTAAACGAAAAGTTACGTAAAAAGTTATGAAAGTGTTGACAAACGAAAGAAAAAGATTTATTATATACGTAAAGTTACGAAAGGAGGTGTTTTGATGACAAACAAAATTAAAGGCTATCGTAATATGGTTGGAAAAACACAAAAACAATTTGCCACAATGTTAGGTATTACAGAAACTAGTTATAGACTTAAGGAAATAGGAAGACGAGAGTTTAAACAGAATGAAATGAAGAGAATTCAAGATGAGTTGCTAAAATCAGGCGTTAATGCATCAATTAACGAAATTTTTTTTAATTAAAAAGTTCCGTAAAGTTACTTTAAGAAAGGAGGGGTTAAATGAATCAAACAAGTATACCTGTATATTTACCCGAGAATGTACAACAACAAATTTATCGGGAAATGCTAGAACTCGCTCATAAGGCAGTTGAGAAAGCACAGGAAGAAGTTAAAGCAACTTCAAACACTCGCTACTTGAATAAAAAGGCGCTATGTGAGTATTTTACGTGTGCACCTAGAATAATTGAGCAATGGCAAAGAGAAGGGCTTAGAAGCTTCTTAAAAGGCAAAGAAATCATGTTTGATATTAATGATGTACATGAGTTCTTAGAAAAGAAAAAATTCTAAATAAAATACAGCAAAATAAAAAAATACCCCCCACGGTAGAATGAAAGGATATAAAACCATGAAAGAGCAAAGAAATATAATCAACAAATTAATTAACAAATTAAAAAGAGCAACAACGGAAGAGGAAAGAATAATGCTATATACATTTTTCCATGATGACTTATTAGAAGTGTTAGTAGATGTTCATGTGTTACTAACAAATTTGATAAGGCTAGAAAGTGCAGCTTTAAAAGATGAAGATGAAATCATTAAAACTTATTACAAAAATAAGTTTGAAAATCATGAAAATGATGAGATGTATCAAAAGACAATAGAAACATATAAATTATTAGCTAAAACATTAAACGATGAACAAGTGGAAATGCTTGATGACTTTGAAGATAGTTGGATTGAGTTGAGTAGATACAACGAAAAACAAGCTGTTATGGATGGCTGTAAGTTGGCATTTTCGTCAACACAAAGCATTTTGAAAGGGTAGAAGTATGTGATTAAAAGGAGAATACAAAAAGACAAAAATAAAATAAAAAAAGGCACCACCCCCACGGTAAGTACCTTTTGTTAAACAAGAAAAGAGATTTTTCTTTTAATTAATTATAACATGAAAACACTGTTATTTCAACGATTCTAAAGGTTTTGTATAAAAAGAAAGGGAGTTAACTATGAACACTAATCACATAAATTTAGAGAAGATAAGAATAAAAATTCTAACTTCAAAAAGGGGGAAGACTATTGACAATATATTTAGAGAAAGGGTTCAAAAACAATAGAATACAAGTCCTAGAAAACAGCGTAAATAGTTTTGAATGGTTACAAACATACGAACCGAGAGAGATTAAACGCAAAAACAACGAAAATGACGATAGTTATAAAGCGAGACTGAAACAAGAGAAGAGTAAACAAGAGTATTTTATTAGTGGTTATATCAAACCTAATGAAAGAGGAACGATAAAAAGAAACAATGAACAATTAATTAGAAGAGACCTCATTATTATTGATTATGATGAAATTGCTTCTAATAGTGAAATCTTTATAAACCACGTTACAGAGAAACTTTCTAATACTGCTTTTATTCTGTATCCAACTATTAGTTATACAGATAGTAATCCTCGTTTTAGAGTGATACTAGATCCGTCAAGACCTTTATTGAAGTATGAATATTTAGCGATGCTTAAAGAAATAACTGATCAAATCGGGTTACCGTATGATAAAACAAGTGAAACATGGAGTCAGTGTCAAGGGTTGCCAATTATTACAGAATTTAACAAAGGTCAAACTCTGAAAGTATTTCATGGAGAAAAATATCCAATACCAAGAAACATACAACCACCAATACAGAAGAAAGTTTTACCAGTCTCTATAAATGGAGGTATAGAGAACGACCTATCAAGCATCCCTTATGATAAAGCGATAGAGATTTTTAAAGCTTATATAGAAGAGGATGGAAATAATCTTTATGAGTACAGTACAGCTAACCATGCGATTCTTGTATTAGCAAAAGCGGTACAGAATGAAGAAATAGATTATAATACCGCTTTAGAATGTAGTGAATTGCTAGCAATGGGGAATATAGAATGGATTGAGGGGAATAGACAGCAACTTAATTATGCTGTACAGAGAACAGAAATTAGAACCTCTTATACATTTAAGCGTAAATTCCATGATTTGTTTCAAAAACAAAAACAACCTACTCTTAACGATTTGAAATATAGGTTAAGGGAATTGGGGGAAGAGTGGAGAGATAAACATGCTAAGGAAGATAAAGAGGGAAATATAAAGTATGTACCTGTAAGTCCTCGAGCAACAGCAGATATTTTAAAAAAAGTATGTAAGTTTGTACGTTTAGGAGATTTAACCCCTGATATGGCATACCTTACAGTTTATGATCCGGATAATGGAATATATACAAAAAGTGAATGGTTTATTAACAATTTATCTTTAGCTGTAGAAAGAACTTTATCAAAGGCTCAATGTGAGAGTGTGCTGCACTATTTAAAACATGAAACTATAGAAGTTGAAAGAACAACAGCTAGGCATCTAGTGGTATTTGATAATGGAGTATTTAATCATGATACTAATCAACTTGAACCATTTAATGATGAGTATATATTTGAAAACAAAATTGCTGTTAGATATAACCCAGATGCAAAAGAACCATGTTTTAAAGATTGGTCATTTTCTCAGTGGATAGAAGACATTGCAGGGAATGATAAGGACAAAAAGATGTTATTATGGCAAGTATTTTCAAGTGCTATTCACTGTAATATTAACTCTGATGTAGCTGTATTCTTTTATAGTAGGAGTGGGCAAACAGGGAAAAGTACCATGGAACACTTACTTAAAAATTTAGTAGGGAAATCCAATACAACAAGCTTGAAAATTAAAGAGTTTGAAGAAGATTTTAAACTTGCTAGTGCTCACGGAAAGAGCTTGATTATTGGAGATGATAATAATCCAAAAGACTATAATGAAACTAGTGAAAATTTCAAGAGTGTTATTACGGGAGACCCGGTATTGATAAACCCAAAAGGAGAGCATCCGTTCCCTTATCAATTTTCAGCTTTATCTATTCAATCGATGAATGGAATCCCAAGATTTTCTGATGTGTCGGATGGAATGCTAAGGCGGTTACGTGTTATAGAGTTTACTAGGGCATATAAAAATTCAGAAAATAATAAGCGTGTAAAGAATGAGTACATCAATAATAAAGAGCTATTGGAATGGATTGCTTTGCAGGCTTTGGATGTGAAATGTGATAGCTTTGTAAATACCGAAGAAAGTAAACGAATCGTAGAAGAAATTCAATTGGATAATGATGTTGTAGCTCAATATATGGAAGAGCATTTTACATCATTGAATAGTAAAAGATTACCTACTAAGTTTTTATTTTTAGACTTTCAAGCTCATTACTTTTCAGAGCATGGGAGAAATTCAAATTTGAGTCAAAGGACGTTTACTGCTAGTAGTAAGCCATTAGCTGAAAAAATGGGATGGAAGTACTCAAAGAATAACCTAACCCCTTTAGGAGGATTTGAAAGAGAAGATGTACAAAATTACAACGAGTTTAAACATCATTCCCAACCCTATTTTGATTTCGAAAGAGAAAAATTAAGATATCAACCATTATTTTATACAGATGAATAAAATGGTGCCAACTTCACCGACTAGGGTTATCCCCTAGTTGGTGGGATGGTTGGTATTAAAAAATATTGTTGTATCAATGTTTTAGTAAGGTAATACCAACTAACTAACTACATATTTAAATATTATAATAAAAATAAATACACACAAAAAAATATAAAAATAATTCGTAAAAAATATTTTGTGTAATTCATTTATAAAATAATATTAGTTTTCTTTAGTTGGTAGTTGGTGAATAACGTAAAAATATTGTTATAGCAACGTTTGTAGATGCCAACTAACAAAAAATAAGATAGTTGTTAAGGTTGGGATAGTTGGTAAAAAATAATGAACAGAAAGGAACTAAGACATAATGAAAACTAATGATGATTCATTACATATTGAAGCAGTACGGGAAAGAGGATTTATTCTCTATGAAAAAGATGGAGAGCTAAGAGCAAAGAAAGCACCTAAGTTTGGAACAATCACACTAACCTATCAAGATGGAAAGTGTGTATTACTTAAAACGGAAGAAACTGAAAAATAATATGAATTGCGATAAAAACTAACAAATAAACGTATATTGTAGTATAATATATATAGATAAATATTAGTCTACTAGGAACAACCAAGGGACGACATAGAAACATGTAACCGTGTTTTTGTGTCGTCCTTTTTACGTTTAGAAAGGGGTATCGAATGAATGATGAAGAGCTAGCCACTATAAAAAGTATGTTAGATATCCCCCGTACAATAAACTTATGCAAATTCAAACTAAAAAACGTATCTAAAGACTTTTTCTCTTCATACAGCCTAGTAGGAGGAATGATTAAGGATCCGTTTGAACAGTATACACGAGGCATAGACCCTTATCATGCAGCGTTAGTTATTACAACGAACGAGAGTGTGCTTAAAAAGAGAATAGAACGCTATATGAGACGATACGAACTATTTGCAGAGGAATTTACCAAGAGTGAATTAGAAGAGCTTAGAACGTCTGTAAAATCAAAAATTAGTACTAATCTTACCCAAAGAGCTTATGAATGGATACAGGAAGTAGATTACTATTTAACTGCTAGATATGAGGATGTGAACTATTTATTAATGACGGGGGAAGAACGAATTCAACAATTAAGAGAGATGCAAGAATTAGATAATGAATTTGAAGAGATGATGAGAGGGGTAGAAATATGACGATTCAAAAACGAAATGCTAATAGATACTATGATGATGAAAATCCTTTGATTGTGATTAGTAATATTTATTTTCATCAATTATACATTACAAAACAATTTAGGAGTGTTGCAGACGATTTTAACCTAAGAAACTTAACGTTGTTTTTTGAAGTTATGAAAAGACTTGATAAAGATGACAAAGTGCTTATTTATGAGAAGTATTTTAAATATGCAACAATGAGGAAATCATCAGAACCTAATTCAAATATTTATCGTAAATATACGGTAAAACATGTACCTAATTATGAGCATGCTCAATTAATGGAAATATCTCTTGGAAAATATAATAAATTGCTAAGTCGAGCAATGAAAAATTATTTAAAGATTCTTATCTCATTGAAAGACAATAAAGAAGATGAAAACGATAAAAAAAAGAATTAAGGCTCTTGAGCGCCAAAGATTAGAGAACCATAAACAAAAACTCATTACAGTGGATTATGTGTCTTTATCCATAACTATTGATTATAAAAAGTTTGTATTCTCCAACATTAAACAGTTAGAAAAAGAGTTACAAAGATTGAATAAAGAACATCCTACCTCTGTAGTGTGGATTATGGGCGAAATACAAGATTGAAGGGAGGTGGATTCGTGGCGATAACAGTAAAAAAAGAACTTTTCATGCTCGCTTTGGTCACTGAGCCCAATGTCAGAAAAGCTTATGAAAAAGTGAATATATCAAATAATACTGCTTATAAATGGTTGAATGACAAAGAATTTAAAAGTGCTTTTACTCAATTCAAAAGAGAGATGATGCGAGCAACAACAGCACGATTACAATCACATACAACTAATGCGGTAGATGTATTATCTCAAATAATGGTAGACGAGAATGCACCAGCAAATGCAAGAGTACAGAGTGTTAGGACAATACTTGAATATGCTTATAAAGGTATTGAATTAGAAGATATCTCTGAACGAGTAGAACGATTAGAAAGGAATTTGATTAATGATGATTAAAAATAGCATCCTAAATAAAATAAAAAAAATTGAATCAGTTTATAAACCGCCTGATGATAAACCTGTCTTGATTATTTATTTTAAAGAATTTCAAGATTTAGAAACGGATCATACGAGAAATCTATTTTCAATTATGAAACATGGAGATGATTTTGATGAAATAATGAGTCAGTCGAACTCAACAGAAAAAGAAGTATTACAAGCAATGAAAGACAATCCAAATGTCTTGGTTCTTACAGGAGGAAATGAAGATGAATAAAACACAATTAAAATCACTATTTACAAATTTATTAGTAAAAGCAAAACATATTGATGAAGAACTTAACGGGATTCTAACAAACCCAGGGTTAAATGATATCGGTAAAGATAAAGCGATTGAATTATTACGAGTGAAACATAAAGATTTTGATACATCAGTAAATCATATTAAACAAGTAGTATCTTCATTATTACTAGAATTAGAAGACAAATGGAAATCAGCAATTACAAAACGCCTTTCTGATGGAGGATATCAATCAGGGTTATCTAATTCAACATTATTATTAAGTTCTGAGAATGTTTCGATGGAAACAGGGAAGCATATCATTGATTTTTATAAAGATGATTATATGGCAGTAGAGACGTTTAGAACCACTTTGCGAAATAAAGATAGTGAAGTACATCAATCGTTACTATCGACATTACCAAAGGATAATAGAGAACGTACAAGAGATTTACTAGGTAAGTTAGAGCGAAATGTTAATGAATTTAGTTTAGATTTCTTAATCTTACATAGAAATTCATTAAATTCTATGTTTACACGGATCAATGGAATTCTAAACTTTTTAGATAATGACTTAAATGATGATTTAGAAGCAGTTAAATAAAAACGCAGGCGACTCTTTTAGAAGTATAATATAGAATACAGATACAATATATTGATTGTTATCACAAAAAATAACTTTATATTGTATTGTTCGTTTGAGGTGAATTTGCTATAATGAAAGAGGTTTAAGAACAGGTTTTGATTGATTTAAAGAATTCAGATGAGATACTATAAGTAATCATATTTGTTGATTTTACGAATGGAGTTGGTTGATATCACGGTAAAAGAATTATATCATGGTACAACAAAGAAAGCCTCAACATATATTTTAACTGAGGGTTTTAAATTGCCTACATGGAATTTTAATAATGTATCTTTTAAAAAAAACCTGGTACTTTGGGTTACGGTATATACGCCTTCAGTCAAATATATATTTGTAAAAAATACATTTGTGAGAAGATTCCAAATGATAATGTAGTTGTTCTAATTAAATTAAATTTAGATAATTTAAATATTTTTGATTTGACGAATGAAGAACACAATGAAATATATCAAAAATTTCGCGAGACTTTCAGGGAGCTTCCTATATTTAAGAACTTAAGTCAGGAATTAAGAAATGGGAATCAATCTGAATTAGAAGGTTTTATGTTAGAATATCTAATAAGGTACTATTCCGAGACCTTGTTAGGGTTTAAAAAATGTGATTGTGTAAAATCTTGGACTGTATCAGTGTTATCTGATACAATGAATTCTAATATTCCAAATGGCATTGAATATTGTATAAGAAATGTTGAGCCAATTAAGGAGGTAGTGTTATGGAAAGAAGATTAACATCAGAGCAAATTGACAAACTACTTAAGGAGATAGTCACTGAAGAGTTTGTTATTAACGCTCTGAAAGAATTCAATTTATATCCAGAATTTCAACAAACTTATGAAGTAGTAATTTCAAAAGTTGAACCTCTCAAGTGGGCTAAAAGTCAATATGAATTTAGTTTAAATAATGGTATTTCAAATTTCAGCTTTAATGATAAAAGTAGTGAGAAAATTAAATTAGAAGAAGTTAAGGTAGAAATTGGAAATTATAATTATGCTGCTTAAAAGAGGAGGAATTTCATGGGAACTCCAGTTTTAAATTTTAAAGGATATAGAATTGTTAATATTGATTACAAACGGTTAGAATCTATAGAAGAATTTGATTCAGAATCAAAAGAATTTATGGATTTATCAGCTTTCGTTGGGACTACAGAAGATAATAAAGAAGCCCACTTGAG
>ERZ773062.1365-NODE-1365-length-10343-cov-3.063569_pt1 | contig 10343 bp, 11 predicted proteins | sample MGYA00580626_ERZ773062 | MGnify/ENA primary metagenome ERZ773062 (study PRJEB29015, sample SAMEA2738003) | human oral metagenome | biome: human oral; feature: human-associated habitat; material: dental | place: China | collected 2058 ...
CCCGAGACCTCATCCTTACCATGGATGCGCTCTACCAACTGAGCTATCGCGGCGTCATACTCACAGCTGATTATACCAAATTATCCTGTCGGTGAAAAGCGTTTGCTATAATAATTATCAGGAGGAATTATGGCTCAATTTAGTTTTGATATAGAAAGCACGTTTAACAAACCAGAGATGAATAATGTTCATCAATTGGTAGTGCGGGAAATCGCCAACCGCTTTGATTTTAAAGGGACGCCAGCCGATATCGAGTGGCTGCCAGACAAAAAAGGCTTCAAGGTCATTGGTGCAGATGAATTTCAGGTGCAATCAATCATTGATATGATCGGCCGGCAGCTCGCCAAGCGCAATATGACCAGCAAAGTGCTCGACCTTGGCGGGGCACACAATGCCGCCAACATGCGTGCCTGGCAAGACGTGCCGTTCAAAGACGGTCTCAGCCAAGAAAACGCCAAAAAGATCACCAAGCTCCTGAAAGAAGCACATCCCAAAGTAAAAACCCAGATTCAAGGCGACAGTGTGCGCTGCACCTCAAACAGCAAAGATGAGCTGCAATCAGTCATGGTGACGCTCAATCAAGCAGATTTTGATTTTCCGTTGAGCTTTGGTAACTATCGGTAACTGTTCGCCCGCCAACAATAAATCCGCGCCGGTTCTGTGACGCGGATTTTATCGTATTTATATTGTTATCTATTGCTTAGCGCAAGCTGCGACGGCTCATGACATAAGCGCACGTTACGCTCACCAGTCCACCAAGTCCCAAGATGCCGCTAGCGGTGTTCAGAGTACCAGTGAGAGGCAATTCCTTAGTGGTTGGCGCAGTAGGAGTTGGCTGCGGCTGCGGTGTGGTAGCAGGAGGTGTTGTTTGATTGGTGGTTGGTGGTGTTGTCGGCTCAGTCGGCGTTGGTTGCGCTGGCTTATTCGGCTCATTCGGCGTTGGCTGAGTCGGTGGATTTACCGGCGGTGTCGTCACCGTGTACGTTTCAGTTGTCGCGTCATCACAAGCGTCTGGAGCACCCGTGATGGTCGGTGTGTCGACACAAGCAGTGTTCTTGTGCTTACCCTCAACAAACTTCGCATACTTAGCCGTCAAAGAGAAGGTCTGCGACTGACCAGCAGGCAAGTTGGCAATGGTGTGTGTCCACTTAGCACCATCAACTTTACCAGCGCTACTGGTTGACAGCGTCACTTCTTTTGGTGCGTTGTCGCTGACGACAACATCTTTCAGATCTGTTTTGCCAGTGTTTTTGACGGTAATTTCATAGGTGAAATCACTGTTGACTGCCACTTTAATATGTTCTTGTTTGTTAACTGTTTTGGTGATACTGACTGACGGCTTTGGTTCTTCTGGCTTGGTTTCCTCAGTGATGGTAAAGCTACCCGTACAATTAGGGCTGGTTACTTCGCCAAGGCTAGTGACAGCTGTTGCTTGAGCTTTGTATGTACCTGGCGTCTTGAGTTCAACACCCATACCAGTCTGGTCACCAGTCACACCACCAGCGTCAACAAGTTTGCCTGATGGGTCATACACCCGGATGTAGATTGATTGGATGGTGGCACCATTTTTGGCTGACGCCTTGGCACTCATGTGGTAGCGATTACGTGACAGCTGGGTGATAGTCAAGTTATCACAGGTAGCGACTGGCTGTGGCTTAGGCTGCGGCGTTGGTTGCGGCTGCGGTGTTGGTGTCACCGGAACAACCTGTGGCACGCTATAGGTCAACAAGTTACCGCAAGAAGACATGATGCGGAATTTACCTCGAGTAGCCGAACTGCCTTCCCAGCCCATGTACCAACTACTGTCCCACAACTTCTGCGGACGAGAGTAAATGGTACGTCCGGCAACCGTGTGGGCTTTTTGACCCTGGGCTTCAGAAAACCGTGAAGTCCAACCCCATGACTGGGCAGAGGAGTCAACCTCATAACGCACCTTGGTGCTAGAAATATTCGCCAATTCTGCTCTGGTGATGCCATTGTAGGTTAGTACGTCGCGGAAATTGTTGGTATTTTTGTCATAGTGAGCCAAAATTGCTTCTTTGCTGCCGACACCGCCTTGGATCATATCGTCTGACGCGGCTTGTGCATAATCCTGGAAGAAAACTACTGACTGCAGCACCATGGCTATCACCATCATGCCGATGCCCAAATGTTTTACGGTTACTTGTTTTGATGTCGTCGCTGCTTGCTTCAAGCGAGCTATATATGTTTTCCACGACTGTCTAGCCATACCCTCACTCCTTACTGCATCATCTCCACCTGATGCGTTATATCTTACTATTACTACCGTATCATATATTTTACAGAAGCACAATGAATGAACATTTGATAATTGCTTGAACTAATTTGCATAATCTGTTATATTGTATAATCGAAGTTTAAGTACAAATTGTTAAAGGGAAACTATGGCAAAGAAGAATACGAAACGCAAGTTGATCGCTTTGGTGAGCAACAAAAGCAAGCACCGAACTTACTACACGACAATCAACACACAGAACCGCACTACCAAAGGTCAAGGTAGGTTGACGCTGCGTAAATACGACCCAATTGCTCGCGAGCACGCAACCTATACCGAAACCAAGAAAAACCTTGGTCGCAACGAAGTTAAAGCTCGTAAAAGCTAGTTTCTTATCACGCGTATCATTAAAAACCCACGTGTACAACCGTGGGTTTTATATTGTTGAATGAGCATGCCTCGAGCGCCAATAGATATCCCGCAAAGCATTCATCACATACAGCGAAGCTTCGTATGGTGAATTATACGGGCTAAAGTAAGCATGAACATCGCCGTCAGACGCCCACTTGGTGCACATGTAGTAGTAGTGATCAGAGGTTTGCAAATTACGCCAGTCGCTAATCAATTGAGAATCGCCAGACGCCAGTACTCGCGGCGCCAGCTGATACAGATAGCGCAGAGCTTCTTGTTGCAAAGCATTGCCATTCCACGCCGTCAAATCTCTCTCGCTGTCGGCCCAAGTGATAGTTTCCGGCATACTCACGTCTCCGACTGGTGCGTTCGATAGAGCTTGCGACACCGTATTAAACTGACCGCCAGCTGTTATCCATTTCCCAACAAACCGCTCAAAGAAGGTGAAAATGCCGTGTTCTTTCCACTGATGCTCACCAAACGTTTCATAGTCCATGAACAAGTTGACCAATGGGCCGCCCGATGCTGTGAGCCATGAGCTGTAAGTTTCAGCCGTCAGTGGCCAGCCGCTCCACTTTTTGTTGCTAAACCGAAAGGCGATATCATCACTCAAGCGATAATTCTTTAGGAGTAACCTTGTGTGCGTGGCGCCTTTTGGTTGATAGACATAATTTGGGCTACGCCAACCCAATACTTTGTCCCAGCCTTCAGCCAGCACACCGTCATACCCGTGTGCTTCTGCCCAGGCCCCAAGCTCATCATTGTACGCCAACTCCGTGTTTGCCAAAACGTTGGGCGAAACGCCAAATAGCTGTTTGATTTTTTCAGCATGCAGAGCAACTTGCTTCTCAAATTCAGACTGATCGTAGAAAAAGGCCAGGCTGTGATGATAGGGACTCGCCAATAACTCCACGCGTCCTGTTTTCACGAGTCGCTGAAAACTGTCAATCACATCAGGCGCGAATTGCTCAGCTTGCTCCAAAAACACGCCAGACAAACTCAGTGACAGGCAAAACCCTGGATGTTCATATAGCAGCTTTTCCAGCAGCGTGTTCATCGGTCGGTACGATTTGTTTGCCACTTTGAGAAAGATCTCTTTATTGTCTTGGTCGCCGTCACTGCTGAAATAATCATGACGGTTGGCAGTGTCAAGCGCACCATAGCTGCGGACGCGCCATGGCTGGTGGGCGTGCAGGTACAGGGTAATCGCTGGACGGCTCATGCACCACCGCCTTTTATTCGAGCCTGCTCGTACAATTTCAAACAATGCTGAGCCGCGTCATGCCAGGACAATTGGGCGTATTCTGTTTTGACATCTTCCTTGAGAATTTCCAAAAGAGCAGGCGAGCGCGCCAACATGACGATCTGTCGCGCCAATTTGTTGGTGTCCCAATAGTCAAATCGTAAAATATTATGTAGCACTTCACCGACGCCAGACTGGCGACTGATGAGCAGAGCTGTGTCGTGGTGCGCCGCCTCCAACGCCGTCAAACCAAACGGTTCTGACACTGAACTCATCACAAACACATCGATCAGATGGTAAGCGTCGCGCCACTGCCGACCACGGACAAAGCCTGTGAACACCACTTTGTCGCTGATACCTAAGTGCGCCGCCAAAGCAACCAGTTCGTCGCGCTGCTCACCACTACCGCTCAGCAGCAATGCAATTTTTTGGTGCTGGTTGATGGCCTCAGCCACCGCCCGAATGAGGTAGGTCAAGCCTTTTTGCACTGTCAATCTGGTCAATGCGCCAACGATGATATAGCCTTCTTTTTTCAGGTCTTCCAAGTATTGATAGGTGCCTTGGTCGTATTCGTGTGGCGGCAGTTCATCCAGGTCAATGGCATTGTAGACAACCTCGATTTTCTCTGGTGGAATGTGATAATTCTTGACAATGATATCTTTGGTGATGTGGCTCACGGCGATGATTCGGTCAGCCATCAACAACCCTTGCTGCTCGATTTCATGTACCAATGGATTGCCTTCATTCTCACCAGAACGGTCAAATTCAGTCGCGTGCACATGCACGATCAGCGGTGCATTACACTGTTGCTTAGCAATGATGCCCGCTTCCATGGTTAACCAGTCGTGAGCGTGAATAGCGTCTGGAGGATGCTGTTTGACAAATTCTTTCACAAAGCAGTTATATCGTCGCTGCACCGCCCGCATACCGCTTAGTCCGCAATCATGCGCTTGCTTGTCCGAAGTGCCCAAATCATCATAGGCGCCAAAACCATCTTTTGATGCCTCCAAATGCGTCGCTGCGTGCACATTCATGAAATCAATATTCGGATGCTCGGCAGAGTAGGGCACAACAAAGTCGATATCCACACCACAGTCAGCTAGTGCCCGTGACATCTGATAACATGCGACGCCTAACCCTCCGCTATTATGCGGAGGTAATTCCCACCCAAGCATCAATATTTTCATACCTACTATTTATCATAAAACGATGCTTATGTTTTTTCAATAGTTTTTCACGGTTTTTCAGGAGTATTTCACGCAGCGACCTGTCAGATAGCCTCCTCAAATCACCCAAAATGAGTTGCCGAGGACGGAAAAATCATGTAAAATAACGCCAAGACACAGGGGAGTAGCTCAGTTGGTAGAGCACCGGTCTCCAAAACCGGGTGTCGCAGGTTCGAGTCCTGTCTCCCCTGCCATAGAGCCGTAGAGCCATAAAATAGCAGAGGTTTTCCCTCTGTTTTTTTCTCACCAGGCGTGTGGTATACTGATTTCATGAAACCATTGCAGTTATCTTCGCCGCACTTGATTATCATGGTCGGCGCACCGGGGGCGGGAAAAACACAGTTTGCGACTGAATTTGCCAAAATGTTCAATGCGCCAATGTTAAGCAGTGACACACTGCGTGAATTGTCGAGCGATGATGCACTGATTCACAAAGCTGCAATCGATTTGCTTCGAGAGTTACTCAAGCCAAGACAGACAATCATTTTCGACGGCAACACCGAAAAGCGTGCTTGGCGTTCCGACATCGCCAAAGTCGCTCGTGAGGCTGGATTTAAGCCATTGTTCGTATGGGTACAGACCGACCCCGCCATGTCCAGAGCCAGATGGCTTCGTTCACACAACGGCGATGAAGCACTGTTCGAACAGAAATTACGAACTTTCTCACCACCACACGCTAGCGAGCCTTACATGGTCATCAGTGGTCGTCACACCTACAATACGCAGGCAAAAACACTTTTGAAAAAACTCAGCGATGCCACCCGTCCAGCTGCTTCTATACGTACTCAGCCCCGATCGATTGGCGGACGAGTACGGGTTCAATAAACAAGGAGCGAGATGCCAACCATCACTGATCCTGAATTTGGCGAGATCACTGTCACCAGGCGCGCACTAGCTAGTCGTGTCAGTTTGCGTATCGCCCCAAACGGTCGCATCCGCATCACCATGCCGCTTCACGCGCCACTGGCTTCCGCCAAACTCCTCGTCAAACAGTCACGCCGCAGTATCCACCAACTCATCACCGAACAGCAAGGTGATTTTCCATACGGTACACCTCAACAAATTGGCAAAAGTCACAACCTACTAGTGGAGCAGGGAGCACCCGCTGTCAAAACCGTCGGAACTACCATCATCGTCAGGGTAACGGACGAGCAAGATTTCACCGACCCCATATTTCAACAATCCATTCGCGACCACGTCGTCAAAGCCCTGCGCAAAGAAGCCAAAAGCTATTTGCCGCGCCGCCTCAAATTCTTAGCAGAGCAACACGGCTTTCACTACGACAAAACCCGACTCACACATTCGTCCAGTCGCTGGGGCAGTTGTTCCTCAAACGGTACTATCAGCCTAAATATCGCCCTCATGAATCTACCGTTTGAACTATTGGACTACGTCCTCATCCACGAACTGTGCCACACGCGCCAGATGAATCACTCGCAAGCATTTTGGTGCGAAGTTGCCGCCATCGATCCACGCTATAAACAACATCGCACCACCCTGAAAAAATACACCCCACACGTATAACGCTTATGGTATACTGGTACATATGCAGGGAGGGAATCTTATCTATGCCATCATCATTTTACTTGTCATATCATGGCTGATGTTTCTAGCAGTCGTCGTCATCGCCTATCGTGGACGACACCAGTCACGCCAAGAGCTACGACGTAGTCGCTCCCGTGAACGGCTGGAACGCGACCGCGTATTGACGCTAGTCAACAACCTCACCGATGCCATCATCAGCATGGACGCCCACGGCATCATCGGCCTCTACAACGCCGCCGCTTTGAGTCTGCTTGACACCAACGCCAGCATCCAAGGCGTACACATTGATGAGCTATTAAATTTTGAAACTAACGACAAACAGCCAGTTCCTGTATTTAAGGAATTGCGAAAATCGCCAGCCATTCGTACCCGCGACGACATCATCATGCCCCTTGAGGGCGGTGACCGCGTGCGCTTGTCAGCCACTTTTGCGCCAGTACAGGGCGGCAGCGACACACTCACTTCGGACGGCTACGTCCTCATTTTGCGCGACATCACTCGAGTCAAAAGTTTGGAAGAAGAGCGCGATGAATTCATCAGTGTGATCAGCCACGAACTACGCACCCCCATCACCATCGCCGAAGCCTCACTCTCCAACGTTCAGCTCATGATGCACCGCGGCATGACCGACAAATTAGACGATTCGCTTGCCGAAGCCCACAAACAAATCATGTTCCTCGCGCGCATCGTCAACGACCTCAGCACGCTGTCTCGCGCAGAACGCGGTATTGCTGATGAATCAGAGCTCATCAACGTCACTGAACTAGCCGAAAAACTCCGCCACGAATACGAACCGCAAGCCACAGAGAAAAAATTAGCATTTAACCTGGACGTTAGAGCAGGCGTCGGCAATGTCAATGTGTCTCGGCTATATCTTGAAGAATTATTGCAAAATTTCATCACCAACGCCATCAAATACACCCAAAAAGGCTCGGTCACCCTCATCATGAAGCGCAGCGGCGGCAAAGTCTACTTTGGCGTCAAGGACACCGGCATCGGCATCGGGCGCAGTGATCAGAAAAAAATCTTTGACCGTTTCTTCCGCGCCGAAGATTACCGCACGCGTGAAACCAGCGGTACTGGACTAGGGTTGTACGTGGCGGCCAAACTAGCCCGCAAACTCGGCTGTACCATCAAACTAGAAAGCCGTCTCAATCACGGATCAACCTTCAGCTTCAGCCTGCCACCGGCAAAGCCCGCCAAAAAGCAATAATACCGCTCACACTTGCAATGCATGCATTTTTTGTGCTAAGCTATACTTGACAGTCTGTGAAAAACAGACTTTTTAATTTGGGAGAAACACATGGCAGAAAAGGGTAAGCAGACAGGGAAAACCACCGTACGCCGCGTCAAGGCAACGGATGATTCCCCTAAAAAAACCATCAAAAAGAAATCAACCACCAAACCAGCACGCGTCACTCAAAAGGCCGGAGCAGATTCAGGCATGCGCGACTCATTTGTTGGTTATTTCAAGGGAGCGTGGGCCGAGCTGAAGCTCGTTCGTTGGCCAACCCGCGCCAACACCTGGATCATGACTGGCACCGTGATTGGCTTTACGTTGCTGCTTACCACATTGATTTTATTACTTGACACTGGATTTAACTGGGTCTTTGAGCAAATTTTGAAATAAAGGTAAAAGGAGTTTTTTATGGCAAATAATCGTTACGACTCAACCCGTCAGTGGTACGCTATTCACACCTATTCTGGCTACGAAGAAAAGGTAGCAGAATCCATTCGTCAGCGCATCAACGGTGTTGACATGGCAGACAAAATTTTCGACGTCATGGTCCCAAAAGAGAAACAAATCCAAATCAAAAACGGCAAACGCAAAGTCGTTGAAGCCAAGATATTCCAAGGCTACGTTTTGGTAGAGATGAACCTAACCGACGAAACGTGGTACATCATCCGCAACACGCCTGGTGTAACTGGGTTTGTCGGCGCAGACACCACGCCAACACCCGTTTCTGACAAAGAAATTGCCAAAATCAAAAAGCGCATGGGTGTCGAAGAGCCAAAGCACCAGATTGATTTCTCAGAGGGTGAAGTTGTTTCCATCACCGATGGTCCGTTCAAAGGCTTTGACGGTGCGATCGCCGAAATCGACCCAATCAAAGGCAAGATCCGCGTCATGGTCAGCATGTTTGGACGCGACACTCCAGTCGAGCTTGACGCCCTGCAGGTGAAAAAAGTCTAACACGCAGGACCAAACAGTCCAATTTATATATTATCAAAAGGGTGGAGAGGTTTTACCATGAGTACACTAGAAATGCCACAACCCAGTGATGATAACTCCGACAAGAACGAGAAGGTCATACAGCCCAGTGACGACACCACCCAGGAAGCCGCCAAAGTCTCAGAAGAATGGTTAGAAGCACTGGGTGAGCCTGATGGCAATGAGTTAGCAGATGCCTCCCGTAAACATCTAGTCGCCATAAATAGTTTAATCACAACCTTCGAAAGACTATCTGCCAATCAGACTATTGATGAGCAACAGCGTGTTCTAAATAAGTCCAGCACCTTATTAAATATGCAGTATCTCCCAGCATTACGAGAACTCGCCACCCATTATTTACAAGACTTACCGACAACACCAAAGCAAAAGGAATCTTTGCTCGCTTGGTTTGCCGATCTGATGGAAAGCGATAGACAGGCAGTTATGGCTGCAGCACATGCCATCGCTCCAGACAGTATTCCAGAAAAGCAGGCAGATATACCAGCGCAAGCTAAACTATATGTAAACCAACTATACGAGGAGTCCGTAGAAGAATGTGAAGAAGACCTCTCACGTATGCCTGCTTATTTTGCTGCCAATTTTGCAATATCCCTGGGGCAACACCAGGCCAATATGATAAATTCCACATACGACAGCATACCTACCGTATCAAAAGAGGCACAGACACCAGAGGACGACACTCCTCCACCTGAAATCCCAACCAGCCTTGAAATCAAAGACCCCAAAATAGCTCGCATGTTGATGTTCTCAGAAATTGGCAAAGAGGTGATTAAAGGCTTGGCTATCACTGGCGGCGTGGCAGGCGGCATCATTATTGGCAACGCAGTCACGCACTTTTTCTCACGCAAAAAATAATGCATCGCACATCAAACTACCAAACGTCTTTGGCTTGCACCACTTCACTGGTGTGTGCCAGATAGTGTTGCAGCAGAAAGATGATCAATGCCACGGTGATAAACACCAACAAAATGATCACTACCCACAGATTACCCATCTGCAAAATACCAGCCAGCAAAACCGGCACTGTCGCGACGCCGCAAGCCAACACCTTGCCTACCAACAACGTCACCAAGGTGACGGGACACTGACAAAACCGCACTGACCGCTTCAACATCCGCGAACCGCCGCGTCCTAGCCAATAGGTAAGAGCGGTGAGGGTGATGAGCAGCACCAACGCCGTAGCAATCCCCAACGCAGCGCTCAACAGCTGAGCCATCAACGGCTCTGGCTCCGTCGGCGCTGTCTGCATCAACGGTTCTGCAGTGCGCAGATTGATTGATAGTCCAAAGAACTTACCGCGACGCATCAGCCACACTACGGCGGACAAAGAGATAATCGCATAAACAAACAAGAGCAATGTGTAGCCCACCGCACCAAACGCGTTAATGATGCGCTTAATCGGGAGCGGGCCTCGCACGTTCATGCTTGAATTATACCACACTTTTTTGT
>ERZ773062.1368-NODE-1368-length-10330-cov-34.848273_pt1 | contig 10330 bp, 8 predicted proteins | sample MGYA00580626_ERZ773062 | MGnify/ENA primary metagenome ERZ773062 (study PRJEB29015, sample SAMEA2738003) | human oral metagenome | biome: human oral; feature: human-associated habitat; material: dental | place: China | collected 2058 ...
GAGATAATGGAGCAAATTGAAAATATCAATGACAATCTAGATAGGATTTCACTTCTATTGAATCAGAAGTTGAATCTTCAATTAGGTGATATTATCTATCATACCGAAGCAAAATATTTTAATACGGATCAATTGATTCAAAAGAATTTTTTACCATATTTTGGAACAAATGATAAAAATATATCCTTTGAGTTTGTAGATAATAAGATAAAGTTTTTATTATTTCTTTCTATGTTAGAAGTTATGGCGACAAACAGTTCTGAAAAGTTTTTGCTTGTCTTACGAAATTTGGACGATTTTCTATCCTATAATGATTTTGTTGAATGTTGTGAGAAAATGGAGTTTCTGACTAATCATAGCGATTCATTATATATTGTTTTATTTCCTTCCAATGAAGGTTATCTTCATGTCACGAAAGAAGTTTTAGAGGAAATCAATATTGTTTCCGATTATGTTGATCATTTTTATTCGCTAGAATTTATGTATAATCGCTTTACCAATCAGTATCCAATAAATCAAATACCTGATGAACAAGAATTTTTAACTTCTTTAAGAAAAATTGGATCCTATTTATTTAGCTCGGACATTCTCCACATGAGTTTATCTGTAGAAGATCAAGTAGCATTAAGAATTTTGAATAATTTGTATCAGTACAAAATGAAAACAAAATTCCGTATTGAATCAGTCAATCCAATGTTATTGAAATATTTGGAAGAATAGTATTGACGAGTGAGATTTAAGGCTTTATAATGTTTTTGAGGGAACAAAAATCAAAATTGACGAATTTGAGGTTTTTGTACTCTCAAGATTTAAGTAACTGTACAACTTATACCATGAGAGCCTTTTTCAGACAAACGTTTTTGTACTCTCAAGATTTAAGTAACTGTACAACCGATAGAGCCAAAGTGTTCATATCCCCAGTGTTTTTGTACTCTCAAGATTTAAGTAACTGTACAACTATTGAGTTTTGCCGTCAGCGTCTACCACTGTTTTTGTACTCTCAAGATTTAAGTAACTGTACAACAAGAGGTGCTATAAATGGCATTAGTTGGTTGTTTTTGTACTCTCAAGATTTAAGTAACTGTACAACCAGACAATGAATTAGTTGAAAAACTTTTAGTTTTTGTACTCTCAAGATTTAAGTAACTGTACAACAAAAAGAATTTCATTATCAGATAGATACTCGTTTTTGTACTCTCAAGATTTAAGTAACTGTACAACTATTAAAAATTATGGCATTTTCGTAGTCACGTTTTTGTACTCTCAAGATTTAAGTAACTGTACAACATTCTGTAGTGGTTTTTTCCAGGTGAGTCAGTTTTTGTACTCTCAAGATTTAAGTAACTGTACAACTAAGCGACTTAGTGCACTAGTGAAAAGCGTGTTTTTGTACTCTCAAGATTTAAGTAACTGTACAACTGCTTGCTTTTGGCTCATAGTCTTTTCTTTGTTTTTGTACTCTCAAGATTTAAGTAACTGTACAACATTGCATTGTCATTCTGTTTTTTCCTTTCTGTTTTTGTACTCTCAAGATTTAAGTAACTGTACAACGTAAAGCAATGGTTTATTGATCGTGATCTGTTTTTGTACTCTCAAGATTTAAGTAACTGTACAACCTCCTTAAAAATTTACTCAAGAAAATATCAGTTTTTGTACTCTCAAGATTTAAGTAACTGTACAACTGCTAAGAATATGATTAAAGCAATCAATCAGTTTTTGTACTCTCAAGATTTAAGTAACTGTACAACAGATAGTTCTCCAAGATCCTTAGCAATGTTGTTTTTGTACTCTCAAGATTTAAGTAACTGTACAACGCGCACCTTTACCGGATAAGACTTGGATTTGTTTTTGTACTCTCAAGATTTAAGTAACTGTACAACTTAAAACAACAGACGGTCAGAAAGGAATCAGTTTTTGTACTCTCAAGATTTAAGTAACTGTACAACTGTTAAATATACGAGGGTGTCAGAGACTAGGTTTTTGTACTCTCAAGATTTAAGTAACTGTACAACCACTCCGAACTTACTCCGAATTTACTCCAAGTTTTTGTACTCTCAAGATTTAAGTAACTGTACAACGATGATTATCGGGGATATTGTCGAAGGTATGTTTTTGTACTCTCAAGATTTAAGTAACTGTACAACCCCATGTTTGATTGTCTGTTTTATGTATATGTTTTTGTACTCTCAAGATTTAAGTAACTGTACAACCTAATTCCTGGTATCGCCCTATTTTTATTTGTTTTTGTACTCTCAAGATTTAAGTAACTGTACAACAAAACTGAAAGGGGGTGAGGAAGAGAATGAGTTTTTGTACTCTCAAGATTTAAGTAACTGTACAACTTGCCATTTGTCATTTTTCCTTTCAATTCTGTTTTTGTACTCTCAAGATTTAAGTAACTGTACAACCTAAATTTAAAATGAAGATGAAGGCTTTGGGTTTTTGTACTCTCAAGATTTAAGTAACTGTACAACATTTCTGTTTGGAGTATAATGTGGCTCCTGGTTTTTGTACTCTCAAGATTTAAGTAACTGTACAACAGCTGAGGGATGATCTAAATGAGAAATATCGTTTTTGTACTCTCAAGATTTAAGTAACTGTACAACATGAACTACTTGCATGGTTACAGCGTTCGTGTTTTTGTACTCTCAAGATTTAAGTAACTGTACAACCGCACGACTTTTAACAACCCAGTTGGCGTGGTTTTTGTACTCTCAAGATTTAAGTAACTGTACAACTTCCCATTGGCTTACCAAAGCGATATAAGGGTTTTTGTACTCTCAAGATTTAAGTAACTGTACAACAGGGCGAACTAGCCGATTACATTGTAGACGGTTTTTGTACTCTCAAGATTTAAGTAACTGTACAACAATTTGTTTATTAAAAATTTTCAACTTGTCGTTTTTGTACTCTCAAGATTTAAGTAACTGTACAACTATTCTTCAATTTTTGTAAGAATATGTTTGGTTTTTGTACTCTCAAGATTTAAGTAACTGTACAACTATTCTTCAATTTTTGTAAGAATATGTTTGGTTTTTGTACTCTCAAGATTTAAGTAACTGTACAACCCAAACAGATGAGATTCCAGATTTTGATCAGTTTTTGTACTCTCAAGATTTAAGTAACTGTACAACCGCAGAGTGGCAGTTCCTGAGAACCTTACGTTTTTGTACTCTCAAGATTTAAGTAACTGTACAACGTTTCATGCAGATTCTCAGTGATGCAGGTTGTTTTTGTACTCTCAAGATTTAAGTAACTGTACAACACCTTGAAGCCCGTCTGGGTGATACCAAGGGTTTTTGTACTCTCAAGATTTAAGTAACTGTACAACGCGGCATGATATTTGACGTTTACTGTTACTGTTTTTGTACTCTCAAGATTTAAGTAACTGTACAACCCAATCATCACTCAGCTATACAATGACACTGTTTTTGTACTCTCAAGATTTAAGTAACTGTACAACATAGACTGCTATAAACCACTGTAAATCGCTGTTTTTGTACTCTCAAGATTTAAGTAACTGTACAACAGCTATTGAAATTTATAACTATTATAGGGAGTTTTTGTACTCTCAAGATTTAAGTAACTGTACAACGACTCTTCAATCCCCTACCACTTCCCCCATGTTTTTGTACTCTCAAGATTTAAGTAACTGTACAACGGGTCTTATCGAAAATATCGATATACTCGTGTTTTTGTACTCTCAAGATTTAAGTAACTGTACAACTGTTCTTTACAAACCTCAATCCAATCCGCCGTTTTTGTACTCTCAAGATTTAAGTAACTGTACAACAAAATTTGTTGAATAATAATCGCAGCGGATGTTTTTGTACTCTCAAGATTTAAGTAACTGTACAACAGTGTAGTCTACTGGCTTACAATTTGCTTTGTTTTTGTACTCTCAAGATTTAAGTAACTGTACAACGATATTCTTGGAGACTGGGTTCAGGCGAGGGTTTTTGTACTCTCAAGATTTAAGTAACTGTACAACGGTCTGAATTAGATCTAACTCAGCAATCGGAACGGAAACGCCCTCTTTAGCTTCTTAAGAATAAGCTCACCAGTATGGTATAATGTCATATAGTAGCAATCAGAGAGGAAAGGAGCGGAAACGATGCTAGCTATTTTGATTGATTCTGTAGGTGACAAGTCAGGGACCTATAAGTTGTTAAGAAACCATTCATCCTTGCCTTTTTCTTTAATCCAATCCAGAATCAAAGATCATGACACGGTGATAGAAGTAGACATGTTAGATTTTGATGGATTGAGAAAGGTTCGAGAACTCATCCATGAGTTGAATGCCATTGGAACCAAGGTTACGATGAGGGATTCGACTGGTATTATCACTTTAGAAATAGTAAATAATCTTATTTCTACTTTTGAAGAGATTGCGGCAGAGAGAGAAGAACTGGATGCTCTGGTGTTTGAGGAGGAAGAGTGATTGACACGTTTTTCAGTGGATACCAAGTTAGTTTTTAGTAATAAAAGGAAAATCAATGAATGATAATAGAAATTTATTGCGCTTCCTACAGGAGTTGATATACGGTCTTGTAGATTGTATCAGTGAGAAAGAGTATCAGGAGTTTGTCCTTGATTCCTTAAAACTTTCCAAACAGGAGCTTGATAAAGAGAGTGATTTTTGCCCAGATATTTTATACAATCGACTGGAAAATATAGACGAGCAGGATATCTTGACATTTCAGGAGCTGGATAAGAAAACCAATCCACTAGTATGGAACTGTATCGCTAATTTCTTTGTCCTAGCTTGTCACTATTCATATTTCGCTTCGGAAGAAATCTACCTACCACAAACTATTGAAAGTGTCGACGAGGACATACTTGAGGTTCTTTCCTTAAGTTACAAACAAATCCTAGCTGAAAATAGGGAACTTATTTCACAAATATCTGGGCCAGAAATAGAAGGATACTTAAAGGATGAGCTCGTTAAAAACTACTTTGGACCACTATTTTTATCTGATGAGAACGAATAGGCCATTCGTTCAAGTATAGATCAGGAGAGGATATGCTTACGAGTTATTTTATGTTGATTTTTGCTGAAGCAATTGCGAATCGTATGGAAACAGAATTTACTTCACATATTCGAACCGCCTTGGATGCATGTTGGATTTTTTTGGATAATAGAGATAAAAGGGGAGAGGAACTTTATCGCCTTTTAGATGATGGGACAGACTTCGGTGGAATATTTATCTACATGCAGTTAGATGAAAATGAAGCGAATGGTCTCTTGTGGGACAACATTAGTTATGCAATAGGTGTGGCTGCTAAAGAAGCTTTTGAGTTTGAAAACAAGAAAGAGCTTCCTTCTCCCTTAGAGAACATTGAACCAGAACTGCTCGATGTCTTTATTGGAAATTTAAAAGAAATCAGCATGGATCTTTATCATCACGTCGAAACAGTAAAAATTTTCATCAATAGAAATCCATACCCATCAAGAGAATCTGCCCTAAAAGAACTAGATAGACTGGGATTATTTAGATGATTTGATTGGATGATTTGGCGAAAATTCAAAAAGAATACCCCAGAAGTTAGAGTCTCATCTCTACTTTTGGGGTGTCGTTTATTTTCTATATTTAATTATTCTACAGTACCCATGTACGAATAGCATGGGCAACGCCGGATTCATCATTTGTTTTAGTGATGTATTTGGCGATTTTTTTGAGTTCTGGATTTCCATTTTCCATAACAACAGGGTTTCCAACGACGTTCAGCATGGCACGGTCATTTTCTTCGTCACCGATAGCCATGGTTTCATCTTTGGTCAATCCGAGTTTTTCAGCTAAGTGAGTGATGGCTGAACCTTTGTCTACATTCTTTTTAAGGAGTTCGAGGTAGAAGGGAGCAGATTTGTTAATAGAGTAGCGTTCGTAAAATTCTGCTGGTATCTTTTCAATCGCAGCATCAAGTATCTCTGGTTCATCGATAAACATACACTTAACAATTTCCTTGTCAGCCATTTCTTCGGGAGTACGGTAGAAAATGGGCATGTTGACGAGGGTTGATTCGTGCACCGTGTATTTTCCGATATTGCGATTGGCAGTATAGATACCGTCCTTGGTAATAGCGTGCATATGGACACCGAGCTTGCGACTGAGAAATTCCATATCCAGATAATCCTCATAGGACAAGGATTCGCTGATAATCTCATGGCCAGTAGCAGTTTCTTGGACAAGGGCACCGTTGAAGGTTACCACATAGTCACCATCGTCTCTCAATTGCAAGTCGTCCAGAAGTTTGGCAACGCCTGCGATAGGACGACCAGTTGCAATCACCACTTTGACACCAGCTTGTTTGGCATCTTGGATGGCAGAAAAGACTTGAGGAGTGATTTCCTTTTTATTGTTAACCAGGGTACCATCGATATCGACGGCGATTAGTTTAATACTCATATATTTCCTCTATTCGTTCTTATTTGGGGTAAAATGATCGTTCTCAATCAAGTGTAAAAATTGCTGGGTAATGCTTGCGAAGATACTGTTTTGGTCCAACATTTCTTTTGGGAAATAGAAACGATTATCTCCGTGGCGACTGCCAGCAAGGGATTGAACGATAGGAGACAGGCTAGAGAGTTCTGCCAGTTCTCCATTTTTTTGTAAAATCTCAATCTGTGTCCGTGGATTTTTAGATTCGGGACGATAGATATCATAAGGGAGGTCAAAGTTTTTATGAATGGCAGTGTAATAGTCGGGATCAAATCCGATGTCTTCAACCAGTTGTCTCATGGTTGCGAGTCGGTCTTGATCTTCTTGAGAAAAAGTAATGGATTTAAAGACCTTGCGGTTGACAAAGCGTTGCGACAGGTCTGCGAGAATCTTGTCAGGACAGGTCATCCAGAGTTGGAAGTAGGTATTCATCACGCCATCATCCAGAGCCAGATAGTCAGACAAGGTCACATTTTTTTCAAAGAAAGGAAGGAGATGTGGAGAAGTTCGTGCAAAGAAGTCCTTGTCCTCAGGGTAGAGTTCCTTAGCGCGCTTGAGAAGATTCTGCAGGAGAACTTCCATGGCGCGTGTTGCTGGGTGGAAATAAACCTGCATATACATCTGGTAACGACTGAGGACATAGTCTTCGATGGCATGCATGCCATTGCGCTGAAAGGCAATGCCATTTTCGACAGGACGAATGACTCGTAGAATCCGTGTCAGGTCAAATTCCCCATAAGATGCTCCTGTAAAATAGGAGTCGCGCAAGAGATAGTCCATGCGATCTGCATCAATCTGGCTAGAAATGAGTTGCACGGCCTGCTTGTTAGGATAGGTATGATCAATGACGCTGGCAATCTTTTTTGGAAAGTCTGGTGCCACTTGTAGCAGGACTTGGTGAATCTCTGTCTCAGGACTTTGGATGATTTCCTGAGTAATGGCCTCATGATCTGTATCAAAGAGATGTTCAAAAGTATGGGAGTAGGCACCATGCCCAAGGTCATGTAGGAGAGCAGCGGTCATGGTCAAGAGAGACTCAGCAGGATCCCATTCTTCAGGATATTTTTCTTCAAAAATCTCTGTGATACGACGAGCAATCTCATAGACTCCCAGACAATGGGAAAAGCGACTGTGCTCCCCACCATGGAAGGTATAACTGGAAGTCCCTAATTGTTTGATACGGCGCAGACGTTGAAATTCTTTTGTATTGATCAAGTCATAGATGACCTGATTGTTTACATGGATATAGTTGTGAACTGGGTCACGGAATACTTTTTCGTTCATATGACCATTATAGCAAAATCCTGCTCTTTTTGGTAAAATAGTAGGACAAGAGACAAGAAAGAGGATTTGATGTGAAGATTCGGATGCGAAATAGGATTCAGTTTGATGAACAGTTGGAAGTCATTGACCAGCTCTATGACGTGGAAGTGCGTGAAAAGGGAGATTATCGCTATCTGCTTTTCTATAATGAGGAAAAAGAAAAAGTGGTTCTCAAGTTTCATGAAGAAGAACTGGTGATGACCCGTTTTTCCAATCCGAAGACCATTATGCGATTTCTAAAGGATAGTGATAGTTTGGCCTATATTTCTACTCCAATGGGGATGCAGGAATTTATCATTCAAACGAGTCACTACAAACTGGATAGTCAAAAGATTGAGCTAGCCTATCAACTGCAAAACCAAGAGGGACACCCTTTTGCCAGCTATCAATTGGAAATTACTTGGGGATAAGAATAAGGTTGGCGAATGCCAACCTTATTTGATATAGAGTTCTTGATTTTTCAAGACAATTTCTCGAACAGTAGCAAACTTCTTAAGTTTTTTAAGTTCTTCAGGATGGGTTACGAGAGTGATCACATAGCCCTCCTTGCCCATGCGACCTGTACGCCCCGCACGGTGGGTATAGGTTTCCATATCTCTAGGGACGTCGAAGTTGACAACACATTCCAAGCTATCAATGTCGATACCACGTGCCAGAAGGTCAGTTGCAAGGAGCAGGGTTAACTGCTTGTCCTTAAACTTTTCCAAGATGACTTTTCGAAATTTAACATTGACATCGCTAGCGAGGGAAACAGCTAAGATATCCCGATACTGTAATTTTTCCTCTGCACTTCCAAGGTCTGATAGGCTATTAAAGAAAACTAGTCCGCGAAAATCCTCTACATGAGCCAGTTTTCGCAGCATATCCACACGATGACGTTGGTCCACCTGCATGTAGAAATGTTGAATGTTGTCTAGTTTTTGATCAGAGAGATCAATGGTATGTGTGTTGGGCGCAATCTTTTCTTGGTCAAACTTGGTCGTCGCACTCATGTAGATGAGTTGGTGGTCACGAGGTGCGTAGTGGGTGATTTTCTCGACAAAGTGAATTTGAGAATCATCGAGCAATTGGTCAAATTCATCCAGGATGATGATTTCCACATTCATCATCTTGATTTTTTTCAATTTAATCAACTCAAAGATACGGCCAGGTGTTCCAATCAGAATTTCTGGTCCTTTTTTAAGACGTTCAATCTGGCGTTTTTGACTGGAACCTGATAAGAAGAGCTGAGCAGTCAAACCGATGGCTTCTGCCCACGTTTTACACACGTCAAAAATCTGTCCAGCTAGTTCTGTATTTGGTGCTAGAATCAAGAGTTGCTGGGCTTTTTTCTTTTGTAGTCTGAGAAGACTTGGGAGTAAATAAGCTAGCGTCTTACCAGTTCCTGTTGGGCTCACTCCTAGAAGATTATCTCCTGCAAGAATGGGCTCAAATAGTTGAGTTTGAATGGGCGTGAATTCTTGGAAACCGAGCTGGTCGCTCAGTTCTTGCCATTCAGTCGGTAGTTTGGTTTTCATTTTTCTGCCTCAAATCTAATGCCAGCAGTCTGGCGCATAGTGTATAGTAGCTCATGAATAGAGCTTGCATCATCCAGCCATTTCTGGTAAAGTTTTTGGTCTGGTTGCTGGATCATCTGTGCAAATGCTGCGACTTCCTCAGTCATCGTATGAGGAGCTTGTTGGATAGGGAGCTGGATTTGATTTCCTTGGTGGTCGCTAAAAATAGCTGAGCGGACATGTTCAATCGTGTTAAGGGTCAAGGTTCCATCTGCTGTGTAAATCTCACAAGGAAGATTGGAAGTGATGTTTTTCCCAGCCTTGATATGAACTTGAAAGTCAGGGGAGAAGAGGATACCGTCTCCATTTAGGTCAATGCTATTGTCAAGCTGTTGAGCTTGATAAATCGCGTCTTGAGCCTTTCCAAAGAGGCGAACGGCAGCGTAGAGAGGATAAATCCCCAAATCCATAAGGGCTCCACCAGCAAAACGATCTGAAAAGACATTTGGCGTCTGCCCAGCCAACAAATCCGGCATCTTGGAAGAATACTTGGCATAGTTGAAATCTGCTCCCAACACTTGCTTGTCTGCCAAAAAATTCTTGATAGTGGTAAAAGCTTCCTCGTGGTAGTTTCGTGCTGCTTCAAAGAGAAAACAATGATTTTTCTCAGCTGTCTGTCTCAAATCCAGCCACTCTTGTGGCTGAGTGACAGCTGGCTTTTCAAGAATGACGTGCTTACCAGCAGACAAGGCGGCCTTGGCTTGAACAAAATGCAAGGAGTTTGGACTGGCGATATAGACCACATCAAAGGATGACTTAAAGAAGTCTTCTAATTGATCAAAGAGTTGGATATTTTCATAGCGAGATGCAAAGGTTGCGGCAGTTTCTAGTTTTCTAGAATAGACTGCAACCAGTTGGTATTCTCCACTAGCATGAGCTGCTTCTATGAAATGATGGCTGATAGCCCCTGTTCCGATGACACCTAATTTAAGCATAAATACTCCTTTTCCGACTTCAAATCCTTCCTTCATTATAACATAGAAAAGAAGGACTATCCAACAGATGGTAAAA
>ERZ773062.1375-NODE-1375-length-10285-cov-6.605083_pt1 | contig 10285 bp, 7 predicted proteins | sample MGYA00580626_ERZ773062 | MGnify/ENA primary metagenome ERZ773062 (study PRJEB29015, sample SAMEA2738003) | human oral metagenome | biome: human oral; feature: human-associated habitat; material: dental | place: China | collected 2058 ...
AATTAAAAAATGATATAAGTGCTGAAGACTATGGTGAACTCAATGACACTTGGGCGACTTCTATACAAAATGCTTGGCTAAAGGGTGCTAATCTTGATAGACATGGGGTTATATGGATAAGTTGTAAATATTTACATACTTTATTACGTGTAAAGAAAAACTTAGTTAATTATCATCTTGCTACAATAGGTAGAGCTGGAGAAGATTACATTACTGGAACAGATTTTATCTTTTTACTTTCTAATATTTTTGATTCTGCAACTACTTTTCGTAGAAGAGATTATATTAGATATTCAGAAAAATTATATATTTTGATAAGAGATTCAGATAAAGCAGAAGTAATGAGAGCAAGATACTATGAAGATCTTACTGATAAGAAAAATAAGTTGAAAGTACAAAGAATTAAAAAATATAAAATTGAGATAGATGAATTGACAGGAGCTAATTTAAAAGCTCAAACTGCCGAATTTTCACATATAAGAAGTGTAGCTATTTATCCTGATTTACAGCTTGAACTTGATAATGGGCTTATTGTCAATAAAAAAACTCATGAAATAATAACTGAAAAAGGAATACAAAATGAAGATGATTTATATACTTTATGTTTAGCAAAAGGCTGGAATACTAAATGGTATAACTTCTATAAACAAACTTTTATATAAAATATGAAATAATTCTAGTTTCATCTTTGTTATTACAATAAAAAAATTTATTTTATCAAATTTTTTTAAATTATTATATTCTAGGAAGAACTCTTAAAAAATGAGAGTAAGAAATATTAAAAGCTTAATAAAGAGTTATATATAAAGTGAGGAAGAGAAAATGTTGGATTATGTAAAAGAAAATAATGGAATAAATCAAAGAGCAGAGCTTCACAAAAAAATTTGGGCAATTGCCGATGATGTCCGTGGAGCAGTTGATGGTTGGGACTTTAAACAGTATATATTAGGAATTCTTTTTTATAGATTTATATCAGAGAACATGACAGAATTTTTTAATTCTGCTGAACATGAAGCAGGAGATATAGACTTTGATTATGCAAAAATTTCTGATGAAGAAGCTGAAATAGATTTTAGACCAAATACAGTGGAAGATAAAGGTTTTTTTATTTTACCCAGTCAACTTTTTGAAAATGTTGTAAAAAACGCTAAGGAGAATGAGAATCTAAATACTGATTTAGCAAATATATTTAAAGCAATTGAAGGAAGTGCTATTGGTTTTGCTTCTGAAGATGACATTAAAGGTTTATTTGAAGATATTGATACAACTAGTAACCGTTTAGGTGGGACAGTAGCAGAGAAAAACAAAAGATTAACAGATATATTAACAGGGATAGCAGAAATTAATTTTGGAAATTTTAAAAATAATGATATTGATGCATTTGGAGATGCTTATGAATATTTGATTTCAAATTATGCAAGTAACGCTGGTAAATCGGGAGGAGAGTTTTTTACTCCACAAACTGTATCAAAGCTTTTAGCAAGACTTGTTATGGATGGAAAAACAAGTATTAACAAAGTATATGACCCTACATGTGGAAGTGGTTCTTTACTTCTACAAATGAAAAAACAATTTGATGAACATATTATAGATGAAGGTTTTTTTGGACAAGAAATTAATATGACCAACTTTAATTTAGCTCGTATGAATATGTTTTTACATAATGTAAATTATAATAATTTTTCAATTAAACGAGGAGACACTTTAATTAATCCTTTACACAAAGATGAAAAGCCTTTTGATGCAATTGTTTCCAATCCTCCATACTCAATAAAATGGGTAGGAGATGCTGATCCAACTCTTATTAACGATGAGAGATTTGCTCCAGCAGGAAAATTAGCTCCTAAATCTTATGCTGATTATGCTTTTATAATGCATTCACTTAACTATTTATCAAGCAAAGGACGAGCAGCAATTGTCTGTTTTCCTGGAATTTTTTATCGTAAGGGAGCAGAACAAACAATTCGTAAATATTTAGTCAAAAATAATTTTGTTGACTGTGTTATTCAGTTACCAGAGAATTTATTTTTTGGAACATCAATAGCAACTTGCATTTTAATAATGGCAAAAAATAAAACAGAAAATAAAGTTTTATTTATAGATGCAAGTAAGGAGTTTAAGAAAGAAACAAATAATAATGTCTTAGAAGAAAAAAATATAAATGCAATAGTTGAAGAATTTAGAAATAGAACTAATAAAGAATACTTCTCAAGATATGTAGATAAAGCAGAGATTGAAGAGAATGATTATAACTTATCTGTATCAACTTATGTAGAAAAAAAAGATACAAGAGAAATAATTGATATAGTAAAGTTAAATAAGGAAATTGAAGAAACTGTTTTAAGAATTAATGAACTAAGAGCTTCTATTGATGAGATAGTAAAGGAGTTAAACTAATGAAAAATGATATTATTATATATAATACAGAAGATGGAAATAGTAGAGTAGAGCTTCATTTACTTGATGGAACAATTTGGCTTAATCAATTAGAAATAGCAGAACTTTTCCAAACTACAAAACAAAATATAAGTAAACATATAAAAGCTATATTTGATGATGGAGAATTAGATAAAAATGCAGTTGTCAACTATCAGTTGACAACTGCAAATGATGGAAAAGATTACAATACAGCATTCTATAATTTAGATATGATATTAGCTATAGGTTATCGTGTTCGTTCACCAAGAGGAATGCAATTTAGAAATTATGCAAGCACAGTGTTAAAAGACTATTTAATAAAAGGCTTTACTATGGATGATGAAAGATTAAAGGAAAATGGAGGAGGGAAGTATTTTAAAGAATTACTAGACCGTATTCGTGATATTCGTTCAAGTGAAAAAGTCTTTTATAGACAAGTTTTAGATTTATTTGCAACAAGTATTGATTATAATAAAAATAGTGATGAAGCAAAATATTTTTTTGCAACTGTGCAAAATAAAATGCACTATGCAATTCACCATAATACAGCAAGTGAACTTGTATATAATCGTGTAAATAGTGAAAAAGATTTTATGGGGCTTAAAACCTTTAAAGGAGAGCTTCCAACTTTAAAAGAAGCAAAAATAGCAAAAAACTATTTAAATGAAAAAGAATTGAAAAATTTAAATACTTTAGTTTCAGGTTACTTAGAATTTGCTGAAAGACAAGCAGAAAAAGAAATTGTTATGTATATGAAAGATTGGGTAGAACATATTGATAGAATTTTAAAAGCTGTTGGAGAAGATATTTTACAAGGGAATGGTAAAATTACAAATCAAGAAATGGCAGAAAAAGTTGAAATTGAATATAAAAAATTCAGAGAAAAAAATTTAACTCAAGTAGAAAGAGATTATTTAGAAGAAATTAAAAATATTGAAAGAATTGCAAAAGAAAATAGCAAGAAAAAATAAAAACTTTAATCAAAAATTAAAGGAGAAAATAAAGATGTCTAAAATAATGGATATGATAAAAAATGAAAAAGTTGAGTGGAAGAAATTAGGGGAAGTTTGTGATATCATTAAAGGAAAACAATTTAACAAAAGAGATATGTTGGAAGATGGTAAATATCCTGTTATAAATGGTGGAATTACTCCTTCTGGATATGTAGAAATGTATAATCAAAGTGCCAATACTATAACTATTTCACAGGGGGGAGCTTCAGCAGGGTTTATAAATTTTATAGAAAATAAATTTTGGTTAGGGGCACATGCATTTGCTATAAATCCTAAAGATACAGTTTTAAATAGATACATTTATCATTTTTTGAAACTGAATCAAGAAAAACTTCAAGATAAAAAAGAGGGAGCAGGGATTCCAAGTATTTCAAAAACAACTTTAGAAAGTTTGGAAATCCCAATTCCTAGTTTGGAAACTCAAGAAAAAATTGTAAAAATACTTGACAAATTTACAAACTATGTTACTGAATTACAATTTGAATTACAAGCTCGTACTAAACAGTATTCTTATTATAGAGATATGCTTTTGAGTGAAGAGAATTTAAATAAACTTTCTGAAAAAATAGATAGGTTAGAAGATTATTCAGAAATATATTTATTTCAACTTGAAGATCTTATAAAAATAAAAAATGGAAAAGATTGGAAACAGTTAGGAAAAGGTAAAATTCCTGTTTATGGAAGTGGTGGAGAAATGGGAATTTATGTAGATAGATATTCTTATGATAAACCTACTGTATTAATACCAAGAAAAGGTTCAATAGAAAATGTATTTTATTTAGAAGAACCATTTTGGAATGTAGATACAATTTTCCATACAGAAATAGATGAAGAAAAAATTGTTCCAAAATATTTTTATTACTTTATTGAAAACTATAATATTAAGTCTCTAAGCACAGATTCAACTAGACCAAGTCTTACTCAAGAGAAATTAAATAAAATAAAAATAAAACTACCACATATTAAAATTCAAAATAAAGTAGTTGAAATTTTAGATAAATTTCAATCTTTGCTTTCGGATACACATGGTTTACTACCACAAGAAATTGAACAAAGACAAAAACAATATGAATTTTATAGAGAAAAACTCTTGACATTTGATGAAAAATATGATAGCCTGCCTGCCTGCCTGCCTGCCTGCCTTATAATAGGTAGTAAGTTCTTTAATATTTTAAAAGAGGCTGCGGCGATTGTAGAGGTTGAATTATTTAGTAAAATTGAATGGAAAAGGTTGGGAGAGATTTGCAATGTAAAAATAGGTGAAAAACCTAAAGAAGAAATATATAAAACTAATGAAGTAGCAAAATACAAATATATTAATGCTGGTACAACAGAAACAGGATATGTTTACTCATTCAATAATGAAAAAGATACAGTTACAACTCCATCAAGAGGGCAAGGAGGAATAGGATTTATAGGCTTTCAGTCAGAAAAATTTTGGCTTGGAGCACTATGCTATGGAATAAAATCAAAAGAAGAAAAAATATTAATTAATAAATATTTATATTATTATTTATTAAATTCAAATCAAGTTATATCATTAAAAAAAGAAGCTGGAATACCAGCTATTAATTTGAATGAGTTGTTAAAAATTAAAATTTTACTTCCAGAATTTATAGTTCAAAATTATATAGTATCAATCCTTGATAAATTTGATACTTTAATCAATGATTTAACAAAGGGATTACCAAAAGAAATAGAATTAAGACAAAAGCAATATGAGTTTTATAGAGAGAAGTTATTAGATTTTTCTAAAAATAATTAATATGTGAGGTGAGATTGTGGAAGAATACAATTCTTTAAGAGAGATAGCTCAAAAAATAGAGGATTCCAATAAAAAAGTTACTTTATTATATGCTTTTAACACAACTGGGAAAACTAGATTATCTATGGAATTTAAAAACTTAGTAAATGAAATAAGAGATGATGAAGTAATCAAACATGTGATTTATTACAATGCTTTTACTGAAGATTTATTTTCATGGAATAATCATTTAGGAAAATTAGAGATTAATAAAAATTCTAAATTTATTGACTTAATAGAAAGACAGGGAAAAGAAAAAGAAATAGCAGAGCGATTCAGAGAATTCACTTCCTCAAAAATTGAACCAGATATACATATAGATACTGGAGAAATAATATTTAACCTAGCAACAGGGGATGAAGATTCTATTAAAAATATAAAAATATCTAAAGGAGAGGAGAGTATTTTTATTTGGTCAGTATTTTTTGTTTTAATGGAAACAATTATTTCTGAATTAAATATTGATGAAGTTAATGATAGAAGTACAGATGAATTTAACTCTATTCAATATATTTTTATAGATGATCCAGTTACTTCATTGGATGATAATCATCTTATACAATTGGCTATTTACTTAAAAGAAGTTATAGTTAACTCAAAATCAGATGAATTAAAATTTATAATAACAACACATCATGCACTATTTTATAATGTATTATTTAATGAATTTAAAAGTGATAGAACAATTAAAAATAATAAAAGAGATTTTTGTTTATTACAAAAAAAAGATGAAAAATATTTCTTAAATGAACAGAATAATGATTCACCATTTGCATATCACTTGTTTATTAAAAAAATAATTCAAGAAGCAATTGATAAAAATAGCATTGAACGCTATCACTTTATGCTATTTAGAAATTTATTGGAAAAAACTGCTTCTTTTCTTGGATATAATAGTTGGGGTGAATTGATTGTAGTTAATGGAATGTCTGAAGAAGAAAGAAAATCATATATTAGATTTATCAATTTATCTTCTCATAGTAAAATATCCGATTTAGAATCAAAGGAATTAAAGTCAAATGAAAAGAATTTACTAAATCTTTTATTTGAAAATTTTAAAAAAGAATACAAATGGAAGGAGTAATTTAAATGTCAGAAGCAAGGATACAATATACTACATCTACAATAGCAGAAATGACTAATGGAATTATTTTAGCAAACTTTGAAAAAGACAAAAGTATTGGTGATACATCTTATCAAAGTGAAGCTGAGCTTGAGAGAAATATGATTGATAATTTAGTTTCACAAGGATATGAGAAGCTTATTATAAAATCTAATGATGACTTATATAATAACTTAAAAATTCAGATTGAAAAATTAAATGGAATTTCTTTCTCCATTGATGAATGGAATAGATTTCTATTGGAATATTTAGATACTCCAAATGATGGCATGATTGAAAAGACACGAAAAATCCAAGAGAATCATGTTTATGATTTTATTTTTGATGATGGGCATTTAAAAAACATAAAAATTATTGATAAGAAAAATATTCACAATAATTTCCTACAAGTTATAAATCAAGTTAGTCAGAAAGGAAATAGCCATAATCGTTATGATGTAACAATTTTAGTTAATGGATTGCCACTTGTTCATATTGAATTAAAAAAACGAGGTGTAAACCTTCATGAAGCTTTTAACCAGATACATAGATATAGTAAAGAAAGCTTTAACAGTGAAAATTCTCTATATAAATATGTGCAGATTTTTGTTATCTCTAATGGCACTTATACAAGATATTTTGCAAATACAACAGCACAAAATAAAAATAATTATGAATTTACTTGTGAATGGGCAGATGCTAAAAATAAGGTTATTCGTGATTTAGAAGATTTTACAAAGACATTTTTTGAAAAGCGTGTTATTCTTGAAGTACTTACAAAGTATTGTGTTTTTGATGTAAATAATACATTACTTATTATGAGACCTTATCAAATAGCAGCAACAGAAAGAATTTTATGGAAGATAAATTCAAGCTATGAAGCAAAAAAAGCTGGAAAAACAGAAGCAGGTGGTTTTATTTGGCATACAACAGGTTCAGGAAAAACACTTACTTCATTTAAAGCTGCAAGATTAGCAACAGTACTTAACTTTATAGATAAGGTATTTTTTGTGGTAGATAGAAAAGATTTAGACTATCAAACTATGAAAGAATATCAAAGATTTCAGCCAGACAGTGTAAATGGAAGTAAAGATACAAAAGAACTTAAAAGATGTATTGAAAAAGATGATAATAAAATTGTAGTTACAACCATTCAAAAATTGAATGAATTTATAAAGAAAAATCTTAATCATGAAATTTATGATAAGCATTGTGTACTTATATTTGATGAATGTCATCGTTCACAATTTGGAGATGCACAAAAAAATATTAGAAAATCTTTTAAAAAATATTATCAATTTGGTTTTACAGGAACACCAATTTTTCCAGAAAACTCTCTTGGTGGAGAAACTACATCAGGAATATTTGGAGCACAACTTCATAGTTACGTAATAACAGATGCTATTCGTGATGGTAAAGTTTTAAAATTTAAGGTAGACTATAATAATATTACTCCTAAATTCAGATCAGCAGAAAAAGAAGATGATGAAAAAAAATTAGCTAAATTAGAAAGTAAAATGTTTTTACATCCTGAACGTATAACTGAAATTACAAAACACATTTTAAAAGTTTTTGATACTAAGACACATAGAAATGAGTTTTATGATTTAAAACATAGAAGGTTAAATGGTTTTAATGCTATGTTTGCAGTACAAAGTGTCGAAGCAGCAAAACTGTATTATGAAGAGTTTTACAAACAGCAAGAATCCTTACCAAAAGAAAAAAGGTTAAAAGTTGCTACTATATACAGTTTTACTGCAAATGAAGAACAACCAATTATTGGCGAAATATTAGAAGAAAATTTTGATGTATCTGCTATGGATTCTACTGCAAAAGAATTTTTAAGTAGAGTAATTAAAGATTACAATGATTACTTTAAAACAAATTTCTCAATTAATGGTAATGAATTTCAAAACTATTATAAAGATTTATCTTTGAAAGTAAAAAATAAAGAAGTTGATTTACTTATTGTTGTTGGAATGTTTTTAACAGGTTTTGATGCACCTACATTAAATACCCTATTTGTTGATAAAAATTTAAGATTTCATGGTCTTATTCAAGCTTTTTCAAGAACTAATCGTATATTGAATAAGGTTAAAACTTTTGGTAATATTGTTTGTTTTAGGGATTTGGAAAAAGCAACACAAAATGCAATTAAAACTTTTGGTGATGAAAATAGTGTAAATATAATTTTAGAAAAAAGTTACGAAGAATATATTCATGGTTTTACTGATGAAGAAACCGGAAAAACAATTAAAGGATATATAGATATATGCAATGAAATTATTGCTAAATTTCCAGAGCCAACTGAAATAGAACTTGAAACAGATAAAAAAGAATTTGTAGAGCTTTTTGGTGAAGTATTAAAAGCAGAAAATATACTTAGAAATTTTGATGAATTTGAAAATTTTGAAAAAATTATTTCTGATAGACAAATGCAAGATATGAAAAGTGTATATGTTGATATCAGAGAAAATATTCTAAATTCAAAACGAAATGAAGTAACTGATGGAGAAAATATTGATTTTTCTGATGTTGAATTTCAAATCGATTTACTAAAAACAGATGAAATAAACTTAGACTATATTTTAGCTTTAATTCTTGAAAAATCTAAAGAAAATAATGATATAGACAAATTGAAAGCTGAAGTTCGTAGAGTTATTAGATCAAGCCTTGGAACCAGAGCAAAAGAAGAATTAATCATAAATTTTATTAATAAAACAAGATTATCAGAGTTAAGAACTACTGATGATATTCTTGAGTTATTTTATAGTTTTGCAAAAAAAGAAAAAATGAATAAAATTAATTGTTTGGTGGAAGAAGAAAAATTAAAAGAAAATTCAAAGTATTTTATAGAAAAGGCAATTGGAAAAGGATATGTAGAATATGCAGGAGATGAATTAGATAGTATAATTCCTGCAACATCACGTAGGCATGGTGCAAGAGAAAAGAAAAAAGAATCAGTATTAGAAAAAATAAGGAATATTGTAGAAGTTTTTGTAGGAATTTAGTTATTTATTTTAAATTATTAAATAATATAAGAAAAGTTATAATCTTTAAAAAATAAGGATAAAACTATGATTAATAAAATTGAAAAAAATTATAATAAAATTCTTAACCTTTCTAAAGAATATAAAAGAGACACAGAAAAATAAAGAAAAGAACTTGAAAATTTAATAGAATTAACGAAAGATAATATGGAATTTAGAGAATATTATTTTTATGCAAAGTTTAGATTAGCAGGACTTTATCAAGAAAAACATAAATATGATTTATCTAAAAAATTATTTTTAGAATTAATTAATGATAAAAATATAGGAAATTTTAAGTTAGAAGTAATTAGGTAATTTGCTTATAATCTAAGAATTTTTAAAAAATATGATGGAGTACTTTTTTGGTATGAGAAATTATCAGAACTTTCAAATTCAAAATATTATGATGAGTTTGTTTTAGAAGGTTTAGCAAAATGTACAGCTATGGCAAATGATTATGAAAAAGAAAAAAATTACAATAGTCTGCTTTCTAATTACCTAGGTAAAGAAGAAATTAAAAAATTAGCTAAAAAAATTATTAATTTAAAAAGTAAATTATTGAATATAACAGATTTAATGAAAAAAGAAAAAATTGATAATGAGATTAATGATTTAGAAAATTTTCTTAACTCCTCTTATTATGAATTGATAGATATTAGAATGAAAATAGCAAAAAGTTATTTTAGTGAAAAGAAATATGAAGATTGTAGAAAAGAAGTATAAACTATATTTGAATTTCTAGAGTATAGTATAAATGACATGCAAGAATATGCTATTACAAATGCTAATATACTCTTAGGAAAAACTTATTTTGAAGAAGGTAATTTTGAGAAAGCAAAAGAATATTTTGAACCTATTGCAAATACTCCAAAAGAAGATAAATATTATAAATATATGATTAGTGATATACATGCTG
>ERZ773062.1377-NODE-1377-length-10276-cov-125.395460_pt1 | contig 10276 bp, 11 predicted proteins | sample MGYA00580626_ERZ773062 | MGnify/ENA primary metagenome ERZ773062 (study PRJEB29015, sample SAMEA2738003) | human oral metagenome | biome: human oral; feature: human-associated habitat; material: dental | place: China | collected 2058 ...
CATCACGCGTTGATTGATAAACTAATGTCATAATCTCTATCCTTTATCTATAGTCCATTCCATTATATCATGATTTTTCAGAAAATTCTCCCTTTATCAGAGAAATTATAGGCCCAATTCTTCTTTCAAAGGCTGTAAGTAGGTCATTTCTTGCTTGCCTCTCTTCTCCAGTCCTTCCTCAGCAAGAAGGAGTAAGCCTTTTGAAAACTCAACAATTGCAGATTCTTCCTCATCTGTGAGTTTTTTCTTAGAAAATTGCCGTCTCAATGACTTGTAATCACGACCAAATGTGATAAAAAATGGAGCAGCTCGCAAGTAAGCTTCTAACTTATCTAAATTAACTAATAATCCCAAGTGAAAGGCAGCAGAAGCAAAAGTCCTATCAAGCGGCTGAGTACACACACTACGAAACTCGATAGTCCCCCGAGTTGTCAAATCTTGATACTGGTAACTACGATGTGTCTGAAAGTCCTTCTCCTGAGGATAAAGAAGAATCTCTTCCCCATCAAGAGCGAAGGCATGAATTTCCGGGGCTCCTAAGTAAGCTTTTGCTCGAATTGGATAAAAATAATAGGTTTCACCATCCCGCTCTGCTGTAAAAATCGCAGAATGATTTAGATAGTCAAAAAAATCATCCTCATCTTTGAAGAGTCTGGCATTGACACCTACATTCTCCGGATAAATCCCATGCATAGACTCTTCCCAAAAAATATCCCTTGAAACCTTAGTATCCCATTCCTCCCCTGAAAACTCTGAATTGGCAAACAAATACGCTTTTGCTGCTTCAATTTGCGTAAAAGCATTGATAACACGCAGGTAGTTGGACTTTGAAACGTCCAGTTGAACCTGACTACCGCAGATAAAAGCACCATATCGTGGATAATCGTGTAAATCCGTTCTTGGAACGGTTCTGCTCAACTTCAAATAGTTCATTAACATCTGATAGCGTGCATAAGCAACTGGTTGATTCGCATTCTCTTCCCAGTATGGATGGATACCAGAACCAACAATGGCATGATTTGTTTCACTCAACTTTTTCTGAATCAGATCCATGTAGTCTCTAAAACGCTCTTCAACCTCTTGAATGGATTTAGCCCTACCAAAAGCAAACTCAACGGTCGTATAAGCAACTTCAAATAAGATTGTATCCTGACTGACCGGATCTAGTAACTGAATTGGATTTCCAAAATCATCAACTTTCTCAACTGTAAACTTCAGAACAGAAGATAAATACCGAAACAGTTCCTTAACAACCTCAATATCCGTAGCCTTACCCTCTAAATTTACAACAGGATACTCCAGCTCAACCCCAACAAATAAATCAGGCTTCTCTTTTATATTTTCTAAGTAGCGCTTCTTAAGCAAGTCAACCGAACGAGACATTAACCACCAAACTCTTTCATAATCTACATAAAATGTGAATAAGTAATATTATACCAAAAACACACTAAAAATGATTAGAATAAGAAGAAAAAGATAATTCATCAGTTATCTGTACTTAAAGAAAAATATCAAAATCTTCACTAAATCAAAAAACAAGGTCCGAAAACCTTGTCGTTATTACTATACCGGCGGCCGGGGTCGAACCGGCACGTCCTTGCGGACACTGGATTTTGAGTTCAATTCCTACATTATTTGAAACTTAAATCCTTGATTTAACAATGTTTTAACGCTTTTAAATTTTATAAAATAGACTCTTTTTTCAAATTTTAGTAACTTTTTGGTAACTGAAGAGAAGTCTCAATTTGATGTTCTCTGACACTTTAAATAACTTATAAACAGTTTATTTAATGGTATAATAATATTAGTTAGCAATGTTATTGGCTTGCTCAAACATATCAAATCATAAAAATAATATCTATGTATTCTAACAAGGTTATAAAGCTAGAATTCAACAGACACAACAAAGGAGTACTAATGAGCCGTCTTAAATCGTTGAAAATAAAGAATTATAAACATATTGGAGATTCTTATATAGGATTTGATAAGCTTGAAAACCTCAATATCCTAGTTGGGCAAAATAATATAGGTAAATCGACATTATTACAATCAATAGAAATGCTAATTTTTGGGAATGTAGATAGACGGGAAATATCAACTGATACCAAATTGGAATTCGGCTTTTGTCCAACTGAAAACGAAATCCAAAATGTATTTTCTATAAGTTCGTATAGTATAAATCCTTACTGTTCTAATTTTAAATATGGAAAACGATACATTGATAAGTGCATGTCTTTTGAATTTCAGCCTGTCAAAACGGTCGGAGACAAACGAATTGTATTATCAAATATTAAAGGAATCTCTATGGAAACATTGGCTCAAAATAGGAAAATAGAACAATTTATAGATTTAGCTGATATATATATATCTAACCATATTAAACATTTAAAACTAATTAAATTATCTGCTGATAGAAATTTAGTCCCTGAAATACAAAATAGTAATCGAATTGTATCCGAAGACGGGACAGGTGCTACGAATTTATTAAGGCAATACCTGAATGTGGCTAATCTTCCTAATGAGGTTGTAGAAAACGATATTCTAAATGCGCTAAATCAAATTATGAAGCCAGAAAACTATTTTGAAAGAATAATGTGTCAGGAAATCGAAACTACTGATAATTCTAATTCTAAATGGGAAATTTTATTAGTCAATGGAAATGGGAAAATTCCGATTTCAAGTTCGGGCAGTGGTTTAAAAACTGTCTTGTTAGTATTAATAAAACTCTTTCTAGAAACAAGAGAAAAATCAAGTTATAATTTTGAACAATCTTTGGAAAATTCAATCTTTATATTTGAGGAATTAGAAAATAATTTACATCCAGAAATTCAAAGAAATTTATTTGAGTTTTTATACCAATGGGTTCAGAAATATAATTCTCAAATCTTTTTAACAACTCATTCTACTGTTCCAATAAATATGTTTAGTGGTAGAGATAACGTAACTTTAACTCATATTAAAAAAGAAGATGATAGAATTATGACTAATTCTGCACTATCATTTATAGAAAATAAAGATATCTTAATGAACTTAGGTGTACGAGCTAGTGATATACTGCAATCCAATGCAGTAATTTGGGTTGAAGGACCATCTGATAGAATTTATATAAATAAGTGGATTGAACTATATTCAAACGGAAATTTAAAAGAAAATATTCACTATCAGATTTTATTCTATGGCGGAAAGTTGCTTTCGCATCTAACTGGAAAACTTGATGATTCAAATGAATTAATACAGTTATTTAAAGCTAATGTTCATTCAATTATTGTTATTGATAGTGATAAGACTAATCCAAATAAAAAGATAAATAAAACTAAGCAAAGAATCAGGAAAGAATTTAATAAAAATCAAGCTATCGTTTGGATAACACAAGGTAAAGAAATTGAAAATTATCTATCAAGAAATATATTTAAAAAAACTTATAATGTTGATAAACAAATAGGTCAATATGAAAAAATAGATGATTTTTTAAATAAAAATAGCAGAAAGAAAAATATGGGTAACTATTATGTTACTAATAAAGTATCCGAATCTATTTCAATTGCTAAGGAAATGCTTTTAGAAGATATAAATGTTTTAGATTTAGAAAGACAAATTAGTACTATAGTTAAACAGATAAGAACTTGGAATGGTATGCAATCGGACTGAAAACTATAGAATGCCTACGATAATGATTGATATAAAATTAAATTTATTCTTTACATCTTGCATCAAACAAAAAGAAAAATGCAGTTCAAGAATAGAGTCTAACAAAATATAATAAATTTAACTTACATAAAAATTTCACAAAAAAAGGAGTTCATTATGACTAAAAAAACTGCATTGACTATTTTAAGTGCAAACTTAAACTTTTATATGAGTAAAAATAATACAGACAAAAATCCGAAAAACATTGTAAAATTTTTACTGTCAAAAAATCGTCACAAACCCACATTTATAGCACTACAAGAGGTAGGTAATCGTCTTGTAGATAAAAATTTGAAAACTGAAAAAAGTGTAACAATAGAGAAAATTGAAGAAATACTAAATCATAAAGGATACGGAGTCATACGTCCTCTTCAAGACGGGATACAACCAGTTAATACAAGACTATTCTATTTAAAAGAAGCCATCGAAACCATTGAAGAATTACAACCTATTTACAGTGATTATTTTTGTAGACAAGCTGGAGGATTATTTACAATAAATAGTAAAAGGCTTGCAATATTTTCACTACACTTTCCACTCTATGAAAAAGACCCAGTTGATAAAAAAGAGATGTGGAATCATTATATTCAACTTGCTTCTTCTAAGCAGAATGAACTTTACGACCATCTTATTTTAGCTGGTGACTTTAACGAAAGTATAGAAAATAAAACAAAAAATATTAAGGGAACCACTTTATCTCACAAAATTGAAGAAATCTTAAAATATATGATAGATGCAAGTGATGAAGAAATTACTTACAAAGAAGCAAACAGAAAACTAGACCATATTTTTCTCTCTAATCATACTGAAATTTCTAACTTCGAAACTATCGAAAATAATTTTTCCGACCACAAAGCTTTATTAGTAAATTTTTTTATTTAAATGAAACTAAATATATAACATGAAATTTAATTCATATATATATGTATTTATTCCATCGAAAGAAGTTTTAGGAAATTCTTCATTAATGGGACTAGTACAACGTTTCTTAAAAACTGAATAACATAAAAGGAACAAGTTTTTTTAATTAATACTTGTTCCTTTTATTTCATAACGGAGTTCTTCTTTTTGGCTATTTTTGTCCTTATTTCAAATTGAGTTCTCTGTCAACACTTTAATTCCTATGGTATTACACTGTGTTCTAATTTGGAAAATCTTGAAACTCCAATTGCACTTCTTTAAAAATAGTGTTAATTACCTCTCGTTCAATTTTATCTAAGTTATGCTCTACAATTAAATTATTCTTTAAGTTTAGCAAACCAATTTTATCATTTCTTTGCATTATTTCAAATAAAATGGCAAATTTAAAGCTATCTCTTTCTTCTTTAGACCAATTTTTTATATCACTTACATCATAGTCATCTAAAAATCTAACTAATCTTGCTTTTGAATATATTGTTTGCCCTAACAACTCATCAGTAGTCGTATTAAAAATTTGAGCTATTTTAACAACGTTTTCCAGTTTGGGTTCCGTCTTTCCATTTTCCCAGTCACTGTATGTATTTCGTTTTACACCCAATAATTCAGCTATTTCTTGCTGTTTTAGGCCCTTATTCTTTCTTAATCTCTTTATATTATCTCCAAAAATGCTCATAATTTCTCCTAATTAATTCAAAATGTCGAAAATACCGACATCTTTCTTGACAATTTCTAAAAACGAGTGTATTATAGATATGTCGGATAAACCGACATATCTAAAAATAAAAATTTTATCGGAGGTAAATGCCTATGATTGTATTAAAAAGTCTTTGATAATCACGACAAAATCAAAGACTAAAAAAACATTTTATTGATACTATTATACCACACTTTCCGTTAGAACGGTGGGATTATGGATATAAAAAAACTTGTTTCTATGGTTGACGGTTTAAACTCTGTCAGTACTGCTAAAAAATGGATAACCTTGATAAAGGAAATTAGTGGTCATGAGTTTAAAAAAGTTCAAGCAAGGAATAGTAGGCAGTTTGTGAGTTTTTATAATTTCACTGATAATGATGTTGAGGATTTCAGAACAATTGCTTATTTGAAAAACGAGATGCCATTAAAAGATGCTATAAGGGCAACTTATGGAGATGCTCATAAACATAAGGAAAACACCCTTACTCAGCAACTCGAATCCCTTAAAGAAGATTTTATTACCTTGAATGATAATTTTAAGAATTTATATTCTAGTAATAAAAATCTGCAAATAAAATTTCAACGATTGGAAAAAGAGCAAGAAGAAATTCTCTCAACACTTGAATTACTTCCATTTGGTGCTTGGGAAAAAGCTCGTAGGAAGTTCGGCAAGTAGGTTTGTTACGGTCAGCGAGTATGTTACCGCAGACCGTAACAAATCGTAAGCGCAGACGAACAACAAAGAGCTTTTCCAAGGTTGGTGAGGGTGTGTAGTAACACCACCCTCTGCAAGTCAGGTGTATTATCGAAAGAATGCAGTATTATCAAGACTTTTTACGGTTTTTAAGGTAGTAAAATTAGGCAAAAAGTTGAGTCAAAATTTATGGCAAAAAACGAGAACTTACGTTCTGTTTTTGACTGGATTCAAATCCAGTTTAATACATTCGACTTTTCACTGGAAGAGATAGTTGAAGATATCTTACTTCTTGATACAGAGCTATTTATTATAGATAAGGGCAGTCTTAAATACTATGAATATGACTATCAAATAAACTATGGTAATATCCGTATCTACTATGGTGATGAAGAAAATTCTTTCATGCTTGTCATGTCAGGACAAGCATTAGAATTCTATCGAGATATGATTTTAACCCCAAAGGGACTTTCTGAACGTCACTTCTTGGATAATCTATATTCCAATTATAAGTCATTTTCAGTAAGAAGAATTGATATCGCAATAGACGATTTTAATGAAGTTCCTTACTTCACTCCAAATCAACTTTCTAAAATTTGTAGAAAAAACCGCTTCCTATATGGCAAGAGTAACTACTACATTACCTACGGAGATGAGAAAACGGGACAAACCTTATATTTAAGAAAACCTAATGATAATGAAAGACTTAGAATATATGATAAACGCTTAGAACGAGCATCTAAGCTCGGTGTCAGCAAAAGATTTATTGAAAATTGGATAAGAACGGAGTTAGAACTTAGGAAAGAGAAAGCCCACTACTTCATTCAAGAATGGCTCAAGTCCGAAATAGACCTTCTAAACTTTACAAAGGGATATCTAAAGGATAAAGTGAAGTTTTATACTGATAGTCAATTTTCAAAGCCTCTAAGGTCTTGGGAAAAATTCTTAGGTTCGTCAACTCCAGTTACTATTACTATTTCAAAAACAAAGACAGAACTAGAAAAAAAGTTAGATTGGTTTGTCTTTAAAGGTTCTGGAGCCATTCTAATAGCGTATAAATTTCTCTACGAAAATGGATTACTATTTGAACAAGAGAAAGAGAACTTTGAAAAATTACAAACTCTTGAATATCCCCCAGAGTTAGCAAAACAACTTATAGAGAGAGCAAGTTACTTCAAAAGAGAGGACTTGATTCCCAAAATTAAAGAAAACATAAAAAGGAGAAATTAAATATGGCAAAGATGCTTTCCCAAAACGATTGGGACTTTAATAATATTGGAACTAAATTTGAATTGGATGAGGTACTTCCAAAATTTGAAACCGAAGTCAGAGTCGATGAAAATGGCGAAATTATCAAAAATAGTGATGGAATCGAAAGAAGATTTAATACTCAAAAGATTGTTGGTTGGAAATATAATATTACTATCAAAGATGGACCATTTAAGAAGAAATCAACACAAGTATCCGTTGACAATCCTGAACTATTAGTTGATAATGATTATATTCAAGCAATGGATGAAGTACCTGTTACATTTGAAAATCTTCGAGCTTCAATGATTAGCAAAACGATGTATTATAAGGCTGATGCTATTCATTTAGTGAATAATAAACAAAAATAATTTAATGGTTAGGGGAGTGAGAACTCCCCTTAATTTATAAAGTTATCAAAGGAGAACCAATGATTAAAACTGTAACAAAAGATGATTTGATTGAACTTGGATTCAGCCCTGGTACTGCAAGAAAAATTATACATACTGGGAAAGTACTATTAGTCAATCGTGACTTTTCTATCTATAACAATAAACGAATCGGTACTATTCCAGCAACTATTGCAGAAGAACTTCTAGGAATTGAACTGCAGAAAGAAGCATAGAATATGGCTATTCGTAAAAATAAAGATGGTTCTTGGATTGTCGATGTTTCGAATGGTATTAATGCTGTCACGCTTAAACAACGTAGAATAGTTAGAAAAGGCTTTAAAACGAAAAGGGATGCTCTAGAAGCTGAACAGTATTTACGAAGTGTAGAACTAAAAGAAAAAAGTTTTAGTTCAAAAGTAACAATAGATATTCTTTATAAACTATTAAAAGAAGAAGATAAAATAAATAATAGAAAAAAGAGTTATATCGATACACAAGACAATAACTACAACAAGCATATAAAAGATTACTTCTCAAAAGTTTATGATGTTTCAAAACTCACTTATGAAGATATCTATCAATTTCGAGAAGATTTAAGAGAAAAGAATGCCAAAAACTCTGATAGGTATTTGAGTCCGAACACGATCAATAAAATAATTATCTTATTGAAAAAAATATTAGATGTAGGATTAAGAAAAGGATATTATAACGATAATCCCGTTAGACTACTTAAAAAACTATCAATAGAAAAAAGTAAAATGAATTTCTGGACAATGAAAGAATTTAAGCATTTCCTTTCTCTATTTGAGAAAGATGAATATAATGTTGAACTACTTTTTACAGTACTATTCTTCACTGGACTGAGACTAGGAGAAGCTCTTGCACTTACGTGGAGGGACGTAGAATTTCCCACAAGTACAATTCATGTAACTAAGTCAGTATACGTGAATAAGGGTGAGGAACATATTAGTAGTACGAAGACAAAAGCTGGTACTAGAAGAATCATTATTAATAAAAAGCTCCTAGAAACACTAAAAGAATGGAAAAAAGAACAGACAGAAAGACTAAGAGAATTTTCAACTGATACCGGAAAACTTCAAATCTTTCAGAATAGTCCAATCACTCTAACAAAAAATTCTATTGAAAAACAATATAAAAAAATTCTAGCTAGAGATAGTTCTTTAAAGAAAATAAGAATTCACGATTTTAGACATTCCCATGCTTCTCTTTTAATAAACCAAGGCGAAGATTACTTAGTTGTAAAAGAGAGATTAGGTCACGCTTCTATAACCACAACAATTGATACCTACTCCCACTTATACCCAAGTAAACAAAAAGATTTAGCAGATAAGCTAGATAATCTGTTATAAAAAAACGTAAATTTTCTAAGAATATAGTGGACTATTATACTAAAATATGATATATTCTAATTGGCAAAAAGATTGCAGGAATAATTCATTGCAAATCCAAATAAGAAGGCAATAAAAAGTAGGTTTTAAAAAAATAAAATAGAGGAGTTAACGATAAATTAATTAATTTGATTATACTTAATAATCACACAAAATTAATTTTTTATATCTGTATCTAATACAGAATAGAATTTGGTTAAACCATTCGCTTACAATTGTTAAGAGTTTATTTTTTATGATAATACTTGATAAAAAACTATCTAGTATTTATTATAACTAATTTATATAAATTTTATGCCTACATATAGTTTTCTTTCCTCGTCCACCGGGCGGGGTTTTTTGTTTTAAAAAAAACAGAGCCCTACCCTGCTCTGCGTGATAATTCTTAAATTTTTAGCCCAGTATACTAATTGAAGAATAAATCAATAGCTTTTATGATATAATGGGCAATAATTTTGGCTAAAATTGGCCAAGAAAATTTGACAATCATCCGGCAAAAAGACTGCATTTTCTTAAAATTCATAGCAACTCCTTTCCAGGAGCCCTCACACTATGAAAAAAATCTATGAAAAAAATGGGTAGCAAAAATATTTCCACAGTAGTTAATCAAGAGATATAATCAACTAAAACACCAATAGCATCCGACTTCCTCTAGACATCCCACCCTACCACCTATATAACTATTTTACAATAAAAAACAAATCAAAACAATATAAAAAAGTAATTAAAAGCATAAAATGTGAAATAAGAGGTAAGAAAACAAAAATTGAAAATTTTAAGTAGAAAATTTATATACTAATAAAAATTGATTTTTACTTACCGTCCTTTATATAAGAAAATCAATGTTTAGAAGATAATATTAATCATCAAAAAAACTTTCAATATCCTCTTGTTTACTAAAATCAAGTTTAACAAGTTTTGACTTTTCTTTCGCTAGAAATTTAATATCTCTTTTTACTTGTTCAACTTCAAGCATTGAATAGTTTTCTTGATTGTATAACATGAAATCTCTCCTACAATAGTATATACCTATTGTATATTTTTATATAAAACGAATCAAGTTTAATACAAAATATGTTAAATAATTTCTTCTGAATTTAGCAAAAAAAAAATTTTTAAGTAATTTTAAGTAACTCTGAAAGAAAAAATGGAAAGAAAAAATAAAAAGACAAGGTCCGAAAACCTTGTCTTTATTACTATACCGGCGGCCGGGGTCGAACCGGCACGTC
>ERZ773062.1388-NODE-1388-length-10230-cov-46.735823_pt1 | contig 10230 bp, 6 predicted proteins | sample MGYA00580626_ERZ773062 | MGnify/ENA primary metagenome ERZ773062 (study PRJEB29015, sample SAMEA2738003) | human oral metagenome | biome: human oral; feature: human-associated habitat; material: dental | place: China | collected 2058 ...
GCTGGTGATTCTGGCCCCGCAACTGGCCGTGTTCCTGGGCAACGCCGCCCGCTGGCTCCCCGGCCAAGCGGCCCAGATCTGGCTGGCAGCCGGCACATCCCGGGCGGACGTCACCTCTGCCGGACTCATCATCTTGGCCTGGACGACGGCCGCCCAGGCCGCCGGCATCGTCCGGCTGGTGCGGGCCGACAGATGAGGGTCAGGACGCCACAGGTCGCCCCAGCCACCGCCCACCAAAGTCCGAGCCGAAGCAGGCAACGGCGTTATCTCCCCTACTCGCGGGAATCAGTAAGAACACCCAGAACCGCCGACCACCCAGAAACTGGGTTGGCGCCATCAATAAATTCCGGTAAAACAATATCAAACGACACACTATCCCCCACTACATGCGCATGTTTGTGAACATCCGCACTACGAAGAAGATCAATTCGATCGTGACTCAGATCATACATCCTCACAAACCCTACTTGGAACGGACGTCGAAACGCTTCCTCTGACTTCAATCCGCGCACATCGAAAACATAGTTCTCACCACAATATCGGCAAGCTGACTGAATCAAGCCCTGCCAGACATGGTCAGAAAGCTCGCCTCGCATCCCCATCAGGACACCCTCGACCGTTCGCCCCTCCACGCCAACCGGCAACCAGTGAATACCCACAGAAAGCAGGAAAAGACGTGACTCGAACACATCATCGCCCACAGATACCCCTGACTCTACTTGATACCACCCCTGGATGTGGTGCCGACTGACCCCTTGCGTCGTGGCCTTAACTTCCACGCCAACGTCACCAAGCACAAAATCTCTACTGGATTGAGAGTGACCTGTCCACACATGACCAATCTCGTCGTCTGAAAAGCGCCGCGACCTGACCAGGCGTTCCAGCAACGAGAGTTCAGCGGCAAGGCCTGTGAGGGCATTCACCCTTCTGTCCCCGCTTTTAAATGCTAAAGCGATAAGACGTTCCGTAGCCGAAAATGCCTTCTGGGCATCTAGCTGAATACCCTGTCGTAAAAGTTCGACCAAAATTACGGTAAACAGCGCGTCTACGTGCTCCCCAGCCGGAAACACGATTCGATTCGCACGCAAAACCCCGCCATCATCACTTCTCCAGACATTCAAGTCCAGCCGCCGAGCAACAGAGTCTACGCGAGATTCCAACGGCTCTTTAGAAATGAACAGTTCCAATCGACCCCGATGGTCGCGAGCATATGCAAGCTTGCGGCCATCACCGACCCAATGCACAAACCGTTGATCTCTCCCTTGAGCACGCCGGGCATCAGAGACTGCTTTCCTTAACACCTCAAATGTAGCACCAGTATCGATATCGTTACACATACCTATCTCCGATTTCTATTGTTAGCCGCACGTACATAGTCGGGCCCGCCCGCCGGGATGCTCATACCTACCGACAACGAAGCCTCACCCTCCCCTCGATCAATCAACTGGAAAAGTACGAGGCCTAGTTCTCCCTCACAACGAGTCCCATCTTCGAGCCTTCTGACAGGCTGATCCAATACAATTGCATCAAACACATCGTCTCCAGCATATCCATGCTCAATTGCACGCCTAGCCCCCCACTCTGCTTCCAGTTCGCAGCCAGAGACCTTCCTTCGCATCGGTTTGACCGGTACTCCATAGCGTGTCGACAACTCGAAAAACGGACCCACGTGTATAGACGCACCCGACCCATACCTCAAGCCAAACCGAAATCTAGGCTGTTGCATGTCCTTTGACGCAGAGTACTTAAGGTTCCATCGCTGAGGCGGAGTCTCATCAGTCATGAGTCCGTCTACCTTCCGTCCAATGCTGGCAGACCACAGTCTTAGGTAGGCAGCTAACGAGTATGGCGACCTACCTCCTAGGTAGACCTTTGCATCATTGACTGCCGGAGCACGATACAGGGGGAGGTAGCAGGATTCAGTTGGATGGATACCGACTAGTCTCGCAGCAGCATTCCATTTTTCAAGTTCATCTGCCTCCTGGCCGTGAAACTTGTATCTCAACTTATCAAGTACATCTGCCACGGTCATGATCGAATAACTCGCAGATGTCACCAGCCCGCCTGGGACACCCACAACACCTGCGTCTTCCGCAAGAAATAGATCTCTCACAAGGCGCTGATTCTCAATGTCGTCTGTTGGATGATTCATATACCGCACGACTGGCCTGCGTCCCGGCGAGAGCGTACTGGTCGTCAAGGACGACACCTTGCTGGTAGGACGAAAACTTCGTCCTTGAAGGACCACCACACCCGGGAGCCGAGATTCATCGGCACGCATCGCTAAAATTACCTGTTGACGGAGAACTCGATCAGCCTCAGCATACTCCGAGAACAAATTCAATTGTTCTCCGGTAAGGTACACGCGACAAAGATCTAATGTCCTTCCCCGATACCCGAACCACCTCTGCATCTGCATCTGAGTGTCGGCGACCGGGCTATTCGATGACCGGAGAAACACCGTCGTAAGCAGACCTTCCAAAGTCAGACCGCGAGACATCACGTTACCAGAAATAAAAATAGATGACTGGTTGACCGGAGGACGCCAAACTCCACAGCTGTCCGCTCGTGGATCGAACTGCGGTCTTTCATCTGAATCCGGACGACTATTGATGACGTCAATCCTAGTGCACGGAACGATTTCTCGCCTTATCACCTCTTCGACTTCGCTCCAGGTTGGTAAATCAACAATATCAAACCTATCGGCATACTCTTTCGCAATTTTCGAGGCCGAGATACGATACTCCTCATACTGATTTATCCAAGCCTGCCGTAGAGATTCAAGATCACTAATCACTCCTTCGCCGGTCTTTCCTCCGTCTCCATCCCACCAATAGGTAATTGCGTCCTTTACGCTGAAGTGATCGTCTAGGTCGGCTGAGGGGTGGATCAGCATCGACGTAACAGGGGCCACTTTATTTTTAATCTCACTGACCGAACTGAATGTCATACCGGCGGCAGTACTCGGGCCCAACTTTCCTGACCGAATCGTCGATATTGCTGCGGCTATGATGTAGGCCCGCAGTCCCCGTTTGAGTAGCTCTTCGTCAACGCACTCTATGGTGATAGACGCTGACCCATTTTTTCTACCTACGTCTGCAGCCGCATTCTCGTTATCATCGGGCGGAATAGATTCATCAATCAGGCTGCAGAAACAGTCTGCGAGAGGACCATAGAAGACATCTGCCCCGATATACCAGTTCCTTACATTTCCTCCATCGTACGTGATCTCCCGGGGACACAACATTCCGGACGCACCGGGTGTGCGTAGCGCCGCAACAAAGTCTTTCGGAACCAACGGATTCTCGCTGTTCTGAAGAAAGTTTGCCTGGGGCGTCGCCGTGTAGGCAATGTACGTAGAATAGACATGTTCTGCTTTGGTTCTCGTTGGCACCGCACTATCTGCCCAAAGATCGAGAATCCCGAACGGAATTCTCTTGATTTCTTGTAACGAATCACCATCAGGTTTCACCTGGTCGTCGGCTATGGAAGCGTCATCCGCCTCATCGTCAATAACGAGCAGATTGACGTCTACACCGCATTTGGCAGCAGCAGGGAATACGTTGTTGCTAAGAATACGACTCACCGAGGCAAGATGGTTGACCTCTTTCATCGCAACAAACACAATGGGAGTTCTTTTCCGAAATGCTCGTTCTGCCCGTTTTTCGTTAATGGCGTAGGCGCCCTTGACGGCATAGCGTTCACCTCCTGAACGCATAGACGGGATAAACACGCATTCCCCTAGCGACGAACTTCCCCCTAGAAGTTGAGAGCGCACTCGATCCATAGTCTGGCGCCATAATGCTGTCTGCCTACCAGCAAGTATAACAATGACATTCACACCCTTGTCGAGTGCGCGCGCCATGAATCCAATCATGGATGCCGTTTTCCCAGATTGAATAGCGCCAATGACGATTCCACTTCGATAGCGCGTGTTGGGCCAACGAGAATCGCCCGTAGGCAGAATGGCTCTGTCGCATATGTAGGCAGAATCATCCTTAATGACCTGCCCGCTGGGGTAGGCATAATTCTCGAGAACCTGATTATAGCGCTCCTGCCATCCTATGCTGATGCGCGTATATTTTTCTTCTGCCGAGACCTCCGGAAGAACCATGTACTCACCGATTCTCTTCGCAACTCAAGTATGCCAGTTCTGCAAGTCCAGATGTTCCATAGGTTCGCCGTATAGTATCGTCGGCCTCTTCCACAGAGATATCTAGAACCTCAAGGAATTCTTTTGCAACCTTCCCGATGAACTGCCACTGCTGTCGAGACTGAGTTTTGCTCGGTCGCTTCCATGCTTTAGAAGCCTCCTGAATCGCGTACACAGCATCATCGACATCGTCCTCCAACTTGTCTTTACGCACACTATAGGCGGCAGCTAGAGCGATAAATGAAGAAACCAACTGCAACTCTTGCCACCTGCTGCTGGTTTTAAACGGGGCACTCCACGTTTCGTCGGGAAGGATCTGGTGAGCATCAATCGCGCCATCGAGCATCTCCATGACCTTAAGAATACGGTGCCGGTCCCTCAGAGGATCACTTGGATTTTCCTGAATTCGTTTAAGAAGTGCGTTAATTTGGTTAGCCGTCGATCTTCCTCCTATGCCTCCATCTTCGACAAGGAGTGCAGCAACAACCCAGGACAACGCTTTGGTACGTTTGTATCCCGCGGTTTTCATTGCATAAGTTCCGTTGGCGTCTCCCAACGCTTCACCTGTCGAAGAAATTTGTTCCCATGACTCCATGAGGAATGGGGCGACCTTTTCAGGTTCATCAGCATCTCCGCTCGTTACCAGCAGCGCTCGCATGAAATCTAGCTCATGATACGCAGCATTCCGAATCTCTTCGGCGTTGAGACGTTTACCCTGCCGATTGTATAGACTGAACACCTCATGGATTTGCTTGCTGGATGCTTCGCTGTAGATAATTACGGGGATGCGGTACTTCGACTGCCTTTCGAAAAGGTCTCTGACCTTTTTAGTTTCGTCCGCAACCGGAATTGTCAGCATTCGAATTTCTGAGTAGTATCTCCCCTGTACCTGCTCTAGTTCACCCATCAACGTAGATCTGCTTCCCTTTCTGAGAGGAAATGGGAAGTACATAGCCCGCTCAACCGCTGTAGTCAGTCTCGTTGTTTCATGAGAACGCCATTGCTTTTTGAAACTGTTGGCGTAATCGCTTTGGAAACAATCGATGAGATCATCTTCGTCGACTCCCCACTTCTTGGCTTTGCCTCTAACGTTGTCCAGGGCTCGTGGGTGTGAAGCCGTGAATCTAAGGATGGAGGTCAAGCGTTGCTTTCCATCAATGATCTCAAAGTGATCCCCCTCATTATCATTTGTCTTCAGCAAGATTACAGATGGAAGTGGGATTCCTCTGAGAATAGACTCAATAAGTAGCTGTGCGTCTCCTGTCGGCCAAACATCTGCTCTTTGGTAAGAGGGGGATAGGTTGAGGTCTTCCTCATTTGCATGCTCACGAAATTCCGTAATAGGCCAGACGCTGGCTTCGGCTATAATAGGTCCGCTAGTCTCTACTTCTTGTGAGTCTTCGACGTCTTCCCATTTTTCAACCCATTCAGCCGAAGCTGTCGCCAACGTAACAGTGCCTTCGGTCTCGTCTTCTAGGGCGTCGATGAACTCCTCACGTAATTCGTTTGCCTTCTCTAGTCTATTCAGTAGTGTCGTCAGAAGCTCTTCAGTGGACGCGTTTTCTGGATTCTTCAGTCCAAGCAGTTTTGCCAATGACCGATCCGCAGCCTCTGTCGAAGTTGTGTCGATCTCTTCAGGAAGATGTAGCCACCCCTGCACATCGACAAGAAGACTGCGCCAAGATCCTTCTGTCATTTCAGCGACTGAAACGGAATCTGTGCCGCTGGTTACCTCCACTCCCTTTGGGGTTAGCCCAGGTTGCATCAACCCCTTAATTTGTTCAAGAATGTCTACTTCCAATTCTGAGATTGCTTCTTGCATGCTCGTCTCCTCAATGTCGTTCCATTTTGGTGCCGGATTCAAGGCCATGATGTCGCGCACAAAGGCCCGCCACGGTCGCCTACCCGATTTCAACTGTAACTTCACAGCGGAATCAATTAGTAGATTCAGTCCTTTTAATGTCACCGTGTCACCCGAGGACACACAGTCCGCGCCCCAGGTAACTTGCAGTCGTTCGGCGATGAGTCGTCCGCATTCGCCTTTCCCGGCAACATCGTCGAGTTCAAGGCCAACGAATCGCCCCATTGACACTAGCGCCGATTTCTTTTCCTTACTTCCAGGGCCCAGCGGCTCAGCTGGCTGATTCCCGAGAAAGTACATCCTCGCGACAGCATTAGCTTTGCTAGCAGCACTTTGGTAGCCGGATAACTGAGTACTGCTCATAGACTCATCAACATCCATTGTTGATTACCTTAGTTGATAGGGACAGGTGTGGTTAGAACGGCATGGCTAGTATGATTGGTTTTGCCCATGATGCTGGGACGAGCGGTTGGGTGACCTCATTAATTCCTTCAGTTGGTTGATTTCGGTCCGTTCTGCTGAACTGCGGTTGGTCCAGCTACGCTCTACACTGATTCTGCCTCCTGGGCTTTTGAGCGTTGCGTTGCAGATGCGTCAGCCTGGATCGTAGTCCTGTTGAGCCCGCTTCACCGGATGTTGACTAGAACGTAGCTGAGCACCCCAACAGGGGTCCGTTTCGTTAGTATGGACAGATCTTACGATAAGTGCGATCGGTACAGGATGGCCATCAGCAACCACACTGTTGCCCTTACAGCGAGTCACCTCTGCAGTCGCGTGTTTTTGTCAGTATTCATCTGGTCCGCGCCTATTTGTTGCGCTCCGACAGCCTGGTGCGATCCGTGGCCATGCTCGGCAGCGCATCGCAATACTCGACATATAGGCGACACCTTTCAGTAACGACTTTGTGATCTTCTGCAGTTTCGTGAGGTCGGGCCGGCTTTTGGCTCTCAACCGGCTAAGCTTATTCCGTGCCTACCATCCCCTTCTACTACGTTGACCTGTTCGCGGGTATCGGGGGTTTCCACGCGGCCCTGTCTGGGATGGGCGGCCAATGCACCTACGCGGTAGAAATCGACAAGGACGCCGCCCGCATCTACGAGCAGAACTGGGGCATCGGTGCCCTCGGCGACATCACAGTTGATGCGGGCGAACACGGTGTTTCCGAGAGGATCCAGCCCCACGACATCCTCGCCGCCGGGTTCCCATGTCAGCCCTTCTCTAAGTCCGGCGCCCAGGCCGGGATGCTGGACGAGGTGCGGGGCACGCTCTACTTCAACATCCTCAAGATCGTCCAGGAGCGCCACCCCACGGTGCTTCTCCTCGAGAACGTTCGGAATCTTGCCGGACCGCGCCACGCCCACGAGTGGGAGGTCATCGTCGAGTCCCTGAGGGAGGAGGGGTATCGCGTCGCAGACACCCCCGCCATCCTCTCGCCACATCAGCTCGGACCAGAGCGGGGAGGGCGGCCCCAGGTCAGGGAGCGAGTCTTCATCACCGCCACCTACGACCCCAACGGCATCGAGTCAACGGAACCCCAGCCTGTGGCGAGGCCTAGAGAGCTGTACGCGGATGGGCCAGTCGACTGGCAGATAGATGACTACCTGCTCGCTGACGTAGAGGGCTACGACCTGTCGGATGCCGAGAAGGACTGGATCTACGCCTGGGACGACTGGGTGCAGCGGTTTCGCCACCACAATCCGGGGAAGAAGCTACCTGGATTCCCCATTTGGGTCGATGCGTGGCAGACAATCGAGGACCTGGAGATCCAGATCGAGTCGGGCGAGCTCGATGACGTTCCCGCCTGGAAGATGAACTTCCTGCGCAAGAACGCGCAGCTCTTCACCGGCAACGCGGCCTGGTGCCAGGCATGGAAGACCACCTCTGGCGTGAAGAACTTCCCGCCGTCGCGCCGCAAGCTCGAGTGGCAGGCACAGGACATCGAGTCTCTCTGGGACTGCCTCATGCACTTCCGCCCGTCCGGTCTGCGCGCGAAGCCGCCCACCTACGTTCCCGCACTTGTCGCCATCACACAGACCAGCATCGTCGGTAAGAAACGTCGCCGACTGGCACCTCGGGAGGCCGCCCGCCTTCAGGGGTTCCCCGATGAGTTCTCCTTTGCCGGCCAACCTGACGCCAAGACCTACAAGCAGCTGGGAAACGGCGTCAACGTAGGCGTGGTCTGGAACGTGCTCAAGATGCACTGTGAGCGCGACCGCCACATCCTCGAGTCGACAGCGTCCGGCCGCCGTATCCTCAATGCGGTAGATGCCGCTCCAGCAAGTCCTGATGAGGCGGTCCGCAAGCTACTGACGAGGTGATGTATGCAGCCTGCGATATCGGATGATGCCTCGTCCGACCCGCTGCACGCTCCCGAACCGGCACGAGACAAGCCCGCCGATCCGAAGGTGAGCACTCGCTACTCCAACCTGTCACGGCGTGACACCTCCCCTGAGATGGAACTGCGGCGAGCGCTGTGGCGGATAGGACTGCGGTATCGGGTGCAGTACAAGGTCCCGGGGATTCCACGTCGCAAGGTCGACATTGCTTTCCCCGGGAAGAAAGTGGCAGTACAGGTCGATGGCTGCTTCTGGCACGGCTGCCCTGAGCACGGGACCATGCCCGGCCGGAACTCCGAGTGGTGGAGGTGGAAGATCGCGAGGAACCAGGCCCGCGACCGTGACACCGATGAGAAGCTCAACGCCCTTGGATGGACGGTTATCCACATCTGGGAGCACGAGGACTCTGACGATGCAGCAGGGCTCGTAGCCCACGCAGTCACCGCAGCGACCAAGGACCACCAGAGATCCGCTGAAGCCCGGGCCGAGTAGATGGGTACCCGGCGGCAGGGTTCCAGACGAGGCTGCTTGTGTGGAATCCCGGCAACTACTTGTCCTCACGGTAAGGGCTCGAACCAGCGTCAGTCGGCAGCCCAGTCACCTCAGGCAGTGTCAGCGAAGCCTTAAGCCCACGGGCCGCTCCCAGCCGATGTGCGCCGTTCGCGACGCCTGGACGTTGCGAACGACGCACATGGAGCCGGGGAGACTCTCGCGCCACCACCGCTCGAGACGGCAGACCTCGACGGGACCTTACTTGATTTCGCAGGCGACGCCATCCTTGTCTCGATCCAGGTCCTCGCGATACCCGGGATCACCTCGGTACAAGGGAGCAGCGCCTGCTGCCTTTGCAGCCTTGCAGTTGGGGTAGTACGTGCTCTCCTGCTTCGGCTCCGGAGCGGGTGCGGGAGCCGCCCCACCACCGCCACCCTGCGTATCCGCCTCCGGCGTCGGCTCGGGCTCCTGCGTCTCAGGCGGCGTCGAGGGCTCGGGGGGCGGGGCCTGCGTCGTCGGAATCGGCGACGGCGTAGGACTCGGGGTCGGGGATGGGGTGGGACTCGGAGTAGGCGACGGAGAGGGAGTCGGAGTGGGTGACGGCGACGCCGAAGCAGTCGCCGTCGGCGAGGGTGCCGGTACCGGCGAGTCCACATCGTCAGCCACGGATGGAACCCCGCACCCGGCCAGGCCGGCGCAGGTCGCCATGGCAAGGGCCGCAGACACCGACCTCAGCGTCACCTTCTGGCGACAGGACATCGGAGTTGCCGGCCGACCAGCACCGGCGTGGAACGATCGCAAAAAGACGGAGTAGACAGGAAAATTCTTCATGAGAGCCTCGAAAAGGAAAAGTGAAAGACAATGCGTTACGCCACGTCATGCCGCATAGCACTCGACGCGGCATGACGGGACACGCGAAAATGAGATCTGGAGTAGCAAGAGCCGACATTGGCTCGCCGCAGCAATAGTCAGGCCTTACTTATTTTGATCGCAGGCGATGCCGTCCTTATCCCGATCCAGCTCGGGCCGATAGCCAGGGTCACCCTTGTACATCGGTGCAGCCCCGGCAGCCTTGGCGTCGTCACAGTTGGCGTAGAACTCCTTCTGAGGCTCAGGCTCGGGGGTCGTCTCCCCCTGGGAGCCCTCTCCAGAGCCCGAGTCACTGCCACCGAACCAGCCGCTCCCGCCAGACGAGTCGTCCGTCGGCTTCGCAGCGGGCTCCTCAGCAGGCGCCTCCTCGGAGTCAGCGGAGCCGTCACTGCCGGAGTCCTGCTGGGACTCGGCTGGCGCAGCGGACGACGCAGCATCACTGCTGGCGCTGGACACGTCGTCGCAGCCGGCGAGCCCGACGCCAAGAACCAGGGCGAGGAGCAGGGGAGCCGAGGTCC
>ERZ773062.1391-NODE-1391-length-10219-cov-6.211334_pt1 | contig 10219 bp, 10 predicted proteins | sample MGYA00580626_ERZ773062 | MGnify/ENA primary metagenome ERZ773062 (study PRJEB29015, sample SAMEA2738003) | human oral metagenome | biome: human oral; feature: human-associated habitat; material: dental | place: China | collected 2058 ...
CGAGTGATGGCTTGCGGTCACAAGCCCATCAAGACTATCAAAGCCTGGGCGGTGTTCTCGATCCGATCATTCACGACCACGAAATCCGCTTCCTCCCGGGCCTCCAGTTCCACCCGGGCCGTCGTGAGCCTGCGTTCCACCTGGGAGGCGTCCTCGGTGCCCCGGCCCTCGAGACGCCTGACGAGTTCCTCCCACGAGGGTGGTGCGATGAACACGAGCTTCGCTTCCGGGAGGTTCTGCTTCACCTGCCGCGCACCCTGGATGTCGATCTCCAGGAGCACGTCCCTGCCCGAGGCGATCGCATCGCAGACGTCTCTGCGGGGTGTGCCGTAGCTGTGTCTGCCGTGAACCACCGCGTGTTCCAGCAACTGACCGGAAGCTGCCATCTCCCGGAACCGATACTCGGGGACGAAATGGTAACTGATTCCGTCGATCTCACCCGGCCGCGGCTGCCGGGTGGTCAGGGAAACAGGGATGTGGATGCCGGGGCGCAGTTCGCGCAGTTTTGCACACACGGTGCCCTTGCCGACGCCACTGGGACCGGAGATGATCCAAACCGAAGGTTGTCTGGGTGAACGCACCCAACGATCCTAGAGGCTGCGCAATAGGAAAATGGCGCAGCGAGAACCGTCATGTCGGTGTCTCGCCACGCCACCCCATCCTGACGTGAACTCCAAGGGGTCCGCGGGACCGGCTAGGAGAAGAGCTCCTTCAACCGGTCGATCTGATGTCGACCCAGGCCGCGGATACGGCGGTTCGGTGCGATGTCGAGGCTTTCCATGATCTCCTGGGACCGCGTCACCCCGACGCGGGGTAGGGCGCGCAACAGATCCACCACCTTCACACGGGAAAGGACCTCGTCCCCCGTCGCCCGGTCAAGGGCCTGGGGAAGCGTGAGGGCACCAGACTTGACCTGATCCTTGAGCTGTGCCCGGGCGCGCCTCGCCTCCGTCGCAGCGGCACGTGCCGATTCGAGCTGTTCGGTGCTCAGTTGCGGAATGGCCATCGGTCCTCCTTCGTGGATAAGTGACCGGCCTCGCGGGGCTTCATGCCCCTGCTTGACAAATCTACCCTTCTTGTGTTTCCGATGCTTGGAAAATCAAGAAATCGATGGCCCGGAGAGCATCACATTTTGATCAACGACACCTTCTCCAGCAGTCTCGTGGCCCGGGCATGAAGCTCGTCACGGCCACCGCCGATCACCTCACGGCTGGCGGTCGGCAGCACGTGACCCAGCGCCGGCCCGAAAGTTTCCGCCAAACCCTCGACGGTGCCACCCTGAGCGCCGATGCCGGGTGCCAGTATCGAGGCGTTGAAACCGGTGAGATCGCAGCTCGGGTCGCTGTGGGTGGCACCCACCACCAGCCCGATCGCGTGGTCCCGGCCCGGGTTCAGTCCGGTGATCTCGTCGATCACGACCTGGGCCGCGTGATGCTGGATCCTCGTTCCCTCCGGGTTGGAGGTGCGTGCCAGCACGTAAACCCCCCTGCCCTGCGCGACGGCCAGATCGATGGCGGGCAGCAACGCCCCGACCCCGAGGTAAGGGCTGAGTGTGACGGCGTCAGCAGCCAGCGGTGACCCATCCCCCAGGTAGGCGGTCGCGTACCCGGTCATGGAGGAGCCGATGTCGCCGCGTTTGACGTCCAGCAGGCTGACGGCCCCCGCCTCGCGGATGTCCGCCAACACCCGCTCCAGCACCGCGACCCCTCGGGAACCGAAGGCCTCGAAGAAGGCCGACTGCGGTTTGAAGACCGCGATCCGCTCCCCCAGCTCCTCCACGATTCCCCGGGCGCAGGCCTCGAGCCCTTTCACATCCGTCGTCAACCCCCAGGCGGCCAGGACCGATGGCATCGGGTCGATGCCGACGCAGAGATTCCCGCGTCGCGTGGTTGTCTCCGAGAGTTTTCCCGCGTAGCTCATGCGCACCTCAGGAGGTCGTTGAGGCCCCGCACCAGGGCGGGGCCGGCGTAGATGAAACCCGTGTAGATCTGGAGCAGGACGGCCCCGGCCTCGAACATCCGCATCCCGTCGCGCGGCGACATGATGCCCCCGACCCCGATCACGGGAAGGTCGGTGACGGAAACCACCCGTTCGACGAACGCCAAGGCCCTGGTGGTCAGGGGAGCTCCGCTGAGTCCCCCCTCCTCGCCGGCGAGGTGCCTGTCGTCCGCGGCCAGGCCCTCCCTGCTCAGGGTGGTGTTGGTGGCGATGATTCCCGCCGCACCGCAGTCGCGGATCACGGCGACGGTCTCGGTCAGCTGGCCGGGTTCCAGGTCGGGGGCGAGCTTCACGAAAACCGGAATGGGATCGGTTCCCTGCGAGGCCGACTCGACGATGCATCCCAGGAGTTGTTCCAGCTCCTTCGCGGCCTGGAGGGAACGCAACCCCGGGGTGTTCGGGCTGGAGACGTTCACGGCGAAGTAGTCGGCGTGGTCCCGCAGCGCATCCAGGGAGGCCAGGTAGTCCGAGGCGGCGGCCACCAGCGCGATGGCCTTGGTCTTGCCAATCGAGACCCCGAGCGGGATGCCGAGCCTGCGGTTGCCTCGCTGCACCCCGAGTTTCAGGAGTCGGTCGGCCAGGGCGTCGGCGCCGCGGTTGTTGAATCCCATCCGGTTGATGACTCCCCGCGAGGCCCGGGCCCTGAACATCCGCGGCCTAGGGTTGCCGGGCTGCGCCTGTCCCGTCACGGTTCCCAGCTCCGCGTGGCCGAAACCGAATCGTGCCCAAGCCGCGGCGGCCACCCCATCCTTGTCAAGTCCAGCGGCCACCCCGACCCGGTTCGGAAACTCGATTCCCGCGACGGTGACGGGATTGGCGACCTGGACGGAGCGGGTGGCTGGCACGTGACCGAGCCAGGAGATCATGGCCTCGTGGATCGCCTCCGGATCGCCTCCGGCCCAGCGGAACAGGATCGGGCGCAGCAGCTTCTGGTAGGCGGCCAGCTCGGCCCGGGTGAACAGGCTCGTCATGACCGGGCCGCCCAGTCCTGGAGGGAACGGACCTCAAGGTGTCCGGCCCGTTTCGATTCGATGCTCTGCACGATCGCCGCCATCGTCGGGACCGTGGTGATGCAGGGGACGTCGGCCAGGATCGAGGCGGCGCGTATCAGGTAACCGTCCTTCCGTGGGTTCGTGTCGGCGCTGGCGCCCTGAGGGGTGTTGAAGATCAGATCGATCCCGCCGTTCTTGATCAGGTCGACGATGGAGGGGGTGTTGTCTCCCTCCACGCGCTGGCTGAGTTTCCTCACCTCCTGCACTGCGACGCCGTTGCGACGCAGCACCGAGGCGGTCCCGGAGGTCGCTAGGATCCGGAATCCCAGGTCCGCCAGGCGTTTGATGGGCCAGATAGCGTGGCGTTTGTCCCGGTTCGCGATGGAGACGAACACGGTTCCCTCGCTGGGAACCGGGAACCCGCCGGCGCTCTGGGTTTTCGCATAGGCGGTGCCGAAGCTGAGGTCGAGACCCATCACCTCGCCCGTGGAACGCATCTCGGGGCCGAGAAGGGTGTCCACGAAGGTACCTGATGCGGTGCGGAACCGGTTGAAAGGCATCACGGCCTCCTTGACGGCCACGGGGGAACCGGGACGCATGTCGGTGCCGTCCCCGGTGGGCCGCAGCAGGCCCTCGCCGCGGAGGTCCCGGATCGAGGCCCCCAGCATGATCCGGGCGGCCGCCTTGGCCAGCGAGGTGTTGGTGGCCTTGGAGACGAAAGGAACCGTCCGGGAGGCCCGCGGGTTCGCCTCCAGCACGTAGAGGATGTCCGATTGGAGGGCGTACTGGATGTTCAGCAGGCCTCGCACCCCCACTCCCTCGGCGATCAGGCGTGTGGAGTTCCGGATGCGTTCGATCATCTCGTCGCCCAGCGTGATCGGCGGCAGCGAGCAGGCGGAGTCCCCGGAATGGATCCCGGCCTCCTCGATGTGTTCCATCACCCCGCCCAGGTACAGTTCCTCGCCGTCGTACAAGGCGTCCACGTCGATTTCGACGGCGTCGTCGAGGAACCGGTCCACCAACACGGGGGCGCCGTCGCTGACTTCCGTGGCCCCGGCGATGTAGCGGTCCAGGGCGGCGGCGTCGTAGACGATCTCCATGCCGCGTCCGCCCAGCACGAAACTGGGGCGCACCAGCACCGGATAGCCGATCTCCGAGGCGACCCGTTTGGCCTCCGCCGCCGAGGCGGCCATTCCGTGTTTCGGGGCGGGCAACCCGGCGTTCGCCAGCACCCTCCCGAACGCGCCCCGGTCCTCGGCGAGGTTGATGGCCTCCGGTGAGGTGCCGACGATCGGCACCCCGGCGTTCTTCAAGGTCTGCGCGAGTTTCAGGGGGGTCTGGCCGCCGAGCTGGCAGATGACGCCCGCAACAGGGCCGGCCAGGGTCTCGGCGTGGTAGACCTCCAGGACATCCTCGGCCGTGAGCGGTTCGAAGTAGAGCCGGTCCGAGGTGTCGTAATCGGTGGAGACGGTCTCGGGGTTGCAGTTGACCATGATCGCCTCGTACCCGGCGTCGCGAAGCGCCATGGTCGCGTGCACGCAGGAATAGTCGAACTCGATTCCCTGGCCGATCCGGTTCGGCCCGGAACCCAGGATCAGGACCGCCTGTTTGGTGCGCGCCGGCACCTCCGACTCCTCCTCGTAGGTGGAGTACAGGTAGGGAGTGAGGGCCTCGAACTCGGCGGCGCAGGTGTCGACGGCCTTGTAGACCGGGCGGATGTCCAGGGCCCACCTGAGCTGCCGGATGACACTCTCGTCGAGTCCCCTGAGCCGGCCGATCTGAACATCCGACAGGCCGTGGCGTTTCGCGTGGCGCAGCAGCTCCGGGGACAGATGGTCGGCTTCTCGCACCTCGGCGCCGACCTGCTGGATCAGGGCGATCTGATCGAGGAACCAGGGATCGATCCGGGTGGCCTCGTGGAGCTGTTCCACCGTGGCGCCCGCGTCGAGGGCGTCCATCAGTTTCAACACCCGCCCGTCGTGGGGGCGCCTCAGTTCCGTCAGCAAGGTTTCCAGATTCCCATCAGCCCGGTCGAGCCAGAACCCGGTGCCGGTCTCGGTGGAGCGCATGGCCTTGCCCAGGGCCTCGGTGAAGTTGCGGCCGATGGACATCACCTCCCCGACCGATTTCATATGGGTGGTGAGGGTGGAGTCCGCCGCCGGGAATTTCTCGAAGGCGAACCGGGGAACCTTGACCACCACGTAGTCGAGGGCGGGTTCGAAGGATGCGGGGGTGACCCGGGTGATGTCGTTGGGGATCTCGTCGAGGGTGTATCCGACCGCGACCTTGGCGGCGATCTTCGCGATCGGGAAACCGGTGGCCTTGGACGCGAGCGCAGAACTCCGCGAGACGCGGGGATTCATCTCGATCACGATCATGCGACCGTCGTCCGGGTTTATGGCGAACTGGATGTTGCAGCCGCCCGTGTCCACCCCGACCGCGCGGATGATCGCGATTCCGACGTCACGCATCCGCTGGTACTCGCGGTCCGTCAGGGTCATGGCCGGGGCCACCGTCACGGAGTCACCGGTGTGGACACCCATCGGATCGAAGTTTTCGATGGAACAGACGATGACGACGTTGTCGGCCTTGTCCCTCATGACCTCCAGTTCGTATTCCTTCCAGCCGAGGATCGACTCCTCGATCAACACCTCGGTGACGGGGCTGGCCGCCAGGCCGGTTCCCGCGATCTGCCGCAGCTCCTCCGGGTCGTGGGCGAGCCCGGAGCCGACTCCCCCCATGGTGAAGGAGGGACGCACCACCACCGGATAGCCGAGCTCGCCGGCCGCGGCCATCACCTCCTCCAGGCTGTGACAGACCCGGGACCGGGCAACCTCGGGGGCGCCCCCGGGAATGCCGGTCAGGGATTCGACGATGGCCTTGAACTGTTCCCGGTCCTCGCCGCGCTGGATCGCCTCGAAGGATGCGCCGATCAGTTCGCAGCCGTATTTCTCCAGTACACCTTTCTCGTGCAGCGCGACGGCTGTGTTGAGCGCGGTCTGGCCGCCCAGGGTCGCCAGGAGTGCGTCGGGGCGTTCCTGCGCGATGACGCGTTCCACGAACTCCGGGGTGATCGGTTCTATGTAGGTGGCGTCCGCGAAGTCGGGATCGGTCATGATCGTGGCCGGGTTCGAGTTGACCAGGACCACCCGGAATCCCTCGGCCTTCAGGACCCGGCAGGCCTGGGTGCCGGAGTAGTCGAACTCGCAGGCCTGGCCGATGATGATGGGGCCGGAGCCGATGACGAGGATCGACGAGATGTCAGTTCGACGGGGCATGGCTCTCCTGGGATGACTCGGTGGGGGTGAGGATCCGGTTCTCGTACCGCTCAGCGCGCATCCCTGCTCCTCATGAGGTCGGCGAAGCGGTCGAAGAGGTGGTTGGCGTCGTGCGGCCCTGCCGCGGCCTCCGGGTGGTACTGGACGGAGAATGCCACCAGTTTCCCGTCCCTGCGCAGTTCGAGGCCCTCGACGACGTCGTCGTTGAGGCCCGTGTGAGAGACGCTGACCTGCCCGAACTCGGTGTCCACCACCCGGTCCAGGGGGGCATCGACGGCGAACCCGTGGTTCTGTGAGGTGATCTCGACTTTCCCGGTGGTGCGGTCCAACACCGGCTGGTTGATGCCCCGGTGTCCGAACTTCAGCTTGTAGGTGCCGAACCCGAGGGCGCGCCCGAACAGCTGGTTGCCGAAGCAGATCCCGAAGTACGGGATGCCCGCGGCGAGCACCTGCCTCAGCACGGTCACCGGGCCGTCGGCGGTGGCCGGGTCGCCGGGGCCGTTGGAGAAGAAAACCCCGTCGGGTTCCAGCGCGGCGATCTCCTCGAAATTCGTCGACGCGGGCAGGACGTGCACCTCCATGCCGCGGCCCGCCATCTGCGCCGGGGTCATGCCCTTGATGCCGAGGTCCACGGCCGCCACCGTGAAACGCCGCTCCCCCACCGCGGGAACGATCCGGGCCTCGGGTGTGGAGACTTCACCGCACAGGTCGGCGCCCGCCATCACGGGCTGCTCCAGCACCTTGGCGCGCAGCCTGTCCGGGTTCAGTTCGCGGGTCGAGATCCCGACCCGCATCGCCCCGAGGGAGCGGATGTGGCGGGTCAGGGCCCGGGTGTCGATGTCGCAGATCCCGACGATTCCTTGGTTCGCGAGTTCCGCGTCGAGGCTCCTGCGGCTGCGCCAGTTCGACGGCCGGGGCGCCGGGTCACGCACCACGTAACCCGCCACCTGGATCCGGGCCGACTCGTCGTCCTCGTCATTCCAGCCCGTGTTCCCGATGTGCGGGGCGGTGGCCAGCACCACCTGGCCCCGGTAGGAGGGATCGGTCAGGGTTTCCTGGTAGCCGGACATCCCGGTGGAGAAGACCAGCTCCCCGAAGGCCTCCCCCTCCGCTCCGAAGGATCTCCCGAAAAATGAACGCCCATCCTCTAGAACCAGCAGCGCGGGAAGGGGATTCATGTTCGCTCCAAATCGGGGGTCAGGAGTTTGTTTCTTTGATTGAAAGGGCCTTGCTGAGCAGGCCATTGAGAAAACCGGGTGAACCGTCGGTGGACAGTTCCTGCGCCAACCTCACCGCCTCGGCGATGACGACGGGCCCGGGGGTGTCGGTGTGATCCATCTCGAAGATCGCGATCCTCGCCAGGTTGCGGTCGACGGCGGGCATGCGTTCCAGGGTCCAGGATTTGTCGAGAGCGGCCGAGATGCGCGCATCGACCTCCTCCTGGTGTTCGGCCACACCGTGGACGATCCTCGTGGTCAGTTCGCGCACGGTGATCGCGGTCAAGTCCCTGGCCTCGATGAAGGTCTCGACGATACCCCGGCCCCGCAGCTCGGCGGCGTACAGGACATCGAGGGCGACCCGCCGGGCCTTCGTCTGGGTGCCGTAGCGGACGGTCTCAGCCATTCACCCGGGATATGTAGGACCCGTCGCGGGTGTCGACCTTGATCTTCTCGCCGGTGGTGATGAACAGGGGAACCTGGATCTCCTTGCCGGTTTCCAGGGTGGCGGGTTTGGTGCCTCCGGTGGACCGGTCCCCCTGCAGGCCGGGTTCGGTGTAGGTGATCTCGAGTTCCACGCTGGCGGGCAGTTCGATGAAAAGGGGAATGCCCTCGTGCATGGCCACGGTCGCGGACTGGTTGTCGAGCAGGTAGAAACGGGCCTCACCCACCACGTCGGCGGAGATGTGGACCTGGTCGTAGGTGGTGTTGTCCATGAACACGTAGTCCTCACCGTCGAGATAGAGGTACTGCATGTCCCTGCGGTCGATGGTTGCGGTGTCCACCTTCGTGTCGGAGTTGAAGGTCTTGTCGATGATCTTGCCCGAGAGCACGTGCTTCAGTTTCGATCGCACGACGGTGTTGCCCTTGCCCGGCTTGTGGTGCTGGAACCACTGCACCTGCCACAGCTCACCGTTCAGGTCGAGCACCATTCCGTTCTTGAGATCATTGGTGGATACCACGCCTGTTGCCTTTCCGACTCTGCTTGCACGGGCCGTCGCGGAATCTTACCCGAGCCCTACCCCCGCCCGGAAACCACGGCGTAGGACTCGGCGAGTTCGCTCTCATCCGGGCTTTCCAGGATCACCGGCCGCCCCTGGGCGGCGAGTCCCACCAACCGCAGGTCGTCGCCGCGGGACTTCTTGTCCAGGTTCATGAGACGACGAAGCCCGTGCCAGGCCTCCGGATCGTGAGTGACGGGCAGGCCGAGGGCCCCGAGCAGCCGGGAATGGTCGGCGGCCAGGGCGGCGTCCAGCCCCAGCAACCGTCGGCTGACCTCCGCGATCCAGACCATGCCGATGGAAATGGCCTGGCCGTGGCGCAACCGGAAACCCTCGTGCGCCTCGATGGCGTGCCCCATCGTGTGCCCGTAGTTCAGGGCCTCCCTGCCGATGTTGCCGTCACTGGATGTGCGTTCCGTCAGATCCTCCGCAACCACCCCGGCCTTCACCGCGACGGCGCGACCGACGAGTTCCGCGAAGGTGTCCGATGTGACGTCGAGGGCGCCGCCGAGATCGGAATCCACCAGCTGCAGGATCCCGGCATCCGAGATGAAACCGCACTTGACCACCTCGGCCAGCCCGGATGCCACCTCCGTGCCGGGCAGTTCCCGCAGCAGATCGAGGTCGCAGATCACGACTCGCGGCTCGTGGAAGGCCCCGACCAGGTTTTTTCCCGTCGCCAGGTTGATGCCGGTTTTCCCCCCGACAGCCGCGTCGACCATGCCGAGCACCGTGGTCGGGATGCTGATGAAATCGACCCCGCGCAGCCAGCTGGCGGCCACGAACCCCGCGAGGTCGGTGGCAGTGCCGCCACCCAGCCCGACCACCAGGTCGCTGCGCGTGAACCCGGCCGCGGCCAGTTCGTCCCAGCATCTCTCCAGCACCGCGGGGGTTTTGGCTGCCTCGGCGTCGGGAACGGTGATCGTGGTCACCCGCCGGCCCGGGCAGTGTTTCCCAACCTGTTCCGCGAGGGCCCTCAGAGGTTCGGGGACGATCACCGCCACCCGCGCGGCGTCGCCGAGCGATTCACCGAGCCGTTCCAACGCACCGGGGGCGATGTGCACCTGGTAGGGGGCGATGCGGCTGTTCACTGGCACGATCACGGCTGTCTCCTGGTCTCGGCGAGTTCCGCGGCGATCCTCTTGGGGTTGCTCCGGTCGGTGTTTACGCGGGTGGTTGAAACCGCCTCGTAGACGGGGGTGCGTTCCCGGAGCAGCTCTATCAGCCTTCCCCGGATGTTGCCGAGCGACAGCGGCCGCACGGTGTTGAGCCCGACGCGGCGGGAGGCCTGCCGGATGGAAACCTCCAACCAGATGACGTCGTGCCCCGCCAGGGCCTCGCGGATCCGGGGATTCATGACCGCTCCCCCGCCCAGGCTCACGACCTCCCCGGTTTCCAGCAGCTCGAGGGTGGCCGATTCCTCCAGGGCACGGAAACGGGCCTCACCGTCATCCGCGAAGATCTCGGCAACGGGCTTGCCCACCACCTCCTCGATCCGGGCGTCCACGTCGACGAAGGATTTTCCCAGCAGATCCGCGAGCTCCGCCCCGACCGTGGTCTTCCCCGCGCCGGGGGCGCCGACGAGCACGATGGTCACCGCCGCACCCCCAGGCCGCAGGCAGCGACATCGGCGAGGTAGGCATCCCGGTTGCGGCGGGTCTCCGCGACGGAGTCGCCGCCGAACTTCTCGAGGGCCAGTTCCGCCAGCACCAGTGCGGTGACGGCCTCGGCCA